>Ga0114922_10001621_pt1 | contig 21396 bp, 14 predicted proteins | sample AartaG_FD_100975 | JGI IMG/M metagenome (GOLD analysis project Ga0114922, IMG submission 100975) | Deep subsurface microbial communities from Aarhus Bay to uncover new lineages of life (NeLLi) - Aarhus_00045 metaG | ecosystem: Environmental > Aquatic > Marine > Oceanic > Sediment | place...
GCGTAACCTTATTCGAGAAAGTGTCTATTTTACAAGTACTTATGGAAGCTGGCTACAAAACTGACAACACTGATTCCTGTAACCAGTTGATGTTATTCGACTTATAACCGGACAGTAGTGATAATATATAGATACTTGAGAAGGGAAGTTCATACATAAATTTAGGAATTTTTTGTGGGAATTTCGAGGCGATGTGTATGGTTTTGTTTACTTAGCTTCAATGCGCTTAAGCAGATGGGTAAAAAGTTTGGGGCTTAATAAAATATCGGTAATAGAAAGCTTTATCGGTATTTTGAGCGGAGATTTAACCTCCATCCGACAATTAACGACCAGCCGCTCCACACTTGGTTGCGCCTGTCTCAAACAACCTATATAAAAGCAACAAAGAATCTTCACCAAACCCTGTGCTTGCTTGCAGAAGTCTTTTGAATTTTCTATTTCTAATAGCTTATGCCTCCTCGTTTTTTTCCTCCGGACTACTATCGTTGCCGGCCTGGGCGGGGGCATCTTTGCTTTCCTGAGGCTGCTTGGGTTGGATTTGTCCAGCTTCTTCCGGGCTTTCCACTTTTTTGTCCGAACGCACCTTTTTTCTGCGTTTGAAAACCCTCAAAATGGGGTTTTTTGACTCTTGCGCCTCTGAAACATCGCCGGCTTGGGCCTCCTTCTTATCTGCATTGCCCGGCTCAGCATCCGCCTCTGAAGTCTCAGTGGCTCCAGATTCAGCAGCTTCAGCTTCGGCTTGGGCCTCCTTCTTATCTGCGTTGCCTGGCTCAGCATCCGCCTCTGAAGTCTCACCGGCTCCAGATTCAGCGGCTTCAACTTCGGCTTGGTCCTCCTTCTTATCTGCATTGCCTGGCTCAGCATCCGCCTCTGAAGTCTCACCGGCTCCAGATTCAGCGACTTCAGCTTCGGTTTCCTTCTTACCTGCATCACTCAGCTCAGCATCAGTCTCTTCGGACTGGTCGGTCTTGTCTTTCGGTTTTACAAGCCGGTCCATATCAGCATCAGAAAGAACCCTCTCAGGGCCTGCCGGCGCCCGCCGCTTTTCGGATTCGGCTGCTTGTTCTTCAGCAGCCCACTGAACCCTTCGCAAACTCAAACCAATTTTACGGGCGTCGGTATCAACCTTCAGTATCTTAACTTCAACTTCATCTCCGACCTTAACAATATCCTGAGGCTTATCAATCTTGTGGTCGGCAAGCTCAGAGATGTGCAACAGCCCCTCCAAATCCGGTTCAAGCTCAACAAAGGCACCGAAATTAGTAAGCTTTGCCACCTTGCCTTTAATAATATGTCCCGGAATATATTTTTCCGGAATAGCACGTATCCAGGGGTCTTCGGTTATCTGTTTTACCCCCAGCGATACCCGCCGTTTTTCTACATTGACTTCCAGAACAACGCATTTTACTTCCTGGCCCTTTTGCATGGCCTCACCGGGATGGCTGTGTTTCCTTGTCCAACTTAAATCCGAAATGTGTACCATACCATCAACGCCCGGCTCTATCTCCACAAAAGCGCCGAAATTAGTCAGACTGCGCACATTTGCAGTAACAATCGTTCCTGCGGGGTACTTCTGGGAAGCTATCGCCCACGGATTCGTCTGGGTCTGCTTTATGCCCAGCGAGATTTCCTGCTTTTCCTTGTTAACATTCAGCACAACCACCTCTATTTCATCCCCGAGGTTAACTATCTCGCCCGGATGTGCAAGACGTTTTGTCCAGCTCATCTCACTAATATGGACCAATCCTTCAATCCCATCTTCAAGCCGAACAAATACGCCGTAGTTCATCACGTTTACAATCTTGCCCTTTACCTTGGCTCCGATTGGATAGCGATGTTCAACATCTTCCCAGGGACTGGACGTTTTCTGCTTCAAACCCAACGAAATCTTTTCGTGCTCCTTATCGACACCGACAACAACGCACTCTATCTCCTGGTCAAGCTCAACAATTTCCGACGGATGCGATATTCTGCCCCAGCTCAAATCGGAAATATGCAGCAGTCCATCCAGGCCACCCAAATCCACAAACACACCGAAGTCTGCGATATTTTTCACAATACCTTTTCGCAATTGACCAACCTCGATTTCCGTCAGAATCTTTTCCTTACTGCTTCGGCGTTCCTCTTCTATAAGTTTTCGCCTCGATATGACAATGTTTCGGCCTTCGACGTCGATTTTGAGAATCGTGCAATCCACTTCTTTGCCGATGAACCTGCTGATGTCGCCCGGCTTTCTTATATCAACCTGTGAGGCAGGTAAAAACACAGGCACTCCAATATCAACAAGCAATCCGCCCTTGATACGCCGTATCACCCTGCCTTTAACAACGTCACCTTCTTTTTTCGTACTGAGAATTGTCTCCCAGCCTCTGATGATGTCGGCTTTGCGCTTGCTTAACAGAACAAGCCCGCTTTCAGAGTCGGTATCTTCAAGAAGAACCTCAATATTATTGCCTTTGGCTATCTCCTCAGGGTCATCAAATTCATTTGCATCAACAATCCCTTCGCTTTTCAGCCCCACCTCCACAATAACATCATTGCCTATTTGCGATACGATTGTCCCTTTAAGAATAGTACCCGGCAGACGAGAATCGACCTTTATCTGTAAAGCTTCTTCCAAAAATTCGTTTTCCTGTTCACTGAACATCTCGTTGACCTGCTGGTCAAGCTTCTCTTCCGACAAACCTAATTTGTTAACTATATTTCTATCTACCATAAATCTAACTTCCTCTGTGGAGTCTTCATTTTTGACCTATCAGCGCCCCACATTTACGCCGATAAGCCCTTGTGCAACCCCGCACCAAAAAGGCATGATCATAAGCTAAATTGGTACGGGACACAAATACAAACTTTTCGGTTAATCATTTACAACAACACACTTGCCTACGCAGCAAATGCAAATTACCTCATTTTATAGTAGTCTGTAACACGATAAATGCGTGGCGGTTACCGGCTTCAAGCCATCCCCAGGCCCATCCCGATTTCTCGGGACTCGCTTGAGGCTGCCAGCCACCAAATTATATATTACAGAATACCATTTCTATTTTCTACGAGCATCAAAAGCTTCTAAATTTTTTACAAATTCGGATATTATCCAATCCGGCGTTGAAGCTCCTGCTGTAACACCGGCTATATTCTTACCATAAAGTATATTTTTGTCAAGTTCATTCCAGTTTTGCAAATGAAACGTTTGTCTATTATGTTTTTTGCAAAGCTCGGCCAGCCTCCGTGTATTGGCACTTTCCAGGCCGCCGAGCACGAACATTATATCCACCTGCCTGCACAATTGCACAGCCGATTCCTGTCTTTTTATCGCTTCCTTACACAAAGTATTCATTACTTTCAGCTCACTAAAGCTGGACCGTCCTATTGCACCAAGCACCCTGCCAAAGTGCTCCGGACTTTGCGTAGTCTGACACACAACGCCCAGCCTGGCATTCTGGGGCAGTTTAGATAAATCATTTTCATCCCCAATGACAACAACATCAGTAGCACAGCCCATGACCGCCTGGACCTCAGGATGGTTCTCGTCGCCAATAATCACGACTTCATAGCCATCGCTGGCAAGCTCCTTGGCTATGTGCTGGACCCTTTTAACCAATATACAAGTTGCATCAACGATATTGAGTTCTTTTTCTTCGAGCCTGGCTATCTGTTCAGGAGCGGCACCATGAGAACGGATAAGAACCGTCCCCGAATTAATTTGCTGGACATCATCTACAGTCTTTAGCCCAACTTTGGCCAACCGCTCAACCTCGTCTTTGTTGTGAATAATCGGGCCAAAACTATAAACGGGGTTTCCACGTTTCTTGTGCGCCAGTGTTTTTTCCGCTACACTGATGGCGTTTCTAACACCGTGACAAAACCCACACTTTTCCGCAACTAAAACCTTCATAAAATCACACGCATATACCTGTGCCTGCGACTACCTGTGCAGGAAAGCGCAGGTGCAGGTATCAAATCTAACAATTAATCTCCAGATAAAAGTTATTTAAGGATGGAATTCTATACCAAAATTCCAATACAATCTACCAAAACTTTTTCAGCGAGAGTGTTTGGTGGCGGACATCCGGCAATAATCAAGAGGGGCAATTACCCTTTTGTTACGGTCGGGGCTCTGTTTGATGAAGCGCAACTTGAAAAAAAGCAATTGGCTCTTGAGGTAAAAGCTTGCTGAAGATATAATCGTCCCAATCTCGGAAAAATCTGAAAAAAGGATGAGCAGCAAATGCAAAAAAACATAACAAGAGCACAAGGGCAAAAGTACACAAGTACCTTGTGCACCTATGCGCTTATGACGTTTGCGCTTTTACTGGCAGGCTGCGCCGAACAGCAGCAATACGGAGCAGTCAAGCCAATCTGCGTGGAAAATATCAACAAGCTTCAGGCGATGGAAATGGTCGAAGATGTCTTAGCTAAAATGCATTTTACCATCGAGAAAGCCGATGCCGAGACAGCAACGCTGGATGTCGATACCCCCTGCTGGCGGGGCTTTATAAGAACCAGACCATTACCGGGGGCGCAATTCTTTGAGTTCTGGCGCAGCGATAATATCGGAGCCGACAACTGGCTTGAAAGCAACCTGCACAGTATTAGAAGAGTTGTAGAATTGAATATGAGCGAACAGGATGATGGATTGTTCATCAGCTGCGAGGTGCAGGTACACAGATTATCCCTGCCTGAGCGCGAAGTCAGCAGCAGCGCACGCGCATACGGAATGTTTTCAAAAAGCACCCCATCATTGCAGAAGCTAAGCCTTAATCCTGAGCAGAAAGCAGGTTTTGCCTGGATAGATTTGGGCAACGACAGCCGGCTTGCGGCAGAAATTCTCAAACGTATTGAACAACAAATAGATTCTAAACGAGCAACGAGCAACGAGATATGAGAGTACTGGTCTGCGGTGGAGCAGGATATATCGGCAGTAATATGACGGCGATGCTTAACGCCGAAGGATATGAGCCGGTGGTTTATGACAATCTCAGCGGGGGTCATAGGGCCGCGGTCGGAGAAACCGAGCTGGTCGAAGGCGATTTAGCCGATTACGAATTACTTTTTGCGACCCTTGAAAAATACAATATCGAGGCGGTAATGCACTTTGCCGCCTTTATCGAAGTCGGTGAATCGATTCAGTCGCCGCTGAAGTATTATCGTAATAATCTTTGCAATACTCAAAATCTGCTGTCGGCGATGGAAGAGGCCGGCGTGGAGAAATTTGTGTTCAGCAGCACCGCGGCTGTCTATGGGATTCCCAAACAAACACCAATTACCGAAGAGGCGCCGACAATACCAATTAATCCTTATGGCCAAACAAAGTTGGCGGTTGAAAGGATGTGCCACTACCAAAGCCAGACGGAAAGACTGCGGTACGCATCGCTGAGATATTTCAATACCTGTGGGGCGGGAAACAAAGTTACTCTTGGTGAAGACCATCGGCCTGAATCGCACCTGATTCCGCTGACCATCCAGGCGGCAACGGGAAAACGCAGTGAAATAAAAGTCTATGGAACCGATTACGAAACGCCGGACGGGACCTGTATTCGCGACTACATACACATCGATGATTTATGCAGAGCACATCTGCTGGTATTGAACAAGCTGGACCAAAGCCGTGAACTTGTCTGTAACCTGGGTAACGGAAAGGGCTTCTCAGTCAAAGAGGTAATTGAAACAGTCAAACGAGTCAGCGGCAAAGATTTTAAGGTTGTAGCTGTGGAACGTCGGCCGGGTGATGCCCCAATATTAACATCCGACGCCACGAAGGCCGGGAATGAATTAGGCTGGAGAACTGAAAAGTCTGAGCTGGAAGAAATGATCTCCAGTGCCTGGCAATGGCATAATGAGTACCCTAACGGCTATCCGGATTGACTCAGTGTCAGTGGTGAGTAGTTAATTATCAAATTATCCGACTATGAAATACGAGGTATGAAAAATGAGCGAAATGTTTGTCGGCATTGATTTAGGCGGAACGAATATCAAGATTGGGTTATTTGATTCTGAGCTAAAGCTTATCAGCAAGACGTCCGTAGCTACGAAAGCGGATATGGGCCCGGAGGTTGTCATTGACAAGATGGCTCAGACCGCCAAGAGACTTCTTGTCGAGGCCGGTCTTTCTCTGCAGGACGTGGTTGCGGTTGGGATAGGAACTCCGGGGCCGGCCAAATACAGCAAGGGCATTATCATCAGGTCCACGAACATGCCGAAATTCAAAAACGTTCCAATCTGCAAAATGCTCAATGAAAAACTCGGAGCGCCCATTGTCTTCGACAACGATGCAAATGTTGCCTGCTGGGGTGAATATGCTGTCGGAGCAGGTAAGGGTGTTAAAGATATGGTCTTTTTCACACTCGGTACAGGAATAGGCGGCGGAATTATCAATAACGGTGAATTAGTGCACGGTTGCGATGAAAATGCAGCAGAGCTGGGGCATATGATAATTTATCCGGACGGCAGAAAATGCAACTGCGGCCAAAGAGGTTGCGTGGAGGCATACGCATCCGCCGATTCAACGGCAAGAAGGGCTGCCGAGGCTCTCGAAGCAGGGGCACAGTCCAGTCTTAAAAAAGTGTTAGACGAAAAGGGCGAAATAACCAGTAAGGACGTCTATGAACATTTAGCCGAAGGTGACAAATTAGCCAAAGAGATAACCGACGGGACAGCCAAAGCACTTGCGATTACCTGTATAAATATGCTGCATACTACCGAACCCAAGCGGATAGTTTTTGCCGGCGGAATGATAGCTGCCGGTGAAGTATTGTTGAACCGTATAAAGGATTTCTTTAACGAGCATATTTGGACCATAAAGGCAGAGAGCGTTGAGATATGCTTTGCCACTCTGGGAGAAGACGCCGGTATAATAGGCGCCGCTGCACTTGCCCGGCATGGAAAAGAACAAGGCAAGCTCTGTTAGCAATAGATGCATCTATTAATGCATAACAAAGGCAACTCGCTGGGGCGACCAGAACACTGTTGCAATCTCAATGAGATTTTGATATTATGGGGTTTCAAGCGTGCAGAAGAGTTTCTGTGAAGTGTAAATGGGAAATCCCGTTTTTTATTTCATTTGCAGGAAAACATTATGAGAAGGTTATCGTTAATTTCCCTAATTGTAATTGCAGGATGTAATCAATATGGTGTTGATAAATCTTCTGTCAGAGACGAGGCGACGAAAACTCCACTCGCATCCGGCATCGTTTACAGGAATCCTCGCGTTTATAATGTTGACTATTCCTTTGAGATGGTTCCCGACCCCAATAATATTGACAGAACCAAGGACCTTAAATTGTGGCTGCACATACCGCAAGAGTGGGAGTCTCAGAAGGCGGTGAAGATTATTTCCGTTCAGCCGGAACCGCACGCCAGATATGTCGATCCCGAGTATGGCAATCCCATGTTATTCTGGGATTTCGGCAAAGAACCGGAGCAATCCACATATAAGGTGGATATCAAATTCCGCCTGGAATCATACGATACCAGCGTGGAGGTTGATCCTGAACGAGTAGGTTCATATGACAAAACAAGTGCTGAGTACGCCCTCTACACTCGAAGCACTCATACCATCAGCATTACCCCAAAGATAAGAGAAATGGCACGCGAGGCTATTGGCGATGAAAAAAATCCGTACCTGCAGGCAAAACGAATCCTTGCGTTTGTGAGGAAGAAAGTGCACTTTAAAGTCCTCGACTTTGAGAGAGGCAGGGGAATTAAATGCCTGTTAGATTATCCTGTTATAGACGAAAAGACGGGCGAGGAGTATTACGAGGGCTGCTGCAGCCAAGATACTGCCCTGATGGTTGCCTTATGTCGTGCGGTTGGAATACCTGCAAGGTCCGTTTCCGGATACATCAGATGGTGTCCATGGGTAAAATCGGATGATTTGAAAGCGAGATACCCGTTCGAGACCAAAATATCACCGGAAGGCCTGGCCGCTACCCAATTCTATACAGAACTCGATGCTCATATGTGGGGCGAGTGTTTTATTCCAAACTACGGCTGGATCCCAACTGATGGTAAGATTGAACACCAGAACAACAGAAGATGGATTATGCAAAAAGGCCGAGACATCCAAGTTGGACCTTGTGCTCCACAAGAAAACAGCGAGGGCTATGGTGCTTGGTGGGTAGCACTTCACAACGGCAGAGCCGACCTGGGTGTGGCCGTTATGAATATTGCTAAAATACACGCCAGTAAGATCAAAATCTTACACCATTCCGATCCTTTCCCGGCCGACGGACTGGCTGTATATGGCCAAAAACCTTTCAATGGCATAGATAACGATCTTGGAAATTGGCGTCAAGAAGTCTTGAATTTACTTTCTTGTTTCTCAGGAAGTTCTGTGCCAGATAATTTGAATTTAGAGCAGTTCTATAGTGAGTATCCATTTGCCAAGGATTTTGCTGACACCTTCATTTGCGATATGTTGCGTAGACAATTAGGTGATGAAAAGTTCTCTAAGCTCGTCGATACATATGTGGAACTGCGACAGAAATCCAATAAACCAGTATCAATAAGTCGTTTCCAAAAACTTGCTGAGGATATTTATGGAGCACCGTTGGGCTGGTTCTTCAAACAATGGGTAAATAGTATGGAATGGCCGCGGCTTAAATTAGAAGAGGTTGTCGTCAGGAAAGACAAAAAGGGCTGGCTGGTCCAGGGACGTCTTTTACAATTAGGTGATACTACCTTCCGGCTGCCGATTGAACTCGCTATCGATACGAAAAAAGACATAGAAAAACAGAAACTCTGGGTTGAAAAGAAGGCAACATATTTTGATTTCCATACGCTAAGTGAACCGAACAAAATTATAGTTGACCCTGAATATAAGATTCTCAAGGTTCAAAAGATGGCTTCACGCTTTTTATGGTTTTGGTATGTTTATCCTGAGTATAATGTAATTTATGGGACTTTAGCTGAAGCTAAGGCAAATAAGACTGCTGCCGAGCGTTTTTGCAGTGATTATCTTGGGTTGGGTAGTGAGATAATAAAGGCTGATACGGATGTGAATGAAGCTGATCTGAAAACCAAGTGTGTTTTTCTCATTGGAAGGCCCGAAACCAATAAAATAGCTCAACAGTTTAAGGATATTTTCCCCATAAAATTCGATAGTGGCAAGTTCACCTGGCAAGGAACCACTTATGATCAGCCGACACTGGGAGTTGCCCAGATTGTTGAAAACCCCAATAATGCCCAGGGCCTGATGATGATGTATGCTGGTTTAAGCCCGGAAGCGACGCTGAAGTTTTGCGATTTGTATTTGTATGATGCAGATGCTTCTTTTGTCATCTTCGACACGGATAAAGAGTTGCTTCGTGGTGATTGGGAAGACGTGGACAGTAACTTGTATTGGAATTTCAACACGCAACCTTCCATTCAATTGATATCGAATCTACGGTGACAAGTAAATCAGGAATCCAAACGTGCATTCATGAGATCCCCTTCAAATATCACTATATTCGGTAACGTAGTGCACGAACCACCCGAGACGGTTCGGCAAGAATCCACAATTGATATAGAGGAATTTTACTTATATGTTTTGCCACCCTCGGCCAAGACGCCTGTATCATCACCCTTTCCGACCATGCAGGGTTTCCATGTGTTTCTGTGCGATATTTCTGGGGGTGTTTTGCTTTGAGGCAATCGGTTGTTTGTCCCTGGTAAGCTCATAAGTGTCATTGGCAATGGCGGCTTGTTCGTTTGTGGGGATGACAAAAATTTTGACCTTACTGTCTTTGGTATTTATTTCAGCTTCTTTTGCGATTGCGTCCTTGTTCTTTGCCAGGTCAAGCTGCACGCCTATTTGAGTAACGGCGTTACATATTTTCTCGCGCATAAAGACAGAATTTTCCCCTATTCCACCGGTGAAAACGACAGCATCGACAGTATCCAGAACAGCGGCATAGGCGCCAATGTATTTTTTAATACGGTAGCAGAAAACATCGATAGCGAGCTTTGCCCGTTCATTGCCGGCTTTTGTAAGTTCCTCAAGGTTCCTGACGTCGTTCGAAACACCGGACAACCCGAGCAGGCCGCTTTGCTTGTTGCAGAGGGTATTTAGTGTCTTTACACCATAGCCTTTATCCGCGAGGTAAAAGAGGATTGCCGGGTCAAGGTCACCGCAGCGCGTCCCCATCGGTACGCCCTCCAGGGGTGTAAGTCCCATAGAGGTGTCAATTGACCTGCCTTGTTTTACGGCGGTAACCGAGCAGCCGTTCCCAAGATGACAGGTAATGGCGTTGATATCGTATTTTCCTCTGCCCATAAGGGCTGCGGCACGACGGGCAACATATCTGTGGGAGATCCCGTGAAAGCCGTATCTGCGGATGCCGTACTTTTCATAAAGCTCGTATGGTAGGGCATACATATAGGCAATTTTCGGAATGGTGGCATGAAATGCAGTATCAAAGCAGGCGACCTGTTTTAGATTCGGGAGGTGGCGTTGTGCAGCCAGGATACCCGCAAGATTCGGCGGGTTGTGCAAAGGTGCGAGGTCCGCAAACTTTTTGATTGAGGCAATTACCTTTTCGTCAATGATTACTGAGCCTGTGAACTCTTCGCCTCCGTGAACGACTCTGTGGCCGACGGCATCGATCTGGGATATCTGCCGCAAAACTCCCACTTTTTTGTCGGAAAGCGTTTCCAGTATAAGCTCCATTGCTTTTTCAACGTTTTCAACCTTTGTTGATACTGTGTGGGCTTTGCCGAGAAAAAAGTGAGAAAGTTCGGATGTTTCCTCTCCGATTCTTTCAACAAGCCCTCTGGCGAGAATCTCCGCCTGAGGCATCTGGTATAAGTAATACTTAACCGAGGAACTACCTGCATTTATGACAAGTACTTTCATTGTTGGCGCTATCCTTTCAAAAAATAGTTAATTGGTGATTTGAATACTCACCACTCGCTACTCATCACTCACCTCATTTGTGTTCTCCAGCAACTGGCCCAAAGTCAGTATTACTGTTGCAACGATGTCATCAACGGTCGCACCTCTTGAGAGGTCCGTTATGGGTTTTGCAAATCCCTGCAGGAATGGGCCGATGGCTTGGGCGTCAGCCATATACTGTGTGAGCTTGTAAGCAATATTTCCTGAGTTGAGGTCGGGAAATATGATGACATTGGCCTTTCCTGCAACGGCACTTTCATCCTTAACCTTTTTGGCGGCAACCCTCGGAACAATAGCGGTATCGGCCTGGAATTCGCCGTCGATAGCCAAACCGGGCTGCCGTGCGCGGGCTATTTTGAGAGCTTCCCTGACTTTGTTCACACTTGGGCCGGAAGCGCTTCCACGGGTGGAAAATGACAGCAGAGCTACGCGAGGCTCCTGTCCTAAGAGTCTGGTTGCACTTACAGCAGAAGCCAAAGCTATGTCCGCTAATTGCTCGGCTGAAGGGTCGATGTTAACGGCGCAATCGGCGAAAATGAAGGTCTTGTCTTTTTCTCCGAGGAAGCTGGGAATAACCATAAGAAAGTAGCTGGAAGGAGTTTTGATTCCTGGAATCAGACCTACGGTTAAAACACCAGCCTGAATTAGGATTGTGGTTGCACTGGCAACGCCACCAACGGCGGTATCGGCATCGCCGCAAGCCACCATCATACCTCCATAGAACAACGGCTTGACGACTATATGTCTCGCTACGGCTGGAGAAATGCCCTCTCTTTGGAGGCTGTATTTTTCCGCATAAGCGTCGAGCTTTTCGCTCTGCTTGGGATTTATGGTTTTGATGTCTTCGAGATTAACGCCGGCTTTTTCAATTGCCGCTTCGATTTGTGCGGGTGTTCCGAGCACAATCGGCTGAGCAATATCCTGGTCTTTGAGTCTGCGGGCGGCCTGAATGATTCGTTCGTCTCTACCCTCCGGCAAAACAACTGATAGATTTTTCCCTCTTGCTTTCTCCCTAAAATTGCTTATAATATCCATCCTCACTGCTTCCTTGTTTTGTAAAAAATAACATCATGTTGTTTTATTTTAATCTTAAATTAACTGTAAGGTTAGACAAATGCAAGAAGAAATTGAATTTGTACGCTTAGTAGGGAACGAACGGAGAGTCGGTTCTTACCTCGCCAGCGTTTCACAACACTGGGAAGGTAAGAAGGGGCGTTTTCTAATGATAAGCCCTCACGATGACGATGCGGCTCTGGGAGCGGGCCTGCTTATCCAATTAGCTAAACGAGAAAATGTTCCGGTGCATATTCTAATCGTTACCGACGGCAGTATGGGCTATTGCAGTGTTGACGAAAAAGACAGCATTGCTGAAATCAGGCGCAATGAAAGTTTCGAATGCTATCAAAGCTTAGGCATACCAAAGAAAAATATTATCTGGCTCGGCTTTCCTGATTGTCGGCTCAACAATTACCGCGGCAGAGAACCTGTTGGGCCGAATGCCCCTCTGGCACTCAAGGGTTTTACAGGACTGCAAAATGCCTTCACTTATCATCTGCGAAAGATAAAGCCGACGCAGTGTTTTTTGCCTACGAGCAATGATTTGCACCCCGACCATCGTATCATTTACGAAGAGTTTCTTATAAGTTTGTTCCACGCGGCAGGTAATATCTGGCCTGAACTGGGTAAGCCTTTAATCAGGGTGCCGTACGTTCATACATTTGCGGTTTACTGTGATTTTGCCGCGCCCCCGACACTTCGTATGCGCACGCCGATGTCATATCTGGAAAAGAAACTCAAGGCAATCTCAGCTTTTCGTTCGCAAAAGCAGATATCTTCACTGATTGAAAATGTACGCCATTGCGGTCCCGAAGAGTACATTAGGGCCATAGAATTCAAACTATACCATCCTGCAAACTACCGTAATCAGTTCGAGGAGAAAAAGGCAATCAGGATGGTCCGCTGAAAAACTGTCGACAGTATTGCTTTTTACCTTAAAACAATCTTTTTATCGCATATTTTCTATATTAATTACCTTACGGGAGACGTCAAAAACCATTTCGCGGCGGTTTTTCCAGTGATTTTCGCCATTATCAGCGGAGCCATAGCGAATATTGAAACTTATCAGGCGCAGCTCCAGAGCGTCTGGTCGGGTCCGGTTTAAATCGGAACCTGCGAAGTTTCGACAGGAACATAAATTGAAAAGTATCCATAAACCTAAAAGAATAGCTAATGGGAACAATACTTCGGTCATAATGGAAAATTTTCTGCAATACGTATCTTACTTCTCAACTTTTAAATTTGGTTTTAAGATTCCTGAGCATATTTGGCTAAAGACTCTTTCGCTTTTCGTTTTCCGAGAGCGGTTCGTTCAGCGAGCCGGAGCGGAAGCCCTGCATATCAACTGTTACGAACTTGAAGCCGAGGGATTTTAATTCTGTCACTATTTGTGAGCGAAGCGGCTCGGTTGCAATTTTCTCAATATCCTGCGGATGAACTTCAATTCGGGCAACAGTGTCGTGATGGCGAACTCGAAATTCCACCAGGCCAAGACTTCGCAGAAATTCTTCAGCCTGGTCGATTTGTTTTAGTCTTTTTTCGGTAACTTCCAGTCCATAGCTTATCCTGGAGGCAAGACAGGGAGACGAAGGTAGATCAGCGGTGAGGAGGTTTAGCTTTCTGCTTAGCCGGCGAATTTCGTCTTTTGTAAGCTGTGCCTCGGCCAACGGTGAGCGGATACCGAAGACCTTTATTGCGCGGTTGCCCGGGCGAAAGTCGTCGAGGTCGTTATAGTTTGTGCCGAAGATAACGTGGTCAAAACCCTGCTCTTTAGCAATGTCCAACAGGATTCTGCAAATATGTGATTTGCAGTGGAAACAGCGGTCGGCTTTATTGGCGGTGAAGTTGGGGTCGGATAGTTCATCGGTATCAATGACTTGAAGGCGGACGCCTATCTGGTCGGCGAGTTTTTGAGCACGGGCAAGCTGATTCGAAGGCTCGGCGACTCCGGCGCTGATACAGGCCAGGACGTTTTCAGAGCCGAGTGTATCGACAGCCGCCTTGAGAAGAAATGTACTGTCCACGCCGCCGGAGTATGCCACAACGACTTTACCCAGCTCCCTGATGATTTTTTGGAGCTTATTGTATTTTTCTTTTAGATTCATAAAGCCGATGGAGGGAGTCGAACCCTCAACCTCAGCTTTACGAAAGCTGTGCTCTACCATTGAGCTACATCGGCAATTATGCAGGCTATAATATTGAACATTGCCGGGTTTGTAAAGAGGTAACATCGGGTTAATGAGCAGCCGCCGCGAACGATTTTTTTCTTGGCGCACCTTTGGCAGGTATGGGAGAGCTTGAAATTGGGTTTGATCAGTCCGGCAACTCCTTAGCAAACAACGCAGGCCTGACGGATTGGGTTTGAATTGGGTTTGATAGGCATTGAAATTGGCTTTAATTGGGTTTGTTTTGGGTTTAATTGGGTTTGTATTGGGTTTGTTTTTCCAATTTAGCCAAGTGTCCAATTTTTCATATTTAATTGTCATAAAAGAGCTTACGTTCATTTTAGCGTCCTTGACATTGGCTTTGTTTTGCATTTTTCGCTCATAATTTCGTACGTAATCTTTCGTAGTTAGTATTTAGTATCTCGTATCGCCCCCGACAGAAAAGCAAGTAAGCATACGCCGGGGGTAAACTCAGGGAGTAAAAAAACACTCCCTCTATAATTAGAGCTACCTGCACGTTTGTTACGAAAATTTAGCCGTTTTTTGTCGCTCGTCGCTCGTAACTCGATTTGGGACAGTAAGTTAAAAATTTTTTGATAATTTTGATTTTTGTTCTGAGGTATCAGCGTTTTTGATTGATTTTTCATTAATATTTTACCTATTTTAACGGCACTGATCCATTCGACCCATTCGGCTGCGCTCCCTTCGACTCGCGTTGCTCGCTCAGGACAGGCAGGGTAGGCTGTGCTCAGGGCAAGTTTCACAGATTAACCAAGTGAGATGTCAACTGCGGATAGTCAAATGACTATGAGCTTTATAATGTGATAGAGGTGGATGATTGGCAGTGAGTGGTGGGCTAAAGTGTCTAAAGTGAGCTAAAGTTGGATGTCGGATGTTCGGGTAACTGCCATCCACTTCGCTCACTGCGTTCGCTCAATGGCTGCCACACGTCGGCTCAAGATGGAAAGACAGGAGGAAAGTGGAATCGCCTTCGGCGAGGCTGGTTCTATATCATCACCCCCCAGCCGAAGCCAGATGGATGGCAGGGCCGGAACCGACTTTGGAGGCTTAGGTTGATGAAAGGGTCGAAACAGTCAACGAAGGCGAAAACTGGGCTTTAGGCTGCCAGGTTTTGGGAATCCAGCAAATCGAGGTATCAGTGAAATTGATCGAAGATTTGTAGAAATTTTACCTATTTTAACGGAAAATAAGACACAAGACGCAAGATACAAGACGCAAGACAAAAGGCACGATACAAAAACATTCATTTTTATATTGCAAATTCCACTTCAATAGTGTAATTTTAATTTTAGCGATTGAGCGGGAACATCTTTGATTAGAGGTTCATGTTTTGGGTGGTTGTTGGGCCCGCTACCCGCCTTCGCGGGCAAAGGCGTGGGCGGATCTGCTATTTAGACTTTTAGCAGGCTATTATTTTTATAATGAGGTGTGTCGTGGATTTTATATATGACTGTGGGCTGTTGAAAAAGTCCCAAAGGAGCATTTTGAGGGCAAAGCCTAAAAAAACCGTGTTTTAAGCCCTTTTTGAAAAAAATTATAAAAAAAATGAGAATTTTCTAAAAAAGTGCGACCAATTTAGGGGATTTTTAGCACTAATATAACAGAAGGATTAATATTTCGGTCCGGTTGATACGTTGCGAAGACGACCGAGCTATAATATATTAATGTTGGCTGCCTGACAGGCAACGCCATTTTTTAACGTGCACCTCTGGGATTGGCGGCAGGGATAGACACACATCGAGAGAGAGCAGCCTTCGGATAATCAGCAAGCGCGGTACGCGTGCGAGCGTGTTGCAGCCAAAACGATTTGTCGCAGGGATTTGCGGTAGCGCGTGTTCTGAGGAAAATATGATGGCAGGTGGAATCACCAATTGCGATAGCCTTCTGATTAGGCCGATAGTGAGTGCACATCGGCTTGCAGGGCGATGCAGGTTCCGTCGCTCGGGCACGATAGCTCACCGTTTCCCATCAGTCCGTCAATCACAGGCCTTTACGCTCATCGAGCTTTTGGTGGTCATTTCCATTATGACGCTATTGATGGCGATTCTGCTGCCGACACTTCAACGGGTCAGAAGTCAGGCCAGGGCCGTGGCGTGTCAGTCGAACCTGCGCCAGTGGGGAGTTATATTCTCCATGTACGCCAACGACAATGACGGGAAAATGCCTGACGCGGCGTATTCTTCGGGCGGCAGGGCGTATCCAGGAGGGAGACTTGTATTTAACAAAATCTTCAGTGTAGATATAAGTATATACGAAAATAATTTGCTCTTGTGCCCCATGGCAACGCGCTGGGAACTCAGACCGGACAATACTTACCCAATAATGACGACTCCACGGTCTAAGTACGAAAAGATCTTTGGCAGCAAGTCAACAGCGTGGTGCGACCGATATACGGATACAAATCCATTCCCTCCAATTGTGACTGAGTATTATGCTTCTGGCAGCTATGGAATAAATAGTCATATAGGTAGATCTTCCATAGACATATACCCAGGCTCAGTCCGAAACAATGTACCGGTTTTTCTTGACTGTATCGCTAAGTCGGGGTCTCCGAGCCCCTTCGACGAGCCTCCCGAATATGAGGACCATTTCAACAGAGGCTCCGGTTATATAACATACTTCTGTATCAACCGACACAGCGGCGGAATCAACAGCCTTTTCCTGGACTGGTCAGTACGCAAGGTCGGAGTCAAAGAGCTCTGGACGCTGAAGTGGTCTGACAAGTTTGACATGGCAAACGTCTGGACCAGGGCGGGCGGCGTGCAGCCTGAGAGTTGGCCCGAGTGGATGAGGAAATTCAAGGACTACTAAAAATAGTCAGTTCGTAAGAAAATGCTGCGCTTTGGGGCAGATTGGGCTATTCTTTAGAAGAATCGCCCTAAGACGGAAGATCAAAATACTGTAGGCAGCGTCATAAGCTGGCCCGACGGAGCAAATAAAGCGAGGAAGTGACTGAAACGAGGGCGCTGGAGGTATGCGCCGGCTGGATAGAAAGGAGCCTCGAAATGCCTGACTACTATCACACCCTGCGAAATGTGCTGCTCGCATTACTATTGCCAGAAATCGCGGCCGGATTTACGAACTCTGCAAAGCCTGCCATGGTGGAGCAAATCCTTCAGGCCATTAGAATGAAGAGGACAGAAGGAAAAAGTTGGGGATAATCGTGTCGGAGCGAATACAGTTATAATTGCTGATTCTGTCGGCCGGGAGGCTTTACCAGGTGTAATGCACTTTATAAGTAACGACTTTTTCCTGACCAGCAGGTACCTGGATGCGAAACTCTACGGTTTGGCTGTCGGTCTTAATAAAGTCGTTAGACTTTTCCACAATTTCCCAATTGATCCAGCGATACAGGTGCTCGACAACCCTTATTTCCACGGTGTCCTTTTCCTTGTGGTTGCGCAGCTTGATTTCAAATGCTTCGTCCAGCCAGTTGCGGGCCGTATCAATCTGATAATCCGTTCTCTTTCTTTCACCTACCAAATCGAAGGCGTTGCCTGTATAAACGCGAACGGTTTCATCTTTCGGTGTATGGTCTATAATGTTCTCGCCCGTGAATTCAAGCTGCCCATCATCATCTCGGCGATAGAACCGCACAACACCGCGGGGCAGAGGAATGCCGAGGTTGTTTTTTTCTGAGTTTTCGAACTCTTTCATAACCCATACTTTTGGATTGCAATCCGTTCCATAGTCCCTGTTGCGCCTGATATTCTCCGAAGACCAGCCCCGGTACTGCCTACGATCAATCCTGGCACCATCATAGACATACAGCCGCTGACTATTAACACCTTCGGCTCGCAGGAACTCGACCTGTTTGGTCTCCCGGTCGTGAAGCGTGGCCGGACGGTTCAATGTGTAAAGGTGATACTCCTCGAAGGCCTTTTCCGAGACGGGCGAGGGCATACCTGCTGCAGCTTCCCGAGCGTACATCATTCCGCTATAGTCATAGCGGTCCTGATCCGGCTGGATTTTGCTCACGTCGCCGGCCATAAGTTTGATGCGTGCGTTCTCAAATGTCTTTCCACTTTGATTGTCGATTGTGACCCAGCCGATTACATCAAGCTCATCGCCCTTTTCTCCGGCGAGCATACTGTAGTCGGCCTTCCAGCTCATACCCCCTGTGACATAGCTAAGCTCGGCATTGAGCTTTCCGCTTTTGTCGGTGTTGAGGACCCAGTGAATCGTTGGCTTTAATATAGTGTCATCCGAAAGTGAAGGGAAAAGCGGCAGTCCGGGCAGGTTGAAACGCAGCTTTCCTTCGACTTCGATGATGGGCTGAGAGGTATTGACATTAACATACTGGCGTTGGGTGTATCGTGAGCCGTACCGCTGCATGCCCGACTGGTGGGGGACATAGCCGGAGCGTATGATTTTACCTTTTATCACTTTGTCCTCTCCGGCCAGAAATTCGATTTCCCGGCCCTCGTATAGTGACAGGAGAAGGCCCTGCGAGACGGGGTCGGAGCGGTAATTCTGTTCGAGGATCTGTAGGGCACGCCTGCCTTTCGGGTCGCGAAGGATTACGGAGTCCGGCTCGAGGTGTGCGGTGATGTCCGTAACGCTAAGCTCGTTTATACCTTTTTTCAGGTTCAGGTTTAGCTGATCGCGAACGACAGCGAAATCCTGATTGTAGACTGTCAGAGACGATTCGGCCAGTACGGCAGAAACGAAAAGAAACAGAAACACAGGAATGATTTGAGGGCATTTTTTAAGGTCCATTGCTTTGTCCTTTCATGTTTTTCAATTATAATGAGGCCGGTAAAAAAGCATATTCGTTCTGATTACGAATATTTATGCCATCTACCTGTATAGACGTCCATAACAGATCGTTAGTTGACAAATAAATCTTTGCGGTATTAAGAGTTTTAATTTCCACGCCTGCAATCCGTCTTTTATCGGCCATATAAGCTCAGGCTTATCCTGCATCCGGTTGCCCTCGGCGGTCGAATCAGAGGTGAAGAATCCCGCGAGCGTTATTTGTCTTATTATCGGCATTATCCGGCAGAGCAATAATAAGTTTCATCGCTTTTCGATTTGTAAATGCGTAGATGAAGCCCGGTTAGATGATGCTTTGTATCTCACGGGGTGAATTGGTTAATTGGTGAGTGGTGAGCTAAAGTGAACAGCATGGGCTGAAGCTCATCCTACGGGTTCGGAATGACCCCGGCAGGGGATTGGGGAGTCTTTGGAGGTGTTTCTGTGATGGGTTCAGCGGAGCCGCCTAATGCGGGATAGACGGGCGGCGATGTAACCCCAGGCGATACCCGCTACGGCGCCGACGGCGTGGGCGGTATTGGCGATGGGGCCGAGGAGGCCGGAGAGACAGACAAAGAACCAGATAATCATGAGGCGGACGGTCTGGCTTTGAAGCCGCAGTTTAGAGGCGGGATTAAACTTTCCCTGCATCCAGACGTATCCGAGCAGGCCGTATACGACGCCGGACATGCCACCGAATGCCGGGCCGCTGGTCAGGAATTGGGCCAGATTTGACAGAACAGCGAAGACAGAAACCAAAAGCAATAACAACCGCCAGCCTTTGTGGGCCTCGATGATGCTGCCGAGGTCCCTGAGCCAGAGCATGTTGAAAATTATATGGAGGATGCCGAAGTGCAGGAACATCGGTGTGAACAGCCGCCATATTTGGCCGTGGCGAATTTCAGGCAAATCGGGCTGCCAGACGATGTAGTTCCCTTCCTCTCGGTACTCGGTGATTAATAATGGCTTGACGAAACGCTCGTTATTGCCGAGCTGGGTAAGGACGGCCACAGCAATACTGATTGTAATAAGAGTGATAGATAAGTGGCCGAGGGGGACGGGGGGTTTGTAAAAGATTGTTCTACCGTCAATGACGCGGGCTCGGCCTGTTCCAGGCTTTTTTTGCTCGTGTTTTTTCCGCCTGTATGCCGCACGTGCAGCGCCGATAAACTTTGGGTCATCGGGATTTTGAATAAACTGGTCTAAGAGCGATTTGGCGGTATCGATGCTGTCTTCGTTTAGTACCCAGACTTCCCAAGGGCCATTGGCATCCTGTTCCGTGTGGTTGTCAATTTGCTTGCTTAACAGGAAATCACCAAAGCGTTTTGCATGTATCTCGTTTTGAAGATGTCCTATGAGCCGCATTCCGTATCCTTTAAACCGGCTTAGATTATAGCCGGAGCGGTGATAACGTCAAGGCGAAGGTTTTAAGACGGATGACAGAAGGCAGATATTGACTGAATATCGAATCCTTCGGCTATGCTTCCTCCTTCGCTATTTTTCTTCGCCAAGGCTACGAAGGAACCAGCTCCGGAGGGCGAGCAGGACAGGCTCATGTTTCAAGCTAACAAGTACCAACTGAAGGCACAGGGATAGTCAAATGACTACGAGCTTTTTTACGCTACAAAGCTGGATGCTTGTTGGTGAGGTGTCTCAAAAATAGTATCTTACCCTCAATTCGATCCTGTAATCATTTTGTTTTTCTCCGAACTCGGTATATGAGTCCCCCACAAGAAAGGTTGTTTTCAGTCGAAGTTCCAGATTTTTGATGCCGGTGTACAATAATTCGGGGCCAATGGACAAGCTTTTGTCACTAATATTAAATATCCCCGTTAGTGAGGGCGTAAAATATAGTATATCAAACGGCTCTTTCTGACTGACGCGCAGATAGAGATAGTCTCTCATGGTATTTTTTCTGTTGTAGCTTCCTCCAGCCACGTTTGATGCTTTTCTAAGAAGAGAATCATCGCCTGAAGTAAGATACGTATCGTAACCCTGGTCTATGAACGAGAAGTAGTCTGTCATTTCACTCTCAGTGAATCCTATCGCATCGTGAAAATATTCAAAGATATATGTTGTATCTGATTTGGTCAGATATCGGAGGCCAAGCAGATAGCTTGTTGCATCATATTCATTATTAAAGACTGTTCCCTTATTGTCGATAAATTTTTTTTTGTAGTTATTGATGAATGCAAGCTCTCCATGAATCTCAAAATTAGAGGTGATGTTCCTGGAAAAATCCATACCGTACCGGTTTGTTTTGCTTCGGCCTGTAAGAAAAATCAAGTCAATATCCGTGTCATAAAGTAGAAAATACACTTTCCCTGCGAAATTCAAGCGGTTAATGTTTCCGAAATCATCATTTACATGGTCATAAACGGGCATCAAAACCGGTGTGAAAGAAAACGTTTTCAATGGACCGTCAAAACTCTTAATGTAATCCGCGGATGCCACTACAAAGCCTTCACGAGCCAGTTCGGGATCGTCGGGGTTTTTAGGTCTGTCCAAAAATGCCACAGGGTTCCA
>Ga0114922_10001622_pt1 | contig 21375 bp, 17 predicted proteins | sample AartaG_FD_100975 | JGI IMG/M metagenome (GOLD analysis project Ga0114922, IMG submission 100975) | Deep subsurface microbial communities from Aarhus Bay to uncover new lineages of life (NeLLi) - Aarhus_00045 metaG | ecosystem: Environmental > Aquatic > Marine > Oceanic > Sediment | place...
GCGTGTTCGCGCTTATCGCGGTAGTGGTGGGGACCGGCGGACTCGGTCTGCTCAAGTCCGTGGGCAAGTACGTTCTGACCGTGCTGCTCGGCTTGACGATACACGCGGCGCTCCTGTTGACCGTGTTCCTGGGCGTAGGCGGCAAAATGGCCGCGCGGCGTTTCCTGGCCGGGATGCGCTCCGCGCTCGCAATAGCTTTCAGCACGGCGAGCAGCTCCTCGACGCTGCCGATCACGATGGAGTGCGTTACGGACAACCTGAAAGTGTCCACGAGAACGGCGAGTCTCGTTCTTCCGCTTGGCGCGACGGTCAACATGGACGGGACGGCCCTTTACGAGTCGGTGGCGGCGATATTTGTCGCGCAGGCGTACGGGATAGAGCTCGGTCTTGGCGCGCAAGCGCTGATCTTCTTGACGGCAACGGTAGCGGCGGTCGGCGCCGCCGGTATACCGAGTGCGGGACTGGTCACCATGACGATTGTGCTGTCGGCGGTAGGGCTCCCTCTGGAGGGGGCCGCCCTGATCTACGGCGTGGACAGGTTCCTCGACATGTTCCGCACGGCTGTGAACGTCATGGGTGATTCCGTAGGCGCAGTAGTAATAGCCCGCTCTGAAGGCGAGGACTTTGCCGCGCCTGCCGTGACAGGAGGATAGCGCCGTGAGCGCCCTGTTAGTAGCGCTGGTAGCCTTGGCGCTCTTCTTCATCGCTCATCATACGTACGGCCGGTTTTTCAGCAAGCGAATTCTCGGGCTCGATCCCGAACTACCCACACCTGCGCATAGACATCAGGACGGCGTGGATTTCGTCCCCTCGAACAAGTACGTGTTGTTCGGTCACCATTTTGCTTCCATTGCGGGTGTCGGACCAATCTTAGGACCTGCGGTCGCCGTCATATACGGGTGGGTACCCGCCATCATATGGATAGTGCTCGGGGCCATATTCATCGGCGGTGTGCACGACCTGGGAGCGCTGGCGGCGTCCGTCAGGCACGAAGGTCGCAGTATCGGCGACCTGACCGAGGAGCTGATAGGTCACCGCGCGCGGAACCTGTTTCTGGTGCTCGCGTTCTTCCTGCTGGCTGTGGTGCTGGCGGTGTTCGCAATAACCATGTCGACGCTGTTCAGAGGATGTCCGCAAGCCGTGTTTCCGTCCTTCGCGCTGATCGTCATAGCCATCCTGATAGGTTTCCTGATGTACAGGACCAAGATAGGTTTGCCGGCGGCGACGCTCATCGGATTGGCTCTGTTCGTCCTTGCGATATGGTACGGCACAGGACATCCGATGGGCGAGGTACTGAGCCGCAACAGTTGGGCATGGATCGTGGTGCTGCTTGGATACGCTTACGTGGCGTCCGTTCTTCCGGTGTGGATGCTCCTGCAGCCGCGCGACTATCTGAACTCGTTCGCCCTTTACGCCGGGCTGGGCCTCACGTACGTAGGATTGTTCATATCGCGCCCCGAGATCGTCGCGCCCGCCGTGCGAGCGGCCCCGGCGGGTGCCCCACCGATATTTCCTTTCATCTTCATCCTGATAGCATGCGGGGCGGTCTCCGGTTTCCACAGCCTTGTGTCGTCGGGCACGTCGTCGAAACAGCTGAACACCGAAACGGATGCCCGGCTGATAGGATATGGATCAATGCTCGTGGAAGGAGCTCTCGCCGTGGTCGTGGTGCTGGCATGTACGGCCGGCCTGGGCTCCGCAGAGGTGTGGCACGGGCGGTACGCGGACTGGGGCACCGCACAGAGCCTTGGAGCCAAACTCAGCGCGTTCGTTGATGGCGCGGCATACTTCATATCGCACGTCGGGTTCAGCGAGAGCGTTGCCAGGACTCTCGTCACGGTTACCGTGATAGGTTTCGCGCTGACCAGCCTGGACTCCGCGACGCGGTTGTTGAGGTTTATCGTTGCGGAGGTCGGTGAAAGAGCACGGGTAGCACCTCTGAAGAACAGGTTTATCGCGTCGGCGGTGGCCGTTGCGCTGCCGCTTGCCCTTGCGACGGCCAAGTTCAAGGAACAGTCAACCGGCATAGCGTTGCTGCCCGTTTTCGGCACAACAAACCAGGCGTTCGCATGTCTCGTGCTGCTCGTTGTCAGCGTGTTTCTGCTGCGCAGAAGACGACCTACTGTGTACACTGTAATACCCATGATCTTCATGCTCGCCGTGACTCTCGTGGCGATGGTTATCAAGATCGGGGACTGGATAGGCGACGGCAACTACCTGCTGATCATGATCGGGTCGATCATACTCGTGGCTGAAATATGGCTTGTCGTTGAAGGGTTGGTTGTGTTCTTGCGAGAACGCGTGCCGGCTGAATGAGGGAGTCTCGTGGATTATAGCGCTCTCTACAGGGCAATCACAACAGTTTACTCGGCGGTTCCCAAGAGGCTGCTGAGGGGATACGCTTTTCCTCCGCTTCAGGTCTTCATCGAGCTGACGCGAAGGTGCAACCTCCGGTGCGCTATGTGCCAGAACCTGCTGTACACGGAGCGAATGTCGGCCGATAAAGAGAAGAGCAAGGAGTTGACTCTGGATGAATGGAAACGGGTGATCGACGAAATGCCGAGGTTGGCGCTCATAACCTTTACAGGAGGCGAACCGCTGTTTCGTGCGGACTTTGCGGAGATCCTGAAGTACACTTGCGCAAGGCGACGGTGCCACGTAATCACCAACGGCGCGCTTCTGGACGCGGAACTGGCTGAACTCATGGTTGCCTCCGCTGCAAGAAGCGTCCTTCTCAGAGGCCTGGTCTTCCTCGGGATATCAGTCCACGGCCCTGCCGAGATTCATGACGCGATAACGCAGGTTCCGGGCTCCTTCGCAAAGGCGGCCGAGGGCGCTGGACACCTCGCGGCGATCAAGGCCAGGGCGCGAAGCAAGCTGCCTCTCCTGTACCTGTGCACGGTGCTCACAAGGGAGACGGTTGAGACTCTGCCGGAGATGCCGGGGATCGCGAAGGAGTTCTCCGCGAATATCCTGAATATCGCGTTGTGCACCACCTCGCTCGACCTGTCAATCGAGCGCGGTGCCAGCATGGAGACGATGCTGAAGTACCCGCGCCCGCCCGATCCAATCGAAGAAGACCTCGTGCGCGACAGACTTTCGGAAACGGCCCGACGCTGTTCGGAGTTGGGTATTCAGCTGAGGCTTCCGCGCATGCCCATTTCAGAGATCGTGAATCACTACGCGGGAAAGTGGCATCCGTCGGACTACACGTGTAACTTCGCGTGGTCAAAGACATCGATCTCTCCGTACGGAGACGTCTCTACTTGCCACCACTTTGAGGTTGGCAGTCTCCGAGAGGACTCCTTGAAAAAGATCTGGAACGGCGCCGGGTACCGGCGTTTCAGGCGCGCCTCGAAGCACCGCCGGGCATTCCCTATCTGCGCGGGCTGCTGCGAGATCGGCTACTCGCCGTCGAAGTCAACGCCTGATCTCTGACGCCGAACTCCCGAGCCAACAAAGGATAATGCTTGACTCCACCATATCTTTGTGATGTAATCCCTTTGGTGAACACGGTATATTGCTGCATTCACGGCAACCACTTTCGGTGCGGATAGACGGTGAACGAGGGTTGAAGATGCTTACGCCTCTTTTCCTGCTGGTACTCATGAGCGGCGCAGTGCAGCCCGCTCAGGAGGTGCCGCTCCAGGCTGACCAACAGGGGGAAATCGAGAGGATCGTCGCGTACGATGACCTTCAGAGAGACCTCATTCAGTGGGATCTACAGCTGGCCCTGAAGTACAAAGGGCGCGGCGAAGATGATCTTGCGCAAGAGAAAGCGTTATCAGCGGGCAACCGCCGAGAGGATATTCTCGATCGATACGTCGCGTTCCTGAAGGAACATCCTGAAAACGCCGTCGCGCATAACTACTACGGTGAAGCCCTGGCGGATCTGAAGAATGCGCCGATGGACGCGGCTGAGCAGTGGCGTAAAGCCATCGAGCTGGACCCGCAGCTGGCGGACGCGCACAACAATCTCGGCATACATTTCGGTCACTACGGCCAGCCGGGCAAGGCGCTTGACGAGTTCCGCAAAGCTGTCGAGCTGGACCCGAACGTCGCGGATTTTCATTTCAACCTGGGGCTGGCTTTGCACAATTTTCGCTACGTTGCCATGAGCAAGTACAACTTGAGCCTTCCGGAGGTGTTTGAACAGGCGCTCAAGGAATCGAAGAAAGCCAGAGAGCTCAAGCCGGAAGATCTGGAGATCGCGCTGGATCACGCCAGAACCTTTTTTGGCGCTGAGGGCTTTAAGGCCGCTCCGGACTGGGAGGAAGCGTTGGCCGCATGGGAGTTCTGTCTGCCGCTGACGGATGATACGAATGCCAGGTTTGGCATTCTGCTCAATCTCGGGCGCGTGGCGCTGAGAATGGACCGTAAAGGCCAGGCCAGGAGGTACTTTCGCGAAGCTCTAACGATCCGGCCGGACAGTCCCGTCGTCAAGAAGCTTCTCGAAACAGCCCAGTGATGCCTAGTAAGTTAACGTCGTATTGCTACTGCACGATTGCCGAAGGTACAGCATGACAATGCGTATTCTGTTGATCGGCGCTGATGGGATGCTCGGCACCGATCTTGAAACTGTCTTGTCCGGACGCCACGAAGTCATCGCCGCCGACTTGCCGGACATAGACATAACCGACCGAGAGAATGTGCAGGATTGGGTCGCCAAAGCCACTCCTCACGTCATAGTCCATGCCGCGGCGTACACGGACGTGGAGGGCGCTGAGGACGAATCCGAGCGCGCGTTTCTCGTGAACGAAACGGGGACGCGAAACGTGGCGGCGGCGGCACAGGAGGCGGGCGCGTCTTTGGTTTATTTCAGCACGGACTTCGTGTTCGACGGCAGGAAGGCGGCGGCTTACGTGGAATCGGATGAGCCCAATCCCCAGGGCGAGTACGCCAAGTCCAAAGTGGCCAGCGAACAGCAGGCCAAGCTGGCCGAACGGCATTGCATACTGCGCACAGCGTGGCTTTACGGACCCCGAAAGGCCAACTTTGTCGAGAAAATCATCTTTTATGCGAGGCAAAAGGGCCGTTTGAAAGTCATCTCCGAGGAGATAGGTTCGCCGACTTACACGCTGGACCTTTCGATGGCGGTTGCGGCGGCCATTGAGAGCGGTATGACCGGACTGTATCACGTAACGAACGCCGGCTCGTGCAGCAGATACGAGTTCGCGAAAGAAATTGTCAAACTTGCAGGCCTTGACAACGTTGTGGTCGCGCCGGCGACCACCGCCGAGATAGGTATGAAGGCTGCACGACCGGCCTTCGGCGTGCTGTCAAACGCCTTGTGGGAGTCGAGCGGAGGGCCGCCGTTGAGACACTGGAAGGATGCTCTCAAGAGCTACGTCAACGACAGACGCGACCGATGGATGCTGCTCCAATCGGCCAACGCAACACGAGAGGCTGAGAAATCGTGCTGAGATTGATCCTGACCTCTATGCGACCCCGTCAATGGGTGAAGAACACGGTGGTGTTCGCGGCGCTGGTCTTCGCGCAGCATCTCCTTGAGCCGGCCGACCTGTTGAGGGTTCTTGGAGCTTTCGCCGTTTTCTGCGTGGTCTCGGGCGCGGCGTACCTGTTCAACGATGTGCGCGATGCCGAGAAGGACCGTCGCCACGAGACCAAGCGGTCGAGACCGGTGGCATCCGGCAGTCTTGCGCCGCAAATCGCGATGGTGGCCGCCGGCGTTCTGACGGTCGCGGGGCTCGCCTCGAGCGCGCTGCTTGGTGTTGACTTCTTACTGATAGTGGTTGCGTACATCGTTCTGAGCACCATGTACAGCTTGTGGCTGAAACGCGTTGTGATAATAGACGTGATGGCGGTGGCGACCGGTTTTCTGCTGAGGGCGGTCGCGGGTGCAGCGGCGCTGGAGGACATCGAAATATCCTCCTGGCTAATCATCTGTACCCTTTTCCTCGCACTGTTCCTGGCTTTGGGCAAACGCAGGCACGAGCTGGTCTATATGAACGAGCACGCGATCTCACACAGAAGCGTTCTCGCGGAGTACAGCCCGCAATTGCTCGACCAGATGATAGCTATCGTAACGACGTCTACCCTAATCGTATACGTGCTTTACACCACGTCACCAAGCGTCCAGGTGAAGCTCGGAACTACAAAGCTCTTCATCACGATTCCCTTCGTACTGTATGGAATCTTCCGATACTTGTACCTGGTGCATAAGCGGGAGCAGGGAGGAAGTCCCGAGCGAGTGCTGTTCTCTGACCTGCCATTGTTGGCGAACGTGTTGCTGTGGTTTGCCGCGGTATGTGTTGCGCTGTATGCGTGGCGCTGAGTCTGCCGGGAACGGTTCTCGGGAGATCGCGTTATGCCGCCGACGTTGGACCCCGCGGCCATTTGAGCGAGGGCTTGAACCATGAAAAAACGAGTCAAGATAGGGATAACGGTACTGGTCGGCTTTGTCGTACTGCTAATCGTTTTGGGAGTCGTGGGCCCGCTCTTGATAGACGTCGCCTGGGTTCGCGAACTGATAGTCGAGCAGGCGCAGTCCGCGCTCGGCAGGGAGGTGAAACTCGGTGAAGTGAAACTTCGTCTGATCCCCAGTATCAGGCTCAGCTTGACGGATCTTGAAATTGCGGAATCGGAGGAGTTCGGCGAGGGGCCGTTCGTCAAGATGGGTCGACTTCAAGCGAGTGTGAAACTGTTCCCGCTCCTAAAGAAGCGCGTCGCCATCGGAAACGTGGTGCTGGTGGAACCGGCAATCTCGGTCGTCCGCTCTGAGGATGGCAAGTTCAGCTTTGCCGACATTGCCGCTCGAGAACCCGAAGAGGACGTGGCTTCTGCGCCGGCTGAAGAGACGCCGCCGGAGGAGACTGCCGCACCGGCGGCGGAAAGGTCCTCCGCACCACCGGCTATCACGATCGCCGGGATAGAGATACGTCAGGCCGCTCTCAAGTTCCTTGACAAACAGACCAGCCCGCCGACAGCGATTCAAGTTGACAACTTCAACGTCAAGGTACGCGATCTGTCGCTGACCGCGCCGATCAAGTTCGACGTATCCGCCGACGCGCTCGGAGGATCGTTCTCGGCGAAAGGGTCGCTGCGACCAACACCGCCCCTTGAGAACATGCGAGCAGACGTTGACGTTACACTGCAGGACATGGACCTCAGCCTGGTCAAATCGTACGCGCAAGGATTCCAGTCCAAGAGACTTTCGGGACAGTTCACGGTTTCGCTGAACGATGATGACCAGACTGCGCGCTGGAGCGGCAATCTGTCGTTGGGAGATTACGCCGTGCCCGTTCCGAACCGTCCGGGAGGATCGGTCGGCGGTGCTCGGTTCTCGATAGACGGCGCGGCTTCAGCCGGGTACGATGCGAAAGCGGCGTCGTTCGAGGGGAAAATCCAGGTCGAAAGCCTCGCTCTTGCCGGACTGCATCCCGCTGTATCGAAAGTCAACGTCGGCAGCTTCGAGTTTGACGGCAAAGGGTCGCTCGCCGCCGGGAGTACGGTGGCGGATGTCCAGGGCAAGACGACCTTGTCAAAGCTGAGCGCCACCGCCGGCACCGGGGAGGGCCGATGGGACGTCGACATCGAAAAGCTGCTTCTGGACCTGGCCGCCGATTGCGATCTAGACGAGGAAAAGCGCGCCGTAAACGCTACGATCAGCCTGAACCTTGACAGTGTCGGTGCAAGAGGTGCGGGCGGGAAAGCATACAGTGTACCGGCTTTCCGGATCGATAAGGCGGTCGCAAAGCTTCTCGACAACGAGGTCTCGTTCACGCTGCCTAACGTTGCCCTTGGAAAAACGGCGTTCAACGGGTCCGGGAAAGTCACCTTGCCTGAGCAGGGAGACCTTGCCTACGACGTGGCGTTCGATTTCGGCAACGTGGCACTTGACGAGCTTGCGGGAATTGTCCCGGAAATCGCGGCGTACAAGACATCGGGAAACCTGAGTCTATCGGTTGCAGCCAGGGGGACGGGCGGACAGATGCCTTCAACGCTCAAGAGTAAGCTGGATTTCAAGAATGTTGGCGTCGCTCCTCCCCAGCTCGGTTTGCCGGTAAAGAATCTCGTCGGGACTGCGGACGTTACCTTGTCCACCAAAGAGGAGTCCGCGAAACTTACCGGACTTGCATTCTCGATGGGCGGCACGAAAGTGCAGGTCGGCGCCGACCTCAACAGTCTGCGCGTTCCGAAGGGCTCGTTTACAGTCAGCGCGGACAACATCGACGTCGAGAAGCTGATGCCGCCGAAACAAGAGCAGCCCGAGCCGGCGGCACGTCGACCGGCAGCAGAAAAGCCGGCTCAGCCCAAAGCCCCAGCCGACGAATCCCCCCTCAAAGGTGCCGATCTCAGCGGCAAGATCACCGTCGGCAAGGGTCGTTACAAGACCGTGGAGTTCGGAAACACGGAGGTTGCGTTCCGTCTGAAGGACGGCGCGGTCACGGTGAACCGGCTCTACTCTGCAGTGAGCGGCGGCGAGGTCGACGGCTCCGTGAAGGCCGCCAAAGTGTTCGAGCAACCGGCCCTGTCGGGCAAGATGGCGCTCAAGGATATCGATATCAAGCCTCTACTGGCGCTCAGCGAGAGCGCAAAAGGAATGGTCGAGGGACGAGTATCAGGAAATCTACAGTTTGACGCGCCTCGCCTCGATCCTGAACGGATGCTGAAAAGGCTGAAAGCAAACGGTAACGTGACGGTTCCTCGCGGCCAGTTCAACGGGTTCGACCTTGCCAAAAAGCTCGAGTCCGTCTCGCAGATGTCCGGCGTCTCGGAGCTCGGTCCGGAAAACACCGTGTTTCGGGACCTGGCGGTCGATTTCGCAGTTGCGAACGAGCAGGCGACGATATCAAGCATGGCCATGAAGCTCGAGAACTTCGACGTAGGCTGTTCCGGCACGTACGGTCTCGACAAGTCGCTGGACATGCGCGCACAAGCCATACTCTCCGAGCAACTAAGCGCGAAGAACCGAGGCAGCGATGTCCAGAGCTACTTTGAGAACGAGGAGGGCAGAGTGGTCGTCCCGTTCGTTGCTTCCGGAACGCTTCCTCGTGTAAGCGTTAAGCTCGACATGGAGAGAGTCTCCAAAAAGGCCGTGGAGAAAGGGGTGGAGAAGCTCAGGGAGGAGATAATGGAGGAGATCGTCGGCAAAAAGGAGCCCGGCGAGGAGGAAAAACCGGAAGAGAAGCTCCTCCGCGAGGTCGGCACGCAGCTGCTCGACCAGATCCTTAAACCCTAGGTCGGCCTCGAACAGATTGTGCTCTGATGACCTCCTGCACGACAATTGTCGGCGTTCGCTTAAGAAACCGTTCTGCAAATAACGAAGATAACAACGACGAGGATGAGAACAGCTAGGAACAAGAGGCATCCCCGCATGGAACAACCAGATATGAGTTCGCGTATGTATTCCGGGCGTGGGCGTTCCTCCCAGTCTGAAAAAGAGATCTGTTCATCGCTGACATTCACGTCAAACGCCCTTATCCGTTCGGCGAAACTCGCCTGCCAGCAGGTGAACGAGACCTGACCTTCGGCAATGATGACATCACGGCGATCGATGATTAGCTCGTCGGGCGATCTATCCAGGAGTCGTGTAAATAGGGCGTCTGGAAGACGCATGCTGTCCTGCCCCTGCGCGCGCTCACTTAGAAAGGAGGTCAGCAGGTATTGGAGGAATTTCAGCGCAACATCATAATTCCGGACGCACATGTAGGCGCTTTCGTTGTCGTGTGATGAGAACAGTACGCTACTTCCAACTTCAGAGAAGAGGTTAATATACTCTGAAAGAGTGTTGTCGAATACTCGAATATCAATCCGGCTGAGTAAGTCCGCTGAAGGCCTCTTCTTGAAATCCGCCCAATCTAGATCCCACTGTTCTATATTTTCGAACTTCGACAACTGTGATTTCGCGAATGTACAAACCGCCGGCAATTCTCTTTTTGAACACCGTTCCAGGCCGGAGATACCCAACTTCCTTAGTTGCCGCGTACCCTCAAATTCCAAGAGAACCACCTGCTCTCCCTCTATCGCATCATCAAGCAAGGGCAGACACTCCGCAAAACACATTGGATAGAAATACAGCTCCCACCAATCGTCGTGTCTCGAGCAGGAAAACCAGATCTGGTCTTTCTTAGGCATGACCCTTTCCTTCTCTCGGCTGCCGCGCGTCTATCTGGCTCGCCCGGCGGGCAGGATGCCCGCCCTACCTGCAAAATCCTCAATCACTTCCTCGAAGCGGGGCCGCGTCGGTATCCGTCCTACACATCGGCGATACCCACGTAAGGTCGTTCAATTGAACGCCCCTACAGCTGCGAGCCCACCGCACGAGCGACTCCGAAGACATCTACGATCTGTGCGCCGCCTCTGCGAAGAGTGCGTGCGCATTCTTCCGCCGTCGCTCCGGTCGTTATGACGTCATCAACGAGGAGCACGCTCTTTTTGCGGAAATCGGCGTCTCGGGCGAGCGCGAACGCTCCCCGCAAGTTGCGACGCCGTTCTGCGGCGGTGGACCGGGTCTGCTGTGGGGTCGGACGGACGCGTACGAGCCCGTTCTGGACCACAAGGCCGGGAATGCGCTCCTTCATACATCGTACAAGCTCGACAGCCTGATTGAACCCGCGCTCACGTTGACGCACCCTGTGCAGCGGCACCGGTACAATCGTATCGTATCGTGTGAAATCTATCTCCCGTTCCGCAAACTTCAGCATCAATCCGGCGAGCGGACCCGCTAAAGGTTCGCGCGAACCGTACTTGAAAAAAGCTATTGCTTCCTGCACGAGACCGTCGTAGACCGTCGCCGCGCACATGCTGCGGTACGGCCGCCTCTTGATGCGCACGCACTCGGCGCACGGGAAGTTCTCCCGTTCGGTGAAACCGGCCGCCTTGTCGTGCGGTTTGCCGCAGATGGAGCAGAACGGTCGTTCGATCAACCTGATTTCCGACCAACATTGAGGGCAATAGTAGATGTTCTCGTCGGTGAGAATCCGCGAGTCGCACTGACGGCAAAACGCCGGCAGCAACAGGTTCTTCAGCGCGAACGAGGCCTGATCGACAAATTCTCTGACGTCCGCAGAACTCAACATCGGGATGTCCTCCCGCGCACTTGCACAGGCATCGCGGCAGCGACACGCGGTCACTGTCCCGCTTCACGCGACTCGTAGTAAAACTCAACCACTTCCGCAGCCCGCACCATGACGATCAGGAACAGGCTGAGAGCGACGAACAGCACACCCACCACGGCGGCGGATACCAGGTTGTCCTTGACCTCGTACTTACCGTCGCGACCGACACTCGCCAATGCCCCGCCCACAAACACGAGCAGGCCGATACCCGCCCCTATACCCGTGCTGAACAGGAGGTCGTGTCCGCGTTGAATCCACAGGAGCACGATGGCAGACGCAACACCGACCAGGATTATGGGCACTCCCAGTACCAGCCCGATGAACTTCGCTTCACGACTCGCTGGGTCCCACAGCTTCATCGTTCATCGCCCTTGTCTGCCGCACGCCTTCTCAAGAGATCAGCAGCCTTTACCGAACGTCGTGCAGCTTAAAGAAAAGGGGCGTTGTTCTAACGCTCCTCAGCAGCCTGGGAACAGCAGGCTCTGCGCGGGAAACCTGCTGTTCACTTCCTCCCTGTTGGTTGATTATTCTCTTTCTGCGCGAGACTCAATAATATGAGACCTTCGGTTCAGGCAGTCCGGGTTGATGCGGGCGACGCGGGAAACAGATGGAGCCGGCGCAACGCGACTTCGCACATTGAGCAGTAGGAAGAACCCTGTCAGAAAGGACTGTAAGGCGGGTCTTTCGGCCGCGCTTCATCAGAGAGTGACCTCCCACGAGAACCGAGAACTTTGGGTCCAACGTCCCGACGCATGCCTCTGAAGCACTCTACAGTCGAGTATTGTAGCCAATCGTGGCCGTCACGTCAACCCCGGGCAGCATGTTCGAGTTAGTCCACTGAGAAACTACGGCGGGCTCGTTCGGGAACCGGGCAAGGCTGGTGTCTTCACTTCAATAGTCCCATCCGGCGCTGCGCGCTATGAAGAAGGCGTCAAATTCCCCCGAATACTCTCCCCATTCGACCTCAACGTCCGTCACCCTGGCGCTGGGAGGCCCTTTGCGGCACCAGCTGATGAGCTGCGACACGGCCTGCTCGCTCCCCTCGAACAGCCCCTCGACGCGGCCGTCGCGGAGGTTTCTGACCCAACCGGTCACGCCCAGCTGCACGGCTTTATCGCGGGTGTAGGCGCGGAAGAAGACTCCCTGGACCATCCCTGATACCTTGATATTGGCGCGCACTTTCCGGGCTTTCTCGCCGGCCTCACGCATACATGTGATTCTCCGTGTCGCGGACTCGATTTCGCCGACAACCTATTGTTTCACGCGGAGCTCGTTCACGACGCCCGCAATGCCCGTCAAATCGGTGATGAGCTGTTCTGCCAGAACCACTTTCTCTTCGTCCGTCACCTCCCCTTTCAACGTCACGATGCCGTCACGGACCTCAACTTTTATCCGGTAAGGCGCGAGCTCGCTGTTCCTCGCCAGTACCCTTCTCGCTCGAAACAGCGTCGTCTTGTCGTACAGTCTACCTTTCCAGCTCCGGTCCGGCGACCCTTGACGGTCCGACGACGGTCCCTCTCCGGGCAGTCTTAACTTATTAGTGACGCGGAACACGCCGTCCACCTCTCGCGCCCGCCGACCCGCTTCCTCCTTGTCGGCCGCCGTATTGACTTCGCCGTTGAGCGTGACGCCACCGCCGGATGCCGCGACCCGCAAGTCGCGTACGGTCACGCCGGAACCCTCCTTGAGTTTCCTTCTGACCGCCAGTGCCAGCTTCGCGTCTCTGAGAACGCGCGCGTCAACTCGCTCGGCGGGTGGGCCGCCCGGAGCATCGCGTCCGATTACCAGTCGGTCGATAACGCTGCCGGAATCCACTGTCGCGCCGATCCTGCGCATCGCCAACCGTTTTTGCATGGGAAGGTCGACGTTTCCCGACACGGTTACCATACCTTCCTCAACCGCGATCGTGATGGGCAGCACCCGCAAATAGGGATCGAGACTTAACGCCGTCTTGACGGCGACTTTCAGCCACAGATCCTCAAGCGGGTCCGCGCTGAGATCAGGGGAGATAAAAGAAAGACAGCAAACCAGCGCTGCTGCCCTCATCATTCTGGCGAGAACTGCACGACACAACTGCATTGCACTCAACGTAGTGATAGATTCTCTTCTTCAGCGACCCTATCGAGAAATCGGCGGGCAGCGTCCAGGGACGGAACGAGCGGGTTGATGACCAGGGCCTGTAACGCCAGATCGTACGAGCTTTGCATTACGGCTTCGACGGTCAGATTCTCACTCGCCTTCACTGAGTACAACAGCCCCTTCAGGAAACAAGGGCTTTCGCCCACCTTGCGCAACTCGATGCCTTTCTTGCTCACCATGGCCGGTACTTCCACCGCGGCGTCTTCGGGAAACCCCTTCAAGGCACCGTTATTTTTCACGCACAGAATCAGCTCACGACGTTCGCTGCTTTCCAACGCTTCTACAAGCGGTATGATCGACTGCTCGTACCAGACGGCGCCTCTATCCTTCGTCAGTTCCGGCACGTCGCACAGGTTCTCATCCTCGTACTGTTCAAGTATTTGCTGTTCCGCCTCGTAGAGCTCCTCTGCCCGGTATTTCACCAGCTCTTTCTGTTTCTTGAGGATCTCCTGCTCCCTGAAAAAGAACTTGACGAAACGCGTGGGGATCATCCGAAAAACCTCGACGAGTCCAACGTCGAAACCATCCGGTTTTCTTCGGATGATTCTATCGAGGAGGCGTTCCATCTGGCTGCGGCCGTTGACCTTGACGTCCTGAATCCAGCCGATGTGATTTAGCCCGAAATAGTCCACCCACAGGTCCTGCGAGTCGGCGTTGAGTATCTTCGCCACCTTCCCGATGTACACGCTTGGCACGTCACATATCCCGATAACGTTCATCGACGTGTACTTGCCAAGCGCCTCCACAAGCACGCCCATCGGGCTGCTCAGGTTGATGAACGTGGCGTCCGGCGTGGTGCGCTCTATCAGCCGGGCATATTCCAGTACGACGGGCAGCGAGCGGAACGCGTTCGCAATGCCGCCGGCGCCCAGCGTTTCATCGCCGATCATGTCCATTGTCGGCGGAATGCGTTCGTCGCGGGCGCGCGCCATCATACCCCCGACCCTGATCTGGTTAAGAATATAGCTGGCTCCCTTGACCGCTTCCACCACGTCCCGCGTCGCTATAACCTTTGTCGGGAAACCGTTCTTGTCGAACATTCTCTGGCAGAAAGCCGCAACGAGCTGCAGCTTGCGCTCGGTACGCCCCACGAGAACGAGCTCTCTGATGGGAAGATTTCTGGCTATAATTGACGATACGAACTCCGGCGTGTAAACGCTGCTCCCGCCCAAGATGGCAATTCTCTTGATCATGTTTCGCCCCGCACCCTATTTGAACGGTTCGCCGCGGTTTTCCCCTCAAAGATCAGGTTGCCCGTGAGACGACCGTATGTTTGCTGTATTACCGTTTCAACCAAGGACACAACCACTCCTCGAACACCTCTGGCGCCAACGCGTAAAAGCGGCAGAGGTTTTGTAACCACCTCCGTCTTGCCATTTCTTACTGCGTCAACTATAGCGTCGGGGTCCTTCTCGGACTCCACCAGCGTATACGTACTGCCTAAATCGCAAACGTTATGACAATCTGAACTGCCGACAAGAGGTAGCTTATGCTTGTCGGCGATGTCCTTCGCCTTCTTGTTGAAGTTGATGATACTGCTGTAAAAGTACGAGTACTCCACGGCATCGAACAGGTCAATGTTTCGCTCCAGCTCTGAGCCAAGGCATGTGCCCTTGGGGAAACACGGGTGCGGCGCAATAATGAGCGAGTTCCCGTTCTTCCACCTGCGCAACTCCTGAAACGTATCGATTGTATGAGTGCTCCAATCGACGTTTACCAGCAAAACATGCTTGCGCTCGATCAGCTTCTCAATAGCCGGTATGAGAACGATGCCGCGCCGTTCGGCGTACAGAGCCAGCTTCCTGCTGTAAGTTACAACCCGATGATTGGCGATTGCGAGCGCGTCAAATCCCTTTTTCGCTGCCTCTTCAATCAGCTGCTCGGCGGAGTATGCAATGTGGTCAACAGGGTCCTCGGCACAGTGAACGTGCAGATCCACTTTGAGTTTCGTCATACTCGATTACCGCCATTGACACTCCGATGCGGACATTCTCACCGCGAACAACCGCAAACCCTCATAACGGTACCACGAGGAAATCCTCTTGTCAAATCGACTCACAGTATGAACGCACAAGGACAACGGGGATACGTAACCCAAAGGACGACGTTCATCTCAACTCTCCCCCATGGTCCGGGACGAACTCATCAAATCCGTCCGCCGTGATCATAATAGCAAGTTCGCAAACCGTATTGCAAGTCAATTCTGACCGTGCCAGTGCGCGCACAATTGTACCGCGTTTGTTCGATCTTTTCAATCCCCGTGACGACCGACTTTGGAAAGAGCATTCTCAACTTGACGTGGGGGCATTGCGCGGGCATAATAACCCCGTTGAAAGAGAGCGCCACCGCGCGCGGAGACCATTGCATGTTCAATTTGAGCGAGTATTTCAACAAGCGAAAGCCCGACGTCCCGGAGGAGTCCGAGCCGGGCGTTGATGCCGACAGGATCAAGGTTGCAACCTGCGCTCTTCTTCTCCAAATGGCGAAGTCGGACGACGAGTTCAGCGAGGTCGAGCGCGATACGATCACCGCTCTGTTAAGGGAGGACTTCGGTCTGTCGGACGAGTTGGCGGCCGAGCTGCTCGACTTGTCCCACAAGAAGATCGAGCAAAGCATCGATCTGTGGCAGTACACGAACCTGATGAAGAAGAACTATTCACTCGAAGAGAAGATCAAGGTTATCGAGAGCATCTGGAAGGTCATCTACGCGGACGGGAGACTGGACCCGCACGAGGATTACCTGGTTCACAAGCTCTCACCACTGCTCGGACTGAGTCACAAGCAGCTCATCGACGCTAAACTGCGGGTAGCTGGCAAAAAATAGGAGGCAGCGGGACATCCACTCCCCGCGCGGCGTACCTGGGCGCAACGGAGGTTTACGGTGATGAAAAGAAAGATCGGCTTGTTTGTGTGGCAACTGCTCATCCTGGGCTTCGTGGTGGTTCTACTCATGGCGCAAAGGTGGGAGGCGGACGAGATGAAGAGGGTCGCGTGCGGCGGAGAGATGAAACAGCTCCACTTGAGCTTCGGCATGTACGCGAAAGAGCACGGCGGTGTGTTCCCGCCGCTGAGCGAAGGGAAAGGCGCTTGGATTTATCGGCCTTCCGCTATGATCCCCGAGTACTGGTCGATGAACCTTGCCGCGGCCAGCTGCACGCGCTATCAGCCGTTTAGACGCAAGTATGTTCTTTTTGGTTCCGGGTCCTTCGAGTTGCAGGAAGGCATCCAGTTCGACGACACGAACCCCGATACCGGCTACTTCTACTTCAACTGGGCCATGACTTCCGACGATATGGCGAAGACCGTGTTTGAACTGTACGAGAACATGGCGGCTCCGGCGTATGAAGCCGACATCAGGGTTCCGAGTGGCAAGGGCCTGGGCAAGACGGGGATCATCCCTCGATTGCGACTCAACCTTGCGGACCTCCTGGGCGGCGCTGCATCGTGGCCGAGGGACGCGCGCATACCGGTTCTTATGGACGTTATTTCTGCCGATACGTCAAAGCATAACCACCGTCCGCCGGGGGCAAACGTTGTCTTTCTCGACGGTCATGTCGAGTTCATCCGATATCCCGGCAAGTTCCCGGTGACTCCAACCGTGGCGAAACTCATGGACGAACACAGGGTCGCCGTCAAACCGCCGGAGTTTGAACGTCGTTAGCGACGCGCCACCCGGAATTCCGAAGCGAATCAGCGTAGTGTCCCGGCAACTACTCCTGATTGTTGATCTTCTATGGGACAGCGTGCCTGCACTTCGACCGGGACACGAAAGAGCGGCAACAAAAGGCAGGGCGGGCATCCTGCCCGCCGTCGTTCATCGCTGCGGAAAAACAATACCTTGATATATGTGTGCGATTACAGGTATGATTTGGAGGGGCACAGGCTGCTATTACTTCGGAAAGGAATTGTGAAAATGGATCCAGATCGGTTGAGTCAGGCCCGTCTTCTCAAACGGCAGCTTTTTCAGTCATTTCTTCTCGAACGCGACGCCGGCGCGATACTTCTATCGAAACGGTCGAATTTCGCCTGTCTGACGGTCGGCGGGAGGAACTATGTAAACGCCGGAAGCGAGATGGGGGCGTCATCCGTGATCCTGACGGCCAAAGGGCAAATGTGCTACGTCGGGAACAATATCGAGCAACCAAGGGTGCTGGATGAGGAATTGAACGGTTTCGACGCGGAAGCAAGGTCGTTCTTCTGGTACGAGGCGATAGACAGCGCCCTATCGGGCTTTTCCCATTTGAAAGTCATCTCGGACGACGGTTCCGCGGGCGAGAACGCGCACAAGTATCTCGATCACGTCCGCTCGCTGCTAACGGACGTTGAGGTTGATAAGTATCGTGTTCTCGGCAAGCTGGCCTCGGAGTGCATGACCGAAGTCTGCTCGAACACGTTGAAAGGGATGAGCGAACAGGAGGTGGCGGCTGACCTGGTGTGTACGGCGGCACGCAGGGGGGTGACCGCCCCCGTGGTGCTTGTTGCGGCGGACGACAGGATAGCCAGGTACAGGCACCCGCTCCCGACGGAATCCGGGTTGCTCGCCGTTGGACCGGATGCGCGGGAGAAACGGATCGAGCAGTACGTGATGGTGGTCGGCTGCTTCGAGAAGGAAGGCCTGGTGGTATCGCTGACGCGGTTCAAGGCGGTTTGCGCCCTTGACGAGGAGATTCTCGACAGGTACAGGCGGATCGCCTGCGTTGACGCCGACATCATGGCGGCGACGCGACCGGGCGTAACTCTCGGCGCAGTGCTCGAGGAGGGTCAGCGGGCGTACCAGCGTTACGGGTTCACGCCGAAAGCCGCCGACCCGCTCAAAGAGGGCGAATGGCAGAACCACCATCAGGGCGGTCTGACCGGGTACGACACCCGCACCATCGTGGCCGTCCCCGGCGACCCGACGCCCATCCTGTCTACGCAGTATCCGGAGAATATGAAGAGGTATTTCGGCGTCGAGACGACCTTCGCGCAGGCTTTTGCATGGAACCCGTCGGCGCCCGGCGTCAAATCCGAGGATACCTTCATTCTCCATGGCGACGGAGGCAAAGAGATCATTACCGGGACACCGGAATTCCCGCAGGCGGACCTTTCGGGAAGCAACGCGGAAGGCGACGCGCAGATAACGAAGTCCGGCATAATGCCGGCCTAGAGACGGGGCAGCGTCAACGTTGCCTCGATATCCTTACCCATCACGACGCACGTGAAAGAAGATGTTGCGGAACTGCCTGCTCGCCGTGTCGAACAGTTCGATATCAATTCTCTTGATCTGATGCTCACCCAAACTGGCCGAGATCGTGTGCTCCTTCTGCTCGAACGGGCGGAGAGTCTCTTCAAACCCTTCAGTTTCGAGTGGAGAGGAGGGCGCGCTATCTTCCGCGCGGACGAACATCACTCTGTCGAGGTCAAAGTAGGCTTTCAGCAAGTTGTCGTCGTTGTACGCAGCAACCGTCAGACGGAAAGGTTCGCCGTCACATTGGAACTCGCCCACCCTGCGCCAGGTCCATCCGAGCCTCCCTGATGAGTTGTTGCCTTTCACCGTGCCAACGAGCTGAGCGTCTGCTGTAGCAGAAGAAGGCGCGGGAGAAAGAATAGAGAACCGGAGATTCGCCCTCGCCTGATTGACCTCGTTGGCCTCTTCAAGTATTCTGGCAAAAACGGCGTACTGTCCCGGGTCCAGGCGTACGTCATTGTATATAGAGTCGCCTCCCGGCGACTCATCTGTGAGGCGTGCTACCATGGCGAGCTTGTCGAAGGATTCGGGTGGCGGGCTCACGTTGTACTGTAAAGTAGGTCTCCAAACGTCCGACGCCGGATCGGAACGACTGAAAGCGACCGCCTCAATGACGTGGGCTGACTCGCGCACGCTGCATTGGACGGTTCGGGTGACATCTGTTGCGTTCTCGATAACGAAACGGTACGTGAAACGGTCGCGCGCGCGCAACGGGAAGGACGCGAGCACGGCTTTTTCTGCATCGCCGTCCATCGCCAGCAGCGAGTAGTCCACGGAATCTATCCTAGCCGTATCCTCCTCCCGCGCCCGAGCACCGATCTCCGTAAGGGACAAGGTTTCGCGTTCACCGTCGCCGTCCTCGTCAAGGTAATCCGCATTCAGTTGTCGCCCTGAGATGGACAGTTCACCGCCCTGCGCGACCACCATATCGAACTGGACACCGTATAAGCCGGGTTGCTCGTCGGGGCTGTCGACCGACCTGGCAAGAAAACGCCGTCTCCACTCCGTCCCCGCCGAGATACCGGCATCGTTTTCGGGGAATAGGTAGTGTGGAACAGTCTTGTCGCCGTAGTCGGCCAATTGGTTTGTTTTCGTGACCGCTTTCAGTTCCGGATCGTTCCTGTACAGGTACACGGTTAGGCCGTCGAAGGGCTCGCGCCCCTCTCTCACACAGTGCCCGTCAAGCCACCCCACGAGTTGTTTTGAAAGAGGGTCGAGGTCCGCAGGTTCCCACCAGGACTGTACCAGCCACACTCGTCTCGCGTTCTCGGTGGCCGACTCGACGCGGACTGGAAGAAAGCCAATGTGTTCCCATAACGGTACGTTCGGATAGAAACCGATGATCCCGAGTCGTTCTTCCTCGGTGAAACTGAGCATCGTCTGCGCGCGGGACAGATAATAGCAGAATGAGGCGAGTGTCACCTGCGAAGAGTGCCCCACAAAGTCCTCTTCAGCAAGCCGCTCGGTGATGTAATGAGCAGCTTCTCTGTTCTGAATCTTGTAGCGGACACCCATTCTATGAAACATGGAAGGATGTAACCGTTGCGCGTAGTGGTCCGCGAGACATGGCACGCTCAGACCCGCAAACAAGCTAAGCGCCGCGGCGATAAGCGCCTTTTTCTTCAGCGCGCAAATACCCACCGCCACCAACATGTAACATGCTACTGCACTGACAATCATAATTCGGTGTTCGTAGAAAGGGAAGTTCTTGATGCGCCATAGCGCGACGTTGCCAGCGATAGGAATTATCGCCAGCCCCGCCAACAGAAGGGCGTCGTTCCATCTTTTTCGGAGCTTGTAGATCCCTGAAATGAAAAGTAACCCGGCTATAACGGAAAGCGTTCTGTAAGCTAGGCGGCTTGAGCCATAACCGGCAAAGAAGGTCTTGAACGTGATGAGTGCGCTTCTGAGGTCCGGCAGCGGATACCTATCGGTCGCGCCTTGATCGATAAAGCTGTTTGTCGACAGGATCATTGCCAAAGCCGGGATGCTCACTAACAGGACGACGCATTGGCAGATGAGCCATTTTACAGCCGATTTCTTGTGCCTCTTGAGCGTCGCGACGAAGTACAGGTTCACGACCGCAACGTTCAATAAGGATGCAAAGTGGCTGTACATCGATAGGGCAAGACACGCGCCCAGACCAACCCAGTATCCTATCCGGTCTTCCTCGAGCGCTTTGACCAGAAAGAATAGTATTCCAATGGAGACTGTCACATAGAGCGAGTACGAGCGCAGTTCCTGTGCGTAATACACCTGGAAGGGGGATATGGCGAACAGGAATGCTGCCATCAAAGCGGTTGCGCTATCCTTCACGATGGCGCGACATGCTATGAAAAGGAGCGGAATGCTGACGATTCCCAGAAGGCAGGGCAAGAGTCGCAGGAGGTAGTCGCATGAGAGAGAACCGACAGTTACGCCTGGAACCGAGCGCACCAGCGCGTACCAGAAGTGGACGATGAAGGGAAGCAAGGGAGCTTCGTTGCTGTAGTCTGATCGGAGAAGAGACAGGGATTTGTCAGCGTAATCGGAGACGCGAATGGTTGCGCCTTCGTCGAACCACACGCTGTGTGAGGCGAGCCCATAGAGACGCAACGCCGCACCGAGAATCACTATCGCGATCAGAAGAAGCAAGCAATGTCTCGGTTTCAACACGCACTGTCGCTGGTCAATACCCACTTGTGTCACTTTACCCCCCAGTGAACGAGCGATCCGCAAAGGGGCGGCGAACTCGCCCAAGATTTTCTGAGTCAATGCCGCCGAAATCTTATCAGAAAGGCAACACGCGGTCAAGAGTAGGTTCGGGCGGTGTCATAACTCTTTGATAATGTCCTCAGGTGGACTCGGTAGAAATGTCCTCTATGCTATCCTCCTTTTTTGAGGAGGTGATTATGGAAGGACATTTGTTGATGAGTGCGAAGGAGAGAC
>Ga0114922_10001623_pt1 | contig 21352 bp, 10 predicted proteins | sample AartaG_FD_100975 | JGI IMG/M metagenome (GOLD analysis project Ga0114922, IMG submission 100975) | Deep subsurface microbial communities from Aarhus Bay to uncover new lineages of life (NeLLi) - Aarhus_00045 metaG | ecosystem: Environmental > Aquatic > Marine > Oceanic > Sediment | place...
AGTATCGGTCTTAACGGGCTGTGAATCCACCAGAATTGCATCGCCATCCGTCACCTGGAAATTGACATCAACGTTTGGACTCCCATTACCATGCCCATCCAAAACACGAACGCTGATGGGATTCATCAGAAGACTCCCAAAAGCGCCCCTAACCTCTTCCGCCGTCTCTCTGACTAAATAGAAGGGCAATTGGGAAAAGCTGTCATATAGGACATCGGCCATATGTTGATATCCGGCATCATTGGGATGTATACCATCAGAGTGCAGCATTGTCTCCGTATCGAAGGAAGAATTCTGGTCGACCAATCGAAGAATACCCGGTGGTATCTGAGAAAGCAGACCGTCATTGGCGTCCTGAACGAGTTGGGCGACTTCAGCATTGAACTCATCGATTTTTCCCGGATGCCATGCGTTTGGTATAATCTGGGACACAAAAATTGTTCGTAGATGCGCCCCCCTTTCACCATCGTGCCATTTGATAAGATAGTCAATGAAATTTGCAAGCAGACCCGCCACCGTCGTTGTGGCAAAATGCCTGCCCCCATCAAAACTGTATGGGACCATGACATTTCCCTCGGAAAGATGGTTCGTACCCAGATGTATCACAGCGATATGGGGTCTGTTTTGATCCATATCAAATTCAACACCCAGAGTACCGTCACCTCCATTTCCTGAATAGAACTGTTCGATATGGGCTCCCTCATCAAAATGACCCTGATAGGGCGGGGAACCAAAAATTCCGACAAAAGAATAAGAACACCCTATTTCTGTCAGTTTCAATCCAAAATCATCGCGGAAGCCCAGTCCATCCGAGCTTCTAATCCCTTCGGTGACGGAATCTCCTATTAACATGATCCGCGTGTGGGAAAAAGACAGAGAAGTCCACAACAGACATAGATATAAAATACAGCCCCGTTTCATTTGTTATAAATTTATGACAATTCTGCCATAGAGTCAAGAGCAATACCCAATTTTTCTCAGGCAAATAAAATACGAATGGGGCATCGAAAAACCTGTCGATGCCCCTTTCTATCCGCCTCTCTACGATTAAAAGACGAACAAACTAACGTATCTTAATCATACGGCGTGTGAGCGTTTGGTGATTCGTCCTGAGTTGATAAATATAAATACCCGTGGACGCCTCGTGCCCCGACTCATCTCTTCCGTCCCATTCGGCGACGTAGTAGCCGGGATCTTGATCCTCATCCATTAGAGTGATAACCTGTTGTCCCATCATATTATATATCGTCAGACTCACTCTATCCCTCCTGGGAATCTGATACCGAATCGTTGTTACCGGATTGAAAGGATTGGGATAGTTCTGTCCAAGGATGAACTTCTGGGGTACGGGAACCTCTATTTTAATGGGTCCAAACTCCCGCTCGATACCCAGGGCATCTATATTGCTGAGTCTGTAATAATAGGTTTGCCCGACGCGAACCGATTTATCCATGAACCTGTAATTGCCATCCTCCTGACTCGGTATAAGCTCCTCGGTAATCTTCACATACTCGCCATTTTCCGATAGGCTTCGGTATACATGAAATCCAACGTTATCCCTTTCGTGGGAGGTGAGCCATCGAATGACCACGGACATTTTTTGCTCATCAAACCAGGCCATAAATTCAGCGATCTCGACTGCCGTCGTGACATCCAGTATCCATCGGTGACTGGTCACGGCAAATCCGTCGTTCACAAAAACATCGATGGTCATGTTCCCGATAAAATATTTATTGATGAAATGCTCGAAGATGGGGGAATCCGATCCTTTCACAACGCCGTCTACCTTCCATAAGTAGTGAACCGTATCCCCATCGGGATCTCTCGCATCGACCCAGAACAATACATTCTGACCTGCGGCTAATGTGGTGTCCTGAGTTGGAGAAATGGCAAGGATTTCCGGCGGCATGTTCACATTCTGCACTTCCACCGTCACGGTATCTGCATCGACTCCTCCTCGTCCATCAACGACCTGCAGGATGATGGAATAGGTCCCCTGCTGGTCGTAATCCGGAGTCCATTGAAAAACACCGGTCGTCATCGAATGTGCCTCAACAGTTGCTCCTGCCGGTGGAAATAGATTTCCAATACGGAATGTGAGCTGATCCCCATCTCCATCTGATGCGACCATGGGAATCAACAACTCGTCGCCCTCGAACACATAATAGATGGGTGAGATGATGGATTTATCCAGGATGGGGAAATTCGGATTATATACGACATTCAACGTGAATGTCACGACTTTATTCACCCATAAAGCACTGACAATAGATGTACCGGGCGTGACGCCAGCCTTGAAATGAATAGAGGCAACACCATGACTATCGCTGACAGCGGGAGGTGTTTCAACGATGGAACCATCCCCCGAGTCCTTAATGAAGAATACCTGAATACCGGGTACCGGATTCCCGTAGACATCGATCACTCTAACGCCCAGAGGATCCACAAATATTCGGCCCACCGTCCCCGTCTGATTATCCCCGATGTACTTTTCAATACTTGCTGCCTGCAATGTCTGAACATGAAGCGTAAATACAACAGGAGATCCTTCTAATAAGGGACTGATCGCTTCTATCGTGACAGGACCCGTAATATATCCCAAGGTCACAGGAGTGGAAGCCAACCCTAATGAACTCGTCGTCGTATTCACAGTGGTCTGTCCGACGCCAAACATGGCATCACCGCTGACCACCTGGAATTGTACAGAAACACTGTCCACGGCATTACCATGTTTATCAGTTACTTTCACGACGAGGGGATACGGAATCGTCTCACCCACATAGCCCGACTGGCCACTGCCCGAAATAAGTTCAATTCTCTTCGCGGTTCCGACCGTACTGGATGCGGAGAATCTCACCGGAGACCCCGAAAGGCCGTCATTATAGGCTCTTATCCAACTGCTGGACCCACTGGCGACATCTGTTTTGAAATAAGCCATAGCATTCCCGTGTTCATTCGTCCTCACTGGCTGGGGAGTCACGATGCTCCCGCCGCCGATTTCGACTTCGAACATGATATTAACACCGAACACCACATCACCATCCAAATCTTTGACTCCGATGACAAAAGGTTCCGGGAAGATTTCTCCGGCCGCCCCTATCTGGGCATGACCTGAAACTTGAAACATAGACACGGGTGTCCCCAGTTCTCCAACTGCCGTAAAATAAACAGGGCTGCCCAGGAGTCCCTCGGAGCTTACTTTCACCATGTTCTCCCCTGGGGTGGGACCGAGAACGAGGTGAACCCAGGCCAATCCATTACTGTCACTCACGGCAGGCTGCGGTTCAATGATCCTCCCGCCTCCGCCGATGACCTCAAAAATGACAGGCCCATAGGCAACCGGATTGTTGCTGTCATCGGAGATCTGAACAACAAGAGAGTCCTTCAATGAAGTCCCGACATTGCCGGTCTGATTATTCCCGGAATGGGACAGCAACTTCGCCGCATCATTGGCCAGGAAAATCACATGAGCCTCATTGTCCAGTTGGAGGTTGTCATCGATATCCGTGGCACGGATCCGCTTTATTCCTGCCGATAGTGACTGAAGATGACCTAATGTTCTGCCGAGGGAATCTGTAGGCAGGATCGGTTGTTGGATGAAGTTCAGGCTGCCTCCAATCACCTCCAGAGATACCCGTTTGTTCCTTATGGGATTCCCATAGGCATCCGTGAGGGTGATTGTGATAAAAGATGTGTCCGTACCCGAGGCCTGAACAGGCCCCGTAGCCTCGACTGTAGACCGGGCGGCACTGACCACATCGGGAATACCCGATGCATAAAAACGGACCGGTGATCCCTTTAAAGTGATGAGGCCGTTGTCCGATCGGACCTCCAGGATATTATTTACCGCTCCTGCTGTATCCCCCAGTGTCCAGATGATCGAAGCAATCCCACCTGCATTATCGACAAACACCATTTTTGTCGTGTCTGCAGATCCATTAACGGTATTCAGTGTGTCCAGGGCGCCTCCCCCACTGCTGATGATTGAGAACGTCACCCACTCACCCGCTACCGGGTTCCCATGTCTGTCTGTGATCTGCACCTGAACCGGCTGGGGAATGGGCTTCCCAACGACTCCGGTGAGTTCCGTATTCGTAAAGGCCAAAACCGAATCGGCCGAAGAGGATGTCGCCGAAATATGGAATAGAACAGGGGAGCCAAACAAGGCATCCACACCATTTGTCGCTTTCGCTTCAACGATGTTGTTATAATGCCCCGATTCAGAGCCCAGCGTGTACGAAACCTGGACATAGCCATTCCCATCGGTTATCAACGTTGCCGTTGGTAATAGTGTCCCTTCCAATTGACCTCCACCTTCCTTGACATTAAAAACGACAGGTTGATTGGGTACACCTATATCCTGGGAATCCACCATTTGAACTCTCAGAGGGTCAGGCAGTCTTTCCTGGACCACCCATTCAAGACTATCTCCCTGGATCAATTTCAACCGAGACGCCTGGGACTTGGAAAACAGCGTGAACTTTACCGGTGACTCCGGAATTGGATTAAATCCGTCACTGGACCAGGCATGAACAATATCGGTATAGCCACCATGTAAGGGCGACATCATCACATTCGTTTGTGCAATACCGCTCAGATTGGTGTTCACGACGATGCTGTCGCTTTCATCGGGGAATAAAAATCCATGTCCCTGAGTGGCAAACGCAATGGGATGCCCCTGAACAGGGCGATTCACACGATCGAACACACGGACCTTGAGACGAAAGTATAATGTATCTAAAATGCCGGCAGTTTGTCGATCACCCGAATAGTAGCTGATTTTCTCGCCTGTATAAAAAACCGAATCCACAGCAGCCGTATCCTGTAAAGCCCCTATCCGGGCAATGACCGTCACTACACTGGATGTGGGGCCCAAGGTGAGCGTGTCCTGGGCAACGCCATCTCCATTCGTCCATTTCGGCTGTACACCCAAGGATCCGTCTCCTTCAATAACCTCGAATAATACGGGAACATCCTCCATGGCCTGGTCCTGGTCGTTAAAAACCCTGACTCTGACAAAATTGGGTAAAACCTGATTGACGTAATGCTTCTGGCCGTAACCGAGTCCGTCCAATCTCGTAATTGCCTTCACCAGCCCGGCAGTGGCCGTAGCCGTAAAGATAACGGGGCCACCCGGGTATCCCGGGAAAGTCGCCTGAACCCGATTCGTTGGAGTTCCACTACCCAATACAAGGAAAGTGGATGCCCGGCCATTGCCGTCCGTTGTATCATTCGTTGCGGTTAACAATCCCTGCCCTTCGATCATTGAAAAGGCAACAGGAACACCGGCCGTAACATTCCCATATTGATCATAGAGAGTCACTATAAACGGCAGGGACAATGTATCGCGTGCAACTCCGGTTTGTAAATCGTTGGTCTTTGTCATTGTTTGAGGCACATCTGGCAGACCCGTAGCCTGGAATTGAACGGATTCCAATGTGCCGAAGGGACGTGCCAGAACCCGATTGAGTCCGGTCCTGGTTCCCAGGGTAAGTAAAGTTCCTGCGATTCCATTCAGATCCGTATACAATTGTTCGACGTACTCAGTACCCGTCGGTGTATAATTCGACAGGGGTGTAATTAAAAACTTATCCATCTTTACGTTGTCATGTAGTTTGGTCACCGTAAGCGTATGCGTCACCCCCGGTGATAATCGGTAAAAAACGCGGTTCCCATCTGAATTCATCCAATCCCAGGCCCAATCGCTCGACCAGTTTCCAAACAGGCTGTTCCATGTAAATTCGGGATTGTTGTCCACCTGGAAGGCAATGGCCGATGTAAACATTTCCGGAGATATGACTCTTCCCCAGAAATAGTAAATCGTATCCTTTTCAACGGTGAACTGATAAGTGGCAGTGCCCGCCCTAGCACCTCCGGTCGGTGCCACGAGATATTTGTCTCCGGAGGCACTTGGATCGTCGTTCTTCACATTATACGTGCCGGTTAGAATACCCCATTCTGCCTCAATATGGACATCATCCCCTCCTGCCGACGGTGCCGACACAGATGCGTCATTTGGCTCGATCACCGAAAACTTCACAGGCACTCCGGGCAGGGGCGAGCTGTTGGCATCACGCACCTCTATTTTAAGGGAGTCACTCAGAGTCGTACCGACGATCCCCGTTTGATCCGCACCTGAAACAGTACTGATCGTCGAGGCACCTGTGTATTCAGAAAGGGTAATAAAGGCGGTTACATTATTCTGCCTGTTATTTCTCCCCAACATGAGCCCGCAATACTTTTTCGTACTGTTGTAAGTCCGATTCCCATCAAAAAGGGCCCTATCCGTAATCGGAATCCCATTGAGAAACACGTCAAATTGATGTCCCACTTCATTGTTCCAATCCATGATGACACTCATCGTATCCCCGCCTGTGGGAAAATCCAAATCGCCCCATTCATCCCTCAGGATATATGATGCCTCATCTACCTTACCGTCGTCCAAGACTGCCCCATTCACAATACGATACAGTAAAACACGCTGGAGCGGAATCCGAACCCAGAGAAGGTAACCACTGGCCGTCAGATCGGGTCTCGTCAACATCAAGGCCAATCCCCCCTGAGCAACGCCGTTTTCTGTCACGTCTCTTCCCCATACCAGTTTTACCATGGAGGGATTGGTTCTCCCGCGGTATACGGCCAACATACCCCAGGCACCATCCGTCTTAAAGTTTGAAAATTCGCCCTCATTGATACCCGCATTCCATTCGATATCGTATTCATTGGTATTGATGATCCAGTCATCCCCTATGGTTTTATCTTCTTCCGTTTCCCGGTCAAAATCCTCAACGACCTGACCGGCAGACAGCGTTCTCACCGTGACCTCGTCGGAGAGGTCTCCCTTGTTCCCCCAGTTATCGACCGCCCTGATTCTAAAATAGTACCGCGTGCCCGGCAACAGTCCCGAAGCCGTAAAAATTTCGATGGTTCCGGCCTCGTTGGGTTGTGGAACATTACCAAAAATACTTGCATTGGCAAAGTCCTGCTCTGTTTGCATCGAACTCGTCGAGTATCTGATATCGTAACTCGAGGCTCTCCCCGTATATTCATCATTTCCCGGGGCCGTCCACGTCAGGGTTACCGTCGTATTGGCCGCAGAAAAATAGTCGAAATCATAGATACGCCCCGGTGCAATCACATCGGGAAGCTGCGATTCAACAATAAAATTATCGATGAGTATATTGCGTGGTTGGATATTATCCGGTCCCCGGAACATTACTCCGGAATAAAGATCGTCCCCATTTCCCGCTAATTTATTACGGTCTCGCAGGATGAGGAACTCTCCGCCGTTGACGGAAAAGGTGAAATAATTGGCATCGGTCGCTTGCCGATAACCTACTCTAAACACATCGTCCGGCTGAAGTTGATTCAACGGCCATTGGGCCACATCCGTCCCAATACCGGCATTCCCCAGGACAATGGTTCTGATGCGGATCGCCCCGCCATAAACCCAGACAAGATACCCTGAAGCACTCGTTTTGAGCGAATCCAGCCCCACAGCCAATCCGAATGCTTCCGTCTCTGATGCACTGGAAGAGGTGTGGATGGTCACAGAAACCGTCGTTAAATTCTTTGAGGTCCCCCATACACAGAGGTTATCCCACTGGTCGTCATCCGGTAGTGAAGTGGGGATAAATTGAATGGCCCCGCCGCCGATCTCGCCTCTATCTATGATATTGATACCCTCCAGAGCAATCCAACCGTTCGATAGGTGAAGACCGCCCGCACCACGGTTAAATTCATCCGTAAAAGAAGGCACTAGAAGAGTCGAAATATAATGATAGAAGATATTTGACATGGCAATATAACCGGTCGCGTTGGGATGGACTTTATCGACGGCCAGATCATAATATGAGGCTTGATTCGCGTAGAAAGGTGTCCACATATCGATGAGGGTGATCTTAGCCCGTTGAGCTTCTGTCAGATCGTTGAACATGAGTTCAATGGCGTTATTGTAAGCAACCGTCTCAATTTCATCACCGGGCGTAAGCAGCCTGGGTATAATCTTACAGAGCAGAAGATCATCTACATATTGATTGTCCGTGATCCGGGTAACCATCGTATACAGATGATTGATGATGGAACCGGGTGTGGCATAATTCCCCATGGGCATACCCTGACCGATATCATTCGTTCCGATATGGAGAAGAACGATATCGGGCTGATAATGATTTAATGTATCAGACACGTTGCCCATAACACTATCGGCACTGAGAAACCAACCGATTCTGGCGTTATCCAAAAAATAACCCGGACTCTGGTCCCCGGCATAGGATGTAAAACCCCCTACGAAAATAGTATTTATACCATCGGCCGTCAACTTTTCATGAAGGGGTCTCCTGTACCCGGCCGTTTGATCCGGGGGAGGTTGATTGCTCACCTTCCCCCATGTGACGGAATTTCCAATAGGCATAATCTTGGTCTGAGCCGACACCTTCCCACTCGAAAACAAAAGAAGGGTTCCCAAGATAAAAAAGAGAGTAATACTCTCTGCCTTTAAACCCTTATGACACTTCATATCTATGTCTCCTCCCAAGGCTAAAAATGTAAAAAGATAGGTGTTAATCAAAATGCAAAAAAAATGCCAAATTTTCCTACTTCTTAATATTTTTTAATTTCTTTTATTACAAGAGTTTATAACATGATTTACGATATCAGGATTTCATCCGACTCCGTGCCTACTGACGCAAAACAACCCAATTGTTCGATTTCTAACCATATTGGATGATTTTCCCAATTTCCGAAAATTTTAAGAATTTAATTTTATTATCGTTTATCAGATCAAGCAAGAATGCTTCCCATCGATGAAAGAGCTGTTCTTTCAACTGACCATCAGGTGTAAAAAATTTCCAGGAGTGAAGAGTCAGAACAAGAACGTCCCGCACCCTTGCTAATACCGTTTCAATAAATTTCTTCCGGGGAGGGGAATCGTCCATCATACTAAAATCCAATCCCGGGTGTTGAAGCACCCAAAAATGTCCCCAGGACATGAGAAAGCGGTGATGCCATTTCGCCCAAAAAAATTTTGGCCAAAGGAATACAGGATAGAGCTCGTGAGGTGTTCGAGACAGACTGACACCATCATACTTTTTTCGTATTTCCAGTAATGCGGACCGCGATACTGAATCGTAAGGCGGTACAAAAAAAGGGGGCCGCCCTGAAAATGTATTCATTAAAATTTCTGCCCCTTCATCCAGCCGGTCTGTAATTCTTAAGACATTGATGTCTTCGAATTCTCCGATACCGTCCCCCACATTTTTATGGGAAAAACCATGTTGATGGATCTCGATGGAATTTGTCTTTTTTAAAAAATGTACGAGTTCTCCGTTATCGTATACAGGATAGGTTCGACCTTTCCCGCATAATCCGGGGGGTATAAATCCTTCAAAACCGCCGTCCATACTCCGTATACTGTCGCTCACCTTGGGAACCACAGCGACATTGAATGGCACATCTCTTTCCAGTAACAGTCGATGAATCTTTTTAAATTGTCCGACATGGGTAAAATAACAAACATCGTCATCTCGTATGGTGACATATTTGAGTAACACAATCCACTCCTTTAACATGTTTCCGAATAAATAATGAATTGCAAATTGACAATTGACAATTAACAATTAATTTAGTACGCTGATGGCAAAATAGTGAACATAAATTCAATTATAGCTCAATCCACCCGATAGGGTGCATTCCAGTAAAACCGGGTGAGGCCCCTCCCCGTTCCCAACCAGACATAATCGCCATCCGGAAGAATCCATCGTACCGAGTTGTCGAGAAGTCCGTCTTCGGTGCTAAATCGCCGCCACCGATTCTCCTCCTTGAGATATTTCAAGATCCCGTTTTCTGTTCCCACCCAGACAACATCCTTATCGGCCAATATATTGTTGATTCTTCCTCCCGTAGGGTAATGTGCTTCGGGAAATCCCTGCCATCGCTTCGTTTTCTTGTCGTACATCTCAATACCGTCATCAGTGCCAAACCATACCTCGCCTTCCCAGACCGATATCGCCGTCACCTCCTGATCCAACATCCCCTCGTATCCGGAAACAGTCTGCCATTCACCGGTTTGTCCAACATAAAGAAATATCCCCCAGTTGGTACCTGCCCATACATCCTCCCCATCGGCCTCTAAATGATGGATTCGCCTGTGAATCAATCTCTTATCCCGGATCTGTTCCACTGCCACACCGGGTAGGAGAATCCGATTAATACCCGATTCCGTGCCTATCCAGAGCACTCCATCCCCCAGGGCCAAACTATAAACACGGTCGTCCCAGAGATTATCATGGATACTGTAGTTTTTCCATGTATCCCTTTCTTTATCATATCTCACCAATCCCTCTAACGAGCCAAACCAGACATATTTGTCATCCGGTACGATGGCCGTAATCATATCACTTCGAAAAGATGATATCAAGTTCGCTTCAAAGTAGGTCCATTCACCCCGTTCCATATTCCACCAGGTAATCCCTCCTTGTTCTCCCGGGGAATGACGCCCACCGATCCACATCCCCTCATCATCCCATGCCATGGCATCCATTTCGGATGTATAAGGACCGAAAGGAATGAGTTCTAAATAGGATGTTTTCATATCGGCCATACCGCCACCCAAACCCCAGGTGGCCATCCAGAGATGTTCAAATTTATCCTGTAAGGTCTGGGTGATATTAAACTGTCTTAAGTGGACATCTTGAATAAAACCCTCCGGGAAAAAGGAATAACCGCCCTCCATGAAAAAATAGTCAGTATTATTCAATCCATTCTCTCGGCGACTCCATTGCACCTCGTCGGATATTTCTTCATCAGGCGATGCAGTCCAAAAAGGTCCACCCTTTCGATCCCCTTTAAACAGCATTTTAGAACTTTCCAGCCAAAGGTAATTTTTCCCGCTGCCAATGGCAGTAACGTCATCAAACCCAAGACTCCGATAAGAGATGTTCCACCACTCTTCCGAACTGGCGACTCGGTAACTCAGACCCGCGTCTGTGGCACACCAGAGGTAACCCGTGGTAAAATCAAAGGCAACAACACGGATGCGGTCATCTTCCAAACCGTCACTCACCGTGAATGGGGAATCCCAGCGGTTGCGATAGAAATCATAACGTGTGATTCCTCCTGTTGTCCCGAAATAGGTATACTGATGCCCAAGTGCGATAGATGTGATAAACCGGGTCACGGGATAACTGATCCAATCCCCTGGCCGGTAATGTATCTCCCGATCGGGCAATTCTTGAGCTTTAAGTCCTAAAACTACAAAAATAAGAAATATAACCTTGTATTTCCATAACTTTTTCATATTCACTATCCCTAGAGATCAGATGGCATCATTTCTTCTTATTAATACAAGATACAACTCATTGAAATTCATTACAATAAAGAAAAAAGCCCAAAACGCATGGGCTTTTTGTTTGTTTATATTCGACAATAATTATATTTGATAATGTCAACAATCAATTCAAAAACGAACACTTGACCCCAGAGTGATTTTGTGATTCGTAAATTGCTCTAACCCAAGGATTGTTTTGTAACCTAAAGTGAGTGCAAATGTTTCAGATACAAAATAACTAAGCGTTGTACCAATAACCGATAATCCCGTTAATTTGTAGAATTCAGCAGCAATAAACATCGACTCCCCTAATTCATAACCACCGTTCAAGCCAAAACTGAGATTGCTTCGACCGTCTTCAAAAAAATCATAACCTTTTGCTTCTTCAAAGCTTATTTTGGAATACTGATACGAAACACCTCCGCCAATCAGTACGGAACCGACATAATATTCCAAACCCACAGAAACAACCGGACCCAATGAACTCAGTGGATCAATATCGTCTCCACCTTTATAACTCGAATAAGAAAATCCCCCTGAGACAAAAATGAGTTCACCTAACCACTTTTTAGCAAACACATGGCCCGCAAAAAAATACGGTGAGTAATCACTGTCTTTAATATTCCCTTTCTCATATAGGAGGCGGGCACCGTACGAAAATGTACTGGAAGTCATTCTTTCATAAGCTGCCTTTAAACCAATGGATGATCCATTCACATCATAAAAATCACCGTCGTAGGAAAATGATTCATATTCAAGATCCGTACTCAATTCGGCTGGCTTGATCAATTGGCGTTCCCTCGATTCTTCACCTTGAGGTCTAAATGTGGATGTTTGCAATTTAGGCAATTCCACATAATACCAATGCCCACTGACGCAAATGGGCGGCGGACCCACCGTGCAATGCCCAGGATCGTGTTCGACCCAAATCTGGGCCATTAAAGGAGAACATAAAAATACAACTACCATTAGTATGACAAGACGTTTCATTTGATCCTCCCTTGTTTTTAGTGCGCTATTATTTTTCCATTCTTTCCAGCAACTTTAATATTGCCAGATTTACTGCTCTTTGAGTCGCCTCCCCCACGGTCGATTGATCGAATTCGAGTCTTGTTCTCGCCCAAACAGACCCTGAACTTGCCGTCCAGCTTTCACCGATACCGGATCCAGGGGCGTATTCTCCTGTCCTGGCATTCACAAGCCGAATCTGAATCCCAATACGCGTGAATAGCATCTCTCTTTTACGGGCTCCCATGATACGTTCCTTCTTGCTTACAGCGAAATCAAACACTTCCCCGTAAATAAAATATTCAGGAGCTTTTAAATTACCGTGTTCGATTTCCTCATCACTCGTATAAATCCCCGCCTGAGTTAATTTCCAATTGTCAACCAATCGTCTCAACATTTCTTCCTTTTCTTCAATGAAAATAAATCGCTCCGTTTCAAAAAAAGAATCCACGATGCGATTACATAAGCCCCAGCCGACGCGTTTTTCCAGGAGTTCAGGATATTTGTTGGCAACATCATTGGGAATGCCAAAACGAATGACCTGGACCCTGCTTTTGGGGCCATGATATTCGGGGAAAGACGTTTTGGCCGATGCCTGAGGACCAAGAGAATCATCATTTTCAGACATTTCGACCGAAGCACATCTTGTTAGAACACCCAGGATGAAAAATGTCAAAGCAAAACATATGGTTTTCTTTAAAATCATTTCCATTTTATATACTTCTCCAATGCTTCATCAACCGCTTTTTCCATGGCTTTACGAGTTGCTTTTCCAACCGATGTCTCATCAAAGAAAACCACATTATTTCGAAATTCAAATATGGCACTCTTTGCCTTACGACGCGATTGCCCTTTACCGATTCCGACAAAAGTTTTCCCACGGGCATAATCAGCAAGCGTGACGGCAATCTTGATTTCAGTTGTTTGACGACGTCGATGAACCGGACCAATTGAAATTTTCGTCTCGGGAACACCAAAATGAATAACCCTGGCATAGGCTACAACATCTGCTCCCAAATCTATTGCCATCGTGGAAGGTTTGGCAACACTGTCTTTTGTCCCAGTCTGCCAAAGGTACTCAGTCGTCGATTCGAGCCTGTCTCGTATTTCAGACTTTTCTTCCAAAAGGTTGAACTTATCGGTGTCCATTAAATATTGGGAAAGCATCGTTTTCAGGCCAAAACCGATACGGGCATCCCTCCAGGCCTCGTTTTCCAGTTCATTTGTCACACCAATGATTGCGATTGTTGGTTTATCGTCCTGGCCGGGTGCTGTGAGGACACTGCATAAAATAGCCATTTGGAAAAAAGAGCAACAGATTGTGTTCTGTAATTTTCTCATTCGGATTTGAGTATGATCAGGATAAATAGTTCAACATTTTAAGATGTCCAGAGCATGATACTCAGGATGAACAATATTTGGCCCATAGTTTTAAACTTTTCTAATTTATACATTACCCAAAATAAAGTCAAGAAGAATTTCCTCAGTCCAATATTGTTGAACTGATTAAATAACCGTCATCAAACCCAAGACTCCTATAAGAGATGTTCCACCACTCTTCCGAACTGACGACTCGGCAACTCAGATCCGCGTCTGTGGCACACCAGAGGTAACCCGTGGTAAAATCAAAGGCAACAAAATGGATGCGGTCATCTTCCAAATCGTCACTCACCGTGAATGGGAAAAGACACCATTTTTTCCACAGTAATTTCATAGTGACCACACTGTCTCCTTAAGTGAAAAACACTCTTTGAATCAGGATCGATTTAGAATCGAGAATCCTGATTCAGGAGCTTCTGGATCGCTCCTGAAGATCCGTTAACGCTTTCTCTCTCTACGCTTCCCGGTAAAAATGCCCAACACGGCCACAAACAGGGCCGAGCCGACAATGGACCATAAAATGGGGATTCTCTGAAAATAAAGAAAATCCCGTATGCCCAATTCCCTGCTTAACCAGGTGCCGATTAATGCACCAATCAATCCCAAAACAATATTCGTCAGGCAACCCCTCGACGTATGACCCGCTAAGCCGGCACCAATGGAACCGCAGAGGGAAGCGACAAGCAATAGTATCAAAAATCCTAAAAAAGTCATGAAACCTCCATTTCATTATTTTACAAAAGTAAATACACTATTCCTAAAAGTCAAGTCGAATTACTCAAGAAAAGCCGGTCATGTCTCCATTACACCAGCCACTATACCTGGAAAAAGGGGAAAGGGCGCATGTTTCATCCTCGTTCTCCTGTCCGAAAATGCTAGCGAAGCTTCGTTATAAACCGAATAATGCTACTGGTTACTGGCTGCTGGTTTCTGGTTTCTGGATAAACAAAGAGAATCAGTAAGATTGAATATGAGTGATAAGAATCTTGAAATATGGTAATTGGCAAAACAGTTGGTTATTGATATTCAAAAAATGACTTTAAGTGAATTGCATAAATTTGAAATGGTTGAAGAAAGATTGAATATTTTAGGAAAGAAGTTAAATCGCTTTATACAATCTTTAGAAAGAAGTAAAATTAATAAAAGCACACAAAAACAAACTGTGTGAATTATTAACCAGATACCAGTTGCCAGATACCAGTTGCCAGATACCAGTTGCCAGATACCAGTTGCCAGATACCAGTTGCCAGAAACCAGTAACCAGAAACCAGAAGCCAGCAGGGGAAAACTGACTCAACATTCAAGATTTTATTTTGATAATAAGTTCAAAAACATGACCCGTATTCCAAATTATGCTTGACTTTTCCATGATTTATAATTTACTTTTAATTCAAAAGAAAAAACAGGATTCTACCGGCATGGTCGATGGTACTTGTTACATCAACGGCAGGTTTGTTTCGGTGAATAACGCCACAATCCCTGTTACCGATTTGGCAATCATGAGAGGGTATGGTGTATTTGATACGCTGCGAACCTATGGGGGAAGGCCATTCCGAATGGAGGATCATTTGAACCGGCTGGAAAGATCAGCTGATTTGACAGGCCTCACTTTACCCTGGTCCAGGACAGAATTAAACCAGGTGATTCTTAGCACCCTCCAAAAAAACAATTATCCCGAGGCGAATATTAGAATAATCGTAACAGGAGGCGAATCAGAGGATTTTTTTACGCCTACAGGCACTCCCAGCTTAATCGTTATGGTAACGCCTTTACATTCTTATCCGGAACATTGTTACAAAACAGGTGCGAAGGTCGTCACAGCTAAAATCGAGCGTTATCTGTCCGAGGCCAAGACGATAAATTACACTTCGGGTGAAGTGGCCATGAACAGGGCAAAAATTAAGGATCCGGACATTATCGAGGTGCTCTGCGTTGACCGAAACGAACGGGTAACCGAAGGAATCACCTCGAATGTATTTATTTTTTTGGGGGACACTTTGATCACACCAGGATCAAACATCCTGCTGGGTATAACCCGACAGGTTGTATTGGAATTGGCTGAACCCTTTTTTCAAATTGAAGAACGCGATCTCTTTATAAGTGAATTACACAAGGCAGACGATATATTCATAACCGGAAGCACAAAAGAAATAATGCCCGTGACCAGGGTCGATGGATTAACTGTGGGGGACGGAGGATGTGGACCCAACACTTTGAGACTCATCGATAGTTTTGAAGATATGAAAAATCAGTTTATTTCAAACCAAGAACGATAAAGGAGTTGTTTTCATGAAAAAGCGAAAAGCATATGTTTTGCCCTTCCTTCTTTATCTAACATTATTTCTTATCAATTGTTCTACCACAAACGTCATGAATAATCCCCAAAAGCGGAAGGACAGAATGTTGTCACTGGCTCACCAGATCCTACAAAATCCCAAGGATGCCGGGCCACTCATTGAATTGGGGATCATTCTTATTAAAATCCAGCGGTATGAACGTGGAAGAATTCTTTTGGAGAGGGCATATAAGTTAAATCCCGAGGATCCGGAAACATTATTTTATTACGGATTAAGCCTCGAATTCTGTAAAAACGAACAGAAGGCATTTGATATATACCGGAATTACGAATACGTCGCCTACCGCTCTCCATATCGTCGATTGATGAAAGAAAGATACAACATCCTCAGCAGAAGAGTCATGAAGCAGTATGCCATAGATCTACTTCGTCAGGAAAATCTCTTGAAGACGCAACGACTCTCTCCAAAAGCCATCATCGTGTTTCCCTTCTCCTATCAAGGGCAAAATGAAAATTATGCCGTATTGAGTAAGGGTCTCTGCGAGATGATGATAACCGACCTCAGCCAGGTAAAAGGCCTGCAGCTCATTGAACGAATACGGTTGAATGCATTATTGGATGAGATGAACCTCGCAAGGTCTGGCCTGGTGAATCTCAAAACCGCGGCACGATTCGGAAGACTCCTTTCCGCAGGTCAGGTTCTCTACGGTGCCTATGATATTCTGGGCGAAGATCGCTTTCGTGTCGCCATGGAATTAAAGGATCTCATCAACAGGGAAGCACCGGCTCTCAGGGCCAACAGTTCGGCTGCCCTGAAAAACCTCCTGCGTCTGGAAAAACGAATCGTGTTTGGGGTCATTGAAAAAATGGGTATCGAACTCACTCATGAGGAAAAACAACGCATTCTCCGTATTCCTACAAAAAACATACAGGCATTTATGACTTACTGTAAAGGACTCGCACAGGAGGATGCGGGTCAGTTCGAGGCGGCAGCGGCCACGTATCAACAAGCTTTACAATTGGATCCCGATTTTGATATTGTCAGCGAAAAAATGGGTGATGTACAGAGTATCGTCAATTCCAGTGACAAGGATGCGGTGCTTGCCTCCTTAGACCGAACTGGTCCCGTGCCCGAACTGCGGATATCCTCCTTCGATTTAATGATGAATCGTATGCAGAACCTGTCCGAAAACATGAGATCTAACCTCGTCCCGGGGCAGGACAACCGACAAACGACCGAAGAAGCCGCCATCTCAGGGGCCGACGTTGGCCTGGGCGAACTACCCGATCCCCCCAGGCCACCTGTGAGAAGGTAAAATTCTTAGCGCGATAGAGTTAGACTGTTTCTTAAAAAGTAATGAGAGAACTTGTATTCCTATAGAGGACTACTATAATGAGATTATCCAACGCCGAAATCAATAGCAAATTACTCTTATCGGTTTTATCCATAACATTGATAGCCATCTGGACCGCCGATATCACAGCTCAAACACGGAGTTTCATTTGGGCTGAAGGAGTCAGCGGCACGTCCAATGTGTCAGGTTATGCCATCGTCACAGACGGCCTGGGTAACAGTATCGTTACAGGGACCTTCCAGGGAACGGCCACATTTGATACGGTACCCATCGATTGCCCTGGCACACGAGGCATATTCATCGCGAAATATGACATGACAGGTCGTCTAATCTGGGTCAGAAATGTGGAAAACACCTCCAATGGCGAAGGATTTGGCATAACCATCGATGGGGATGAAAATATCATGGTGACCGGTTATTTTGAAGGAACCGCCTCATTCGGAGGCACCAATTTGACCTCTACCGGAGCCGAAGATATATTTATCGCCAAATACGATTCAGCGGGGAACGTGATATGGGCAAAGCAGGCGGGTAGTAATGGCGACGATAGAGGATCATGTATAGCCACCGATGGATGGGGAAATGTTTATATGACCGGATATTTCAGCAACACGGCAAGCTTTGAAACAATTAACGTGACCAGTAACGGCGGGACCGATATTTTTATAGCCAAGTATGATCAATCGGGCGATGTCCTCTGGGTAAAACAGGCTGGAGGAACCGATAATACGGATGAAGGCTGGGGAATCACAGTGGATAAAGCCGGAAATAGCTCGGTAACGGGAAGATTTCGCGGCAAGGCCTATTTTGATACAGATTCTCTCACCAGTTCGGGTGGCACCGATGTTTTTATTGCCCGTTATGATGTTTCAGGTTTTCGTCAATGGGTGAAACAGGCGGGTGGCGCCAATCAGGACTGGGGTCTGGGAATAGCCGTTGATAGTTCCGGGCATACATTGGTCACCGGACAATATGAGGGTTTCGCCAATTTCGGTTCGTTTTTTTTCAATTCCATTGGACTGGAAGACGGCTTTATCGTCCAATATGATGAGATGGGCAATGTAATGTGGGCGGAAAGTATCGGTGACACTGGCCATGACAGGGGCAGGCATGTCGTCGTCGATGATGCCGGTTATTGTGTGGTCACTGGGAATTTTGAAGGGGATGTCTTCTTTGAGGATACGACCCTCACAAGCTACGGAAATATGGATGTGTTTATTATCCAGTACAACACAAATGGAGATATCCAGTGGGTCGAACAGGCAGGAGGACCCGATAATGATGTGGGATATGGGATTTCTCGCCATCGCCTGGGCAGCTATTTTGTGACCGGCTATTACGGGAATACTGCGACCTTTGGCACAAACAATATTTCCGTCAACGACATTCGATATGACGGCCTGTTTGTATCAAGATTGGACGCATTCGACCTGCATACCGATTCCCTGGCTTTGGCAATATTGTATAACAATACCACTGTCCCGAATTGGACGACCAATACCAATTGGCTGAACGGACCTTTCATGAGCTGGTATGGAGTGACAATCATAAACGATCGTGTCACCCAATTGGATCTGTATTTAAATAATTTAACCGGACCCATACCGGAAGAGCTGGGCAGCCTCACAGATCTGACCTATTTAAATCTTGGATTCAATCAATTAAGCGGTACACTCCCGGATGAACTGAGACTACTCACAGGTCTAACGGATCTGTATCTTGGGACCAATCAGTTTACAGGGTTGATCCCCACCGGATTGAGCAACCTCACGAATCTGGCACGCCTGGATCTGAGCGGCAATCAGTTGAGCGGCTCGATTCCGACTGAAATGGGCAATCTCCTAAATCTGACGGAATTGTATCTTTCTGCCAACTTATTGAGCGGAACGATACCTTCATCTTTGGGCAATCTTACGAATCTGATACGCCTGGATCTAACCGGCAATCAATTGAGCGGTTCGATCCCAACCGTTCTGGGTAATCTTGAGAACCTGACGGACTTATACCTTCTTGATAATGAATTGAGCGGAACCATTCCTGCTGAACTGGGCAATCTTACGAATCTGGTTTTTTTACATCTCTCCCACAATCATTTGAGCGGTGCGATTCCACAGGCGTTTCTTAATCTTACGAACCTGGAGTCCCTGTACATCTCTTCCAATCAATTGACAATCCTACCGGACCTGTCATCTTTACTTTCATTAGACAATTTATACATACAAAACAATCTGTTCACTTTCGAAGATATTGAACCCAATATTGGGATAACCAATTTCACCTATTCCCCACAGGACAGCATTGGCATTCGGCAGGACACCACAATTACAATAGGTGCAAGTATTTCTCTTTCTGTTTCAGTAGGCGGCACGGCGAATCGATACCAGTGGTTCAAAGGAATAAACGCGATTCCAGGTGCCACGAACACGGATTACACGATCACATCCGCAACCGATCCGGATGCAGGCGTCTACATATGTCGCATCACCAATACCACTGCCCCGGATCTCACTCTACACAGCAGGCCCATCCAGATATATATCCAAGGGACCGGAACCATATCCTTTTCTTCAACCTCGATGCACTTCGGACGGGTTCTGACAAATTCAAATGCTTCAAAAGGATTATGGGTAAAAAATGCGGGTGACTCCAGTCTGAACATTGAGAGGTCGATAATTACAGGTTCTGATGCAGAAGCATTTTCCATTGTTTCAGGCGGTGGAACACATACTGTGGCGATCTCCGATTCTTTCCGGATCACACTGCAATTTGCACCGACATCGGCCGGAATGAAAAACGCCTACCTGGTGTTCGACACCAACGCCGGATCGAGTCCCGACTCGATAACTCTCTCAGGCTTTGGGAGTCTTATCGATGTGTCATATCAAAACGATTCTGCCACAACAGGAAGTGATTTCACCATCTCGGTATCGATCCCCGGTACCTTTGTCCCCAATCAACTCACCCTCTTCTATAGAATGGCCGGCCAAACCGATTATCAGGAGACGCCTCTCACGGCTACAACAGAAGATACCGTGTATCAGGGATCCATTCCCCAGAATGTTGTGACTATTCGGGGACTGGAATACTACTTGCATCTTGGGGACGGACAGATTTCTGCTACGTTCCCTCCCGAAGATGCAGCGATTCATCCAATCCGGATCAGCGTTCGGGTTCCTCGATTCATGCCTCCCGTCACACTGTCCAGAAATACCTACAAAATGGTCTCGGTTCCTGCCCTGCTGGATGATCCCTCCATTGAAGCAGTCTTTTTTGACGATTATGGCGATTATGATAAAGAAAAATGGCGACTCTGCCGATATGACCTGCATGACACCACTTATTATTCCGAATATCCCGAGATGGATGAAGAAGTCGTCGCTGGCAAGGCTTTTTGGTTGATTACTCGCAGTGGCCAGGCCTTTGATGTAGACAGTGCCTCTTCCATGGATTCCGGGGTCCGTGATACACTCTATCTGGAACCCGGATGGAACCAGATTGCCAATCCCTTTCCCTTTCCCGTCGCCTGGGATAGCATTACTGTCAGCGGAGACGTGGAAGCTCCGGCCCTGTACAATGGAGACGAATACGACTATGAGGTGCCGATTTTGCAGCCATGGGAAGGCTATTTTGTTTATAACCGCCATGCCACAGATACGGCGATTCTCTCAATCCCTCCCGTGGAAACTGTAGGAAATTTGGGCAAATCCGGCTCTCCGTTGAGAATGGGAACAGGAGAGAAGTATATCCTCCAACTCGCCACACGAATACCGGGATTTCAGCTCATCGACACACATAACTATCTCGGCATTGTCAGTGGAGCATTCCAGGGTCTGGACGATCTGGATATTTCGGAAGCACCACCCATAGGCGACTTTCTCCAGCTTTCCTTTATAGAAGGCCGGGATCGGCTGACCAGCAGTTTCAAACCCCTCGATTCCAGGGGACAAATTTGGATGCTGGAAGTGGTATCCACCCTTCCCGCCGAAA
>Ga0114922_10001624_pt1 | contig 21348 bp, 20 predicted proteins | sample AartaG_FD_100975 | JGI IMG/M metagenome (GOLD analysis project Ga0114922, IMG submission 100975) | Deep subsurface microbial communities from Aarhus Bay to uncover new lineages of life (NeLLi) - Aarhus_00045 metaG | ecosystem: Environmental > Aquatic > Marine > Oceanic > Sediment | place...
CTGGCTTTTTATCGGTATCGGGATCGCCATCGGTATCGGTATCGTCATTCCCCGAATAATAGACTATTTCAGGTTCTTTCACAGAGTAACTACGTCCTCCCATTTTGGTGAGCATTGCATCTATCCTGTCAAGTAAAATTTTACTCTGATGATTCTGTTCGGCACTTATCGTTTCACATACGCCAAGACCATCTTGTACAAATGACATTGTTCCCTCTTCGATTCCGATACCGATACCGAATTCTGTCGGCTTTTCATAAAACTTTTGACACTCCCTTCAGGATGACAACTTTCTTATTCTGCAACAGCCTTCCTTACGAATGTTCATGGTTAATTATATTAAATACGTATCACTACCCCTCGATTACTTTTGCATTTTTCACTCTACCTTCTACTCTGCCGCCATTGGAAAGGATAACGGTCACGTCGATGTTTCTGTCCTTGACGATAATATCTCCTTCCACGATGGAATGGTCGGTAATTTCAATTTTTAATCGGCGGCGCCGGTTTCTATTGCCCTTACTCTTTTTAATGATGATATCTCCGTGGATGACGGTCCTTTCCAAGAGATCGATGTCCCCGTTATAGGTTTTAACGTCCTTTTCTACACGGGTGTTTTGCAGATCGATGGAACCGTTTATTGAAGTCACTCCACCCCGGATTTCGACCCCCGGATCACAGGATACGGGACCGTTCACAGATTCGACATCACCACGGACAAGCACATCTCTTTCAATGGTTATTCTGCCGTTGACGGATTGCAGGTCTTTTACTTTGGAATCGTTCCCCACTTGAACATTGCCATTCACACTGCGGCAGCTCCCATTGACTTTACAGTCCGACCCTATATAGATGTTGCCGTTGATTGCGTTTTGGCTACCTCGAACCGTTTTACCATCATCGATATGAATCGATTTGTTTATCCTGAGGTTACATCCTGACAGACAAGTTGCCACAATTATGAATAAAATGAAGATACGCGATAATTTCATTGTTACGAACCTCCTGTCTAAAGACATTCAACGCCACTTTATTTTTCTCGCACCAAAAATCAAATATGAAAATTACAAATTAATAAGAATAAATTGGGAGTGCAGAGCTAAAAAAAGTTATTCTTTAATAAGCTTTTTAACGACCTCAACGATATGATTAAACTCTTCTTCAGTATATCCCATTGATTGGTAAGCAATACGACCATCGGTGTCAATAATGTAATTTCTGGGGATATATTTCGTAGCAAAACGTTTATATATCTCACGATTGGGATCGGCAGCCATAGGAAAGGTAAAGTCCTTTTCCTCTTTGAATTTGGACACCTCTTCATTCGTATGTTCCCTGCCGATTAAAATCACTGTAAAGTTGTTATTTTTAAATCGCTGCCAGATATCCTTTTCAATATGGGGCATTTCGGCTTTACAGGGTCCGCACCAGGTTGCAAAGAAGTTGATGAGGGTCACTTTACCATTTAACTTATGAGAATCGAATTCCTGACCATCGAGAGTAGTGACGGTAAATTGTGGAACCATTTGACCTGCTTCAGTTAAATCTGTTTTCTCGGGGTCTTGTGCCAATACAAAAAGGGCAGGAGTCATGACTAAAATCAAAGAAAGAATGATAAAACGTCTCATAAAAATCCTCCTGTTATTCCGGATCATCATGGACAAAATGCACACAAGTGAATGTAGCGCTTTCTAATTAAAAAATCAATGACTTAATTTTAAGATAAAATTTCTCTTTCATTTTTTGTCTGTCTTTTCTATATTACAAAAATCGGGTTAAATTTTGGAGCTGGATATTGAAGCATTTCGTCCGCTTTCTCGTTAAAAAATGGATTCGGGATTGGGAGGATATTCACGACCAGGATGTACGAAGCTTGTATGGTTCCTTGGAAGGTTGGGTCAGCATTGTCGTTAATTTCTTCCTCTTTCTCCTGAAAGGTGTCTTCGGATTCATATCGGGATCTGTTTCCCTCATCGCTGATGCTTTCCACACGTTATCGGATGTGTCTACTTCCATTGTAATTCTTGTCTCTTTCAGAATATCCAAAAGACCATCGGATGCCTCCCATCCCTTCGGGCATGGGAGGATGGAGGCCATTGCGGCAGTGATTGTGGCCGTTCTTCTTCTGGCTACCGGTATCGAAATATTTAAAGGTGCTATGGATCGAATTATACATCCCAGAAGTTTTAATGCTTCGTGGCTGGTTATTTGTATCATAGCCTCTACAGTTATTATAAAAGAACTATTGGCTCAGTTTTCCAGGGTGCTCGCACAGATGATTAAATCTGCTACGTTAGAGGCCGATTTCTGGCATCACAGAACAGATGCAATCTCTTCGATTCTTGTGATTCTTGCTTTCATTGGTCAGCGTTTTGGGATCATGGTCGTGGATGGAGTCGTCGGCATCGTTGTGGCAATCATGATTGGATACACGGGTTGGCAAATAGCCCGAAAGGGAATAGACGATCTTCTGGGAAAACGGCCGGCGAAAGATCTTATCCGGAAAGTGAAAGAGACTGTACGATCCTACTCTCAGGTCATGGATGTTCACGATCTCATCATTCACCAGTATGGACAGAGAATGGTTCTCTCTTTCCATATTGAGATTTCCGAAGATATTTCTCTGAAAAACGCCCATACTCTGGCCGAAGAAGTAGAAAGGGCTGTGAATAAAAAATTTCATACTTATGCGACGATTCATCTCGATCCGGTGAATACTCAGGATCCGGAGTTGATAAAGATACGGAAGTTGTTAAATTATTCTATAGAGGAGTGGAAAGGCAAGTTTGCCGTTCACGACATCAGGACAGTGGGTGAAGACGTGATAGAGAATGTCCTTTTTGATTTGACCGTCGATCCGGGAGTAAAGGATAAGGAGATAGAAAAGGTCAAACAAAAATTGCAGAAAGTCCTGTTAGATACTTACCCATCGATCGCTGGAGTCGTTATTGAAGTAGAACCCAGGTTTGCGTTTTAAGGTATAAAAAATATGAAAAAGATGTGGCTTTTAACAATCTGTTTTTTCGTTTATGTCAGTGTATCAGGAGCGGTCATTGGCGAGGGTGACGTTCAATTGGTATCCGCTTCCGATCAGGATTGTGTCGTTCTCTTTTCACCTCAGAATTTTCAATTAGATACGCTCATATTGAATGGTCATCGTTATCAGAAAGCTCATTTTCATCTGGTCAGTTATGCAGGTGACCCGGGGGCCCCCATGATTCCCTGCAGAGTTGTTGTGGTGGGCGTTCCTCCTCACGGGGATATCAGGGTCTCTGTTTCGAATGCTGACTTTGTGGAAAAACAGGGGATCAGACTTCTGCCCATACCGATACTTAATAGGGAAGACGGTCTTCCGTGGGAAGATTATCGAGAGGGTTCGGTTTATCGACAACCTGGTTTTATACCCGGACCCTTGTTCGAAGCGGAGGAACCGGAATTTTTCGGTGATCAGCGGATCGTTCGTATAAAGATCTATCCCGTGCAGTTTAATGCCGGGGAAAACAAGATCCGTCATTATACGAAGATTTTATTTCGAGTCGCTTTTGAGGGGAGAGGTGAAGACGTTCGGCCGGACATCAGATCGACCGATGAAACGATCTATAGTAAAGTATTGGTCAATTACTCTCAAGCGAAAAAGTGGCGAATGGCACCTGTGAAAAAACAAAGAAGAACCGAAAAACCTTTGCAAACAGGGGAAGTGTATAAAATTCCGGTTTCACAGGAAGGTGTGTATCAAGTATCGGGAAGTTACTTAAACAGTCAAGGAATCAATATTGGATCAATCGAGCCATCAACGGTAAAGATTTATAATAACGGAGGTCGGGAGCTGCCCAGGGCTCTCACATCCTCCCGCCCGGACAGCCTTATCGAGAATCCTATTCTCCTTTTTGGAATGGAGGATGGCCGTTTCGATGCGGGTGACTATTTTCTTTTTTACGGGAAAGGGGTTACCGGTTGGGAATATGATAAAGCCGGGGGAAGTTATCATCATTATATTAACCATTATGCAAATAAAAATACATATTGGTTTATTTACAATGACGGCAAATCCGGACAGCGTATAGCAACGATATCATCATCGTATCCTCAGGTGCCGGTTATGCAGACGATAACGACTTTCCGGGACTTGTTTTTTGATGAACAAGAACTGACCAATCATATGAAATCGGGGATCCAATGGGGAGGACCCTTGTTCACCGCACCAGCGTCGAACAGATCCTTCAATCCGGGAATTTACGATCCGATTCCCAATGACACCCTTCGATTTCGTTTTCAGTTTATGGGTGGTGCATCGGGGCTTAATCAATTCCAGATTCTTTTCAATGATCAAACCGTAAAGACGGTTCAATTTTCGGGGCCCTCTCAGGGCGGGGGGCCGAGAATCAACTTATATTCCACCTCTGCAGAGCTACCGGTGGCATCACCTGCGAATAATGGTGTTCTTTCCTTTAATTATCAGGGGGGCGATCAGGGATCCAAAGCATACTTGGATTGGTACGAAGTGGAATATGGTCGTTATTTAAGGGCAAAAGAGGGAAGGCTTCGGTTTTTTTCTCCCCGAACAGAGGGGCGCTTTGATTACCATCTTTCCGGATTCGGTGACGAACCGATCGTTTTCGATGTGACGGATATAGGAAACATACGACGTATGGAACTGATATCGATTTCCGGAGGCTGGGCTTTTGTCGATTCAGTACAATCAAGTGTGCCGAGAGACTATCTCGCTGTTCAGTCATCGGCATTTTTAACTCCCGATGGGATTCAGCAGGATGATATTTCGGGCCTTCGCGATACCGGCCAGAACGCGGATCTCCTGATTATCACCCATAGAGATTTTTACGACCAGGCTCTTCGGTTACAAGCCATGCGGCAAGCGCATGACAGCCTGTCGGTTTTTGTGGTAGATATTCAGGATGTATATGATGAATTTAGCTGGGGACTTTTTGATCCTACAGCCATTCGGGATTTCGTGCGATTTGCCTATGAAAATTGGACAGTTCCCCCAGCGCATCTTCTCCTCTTCGGTGATGGAGATTACGATTATCGAAATGTTCAGTACAGTGCGGATAACAATTGGATTCCACCATTCGAACACGATGGTTTGACGGAGAGTGGTTCCAGGGCAACGGATGATTGGTTTACCTATGTAAACGGTAATGATTCAAAGATGGATCTTGCCGTTGGAAGGATTCCTGTCCAGACATTGGAACAAGCCAGGACGGTCGTAGACAAGATTATTCAATACGAAACAGATCCTGTTCGGGGTGATTGGAGAAGCCTGATCACCATGGTCGGGGATGACGAGAAGGCCCGGCATGGCAACGAAAACGAAATCACCCATACACGGGCTACTGAAACTATCGCCGAAGAAATCATTCCTCCTCTTTTTAATTTTAAGAAGATTTATTTAACCGAGTATCCCGAGGAGATCACCGTCGAGGGCAGACGAAAACCTGAGGCAAGGGCCGATCTGATAGAGCAGATCAATCGGGGAACACTTTTAGTCAACTTTATTGGTCATGGACATGAACATCTATGGGCTCATGAGCGGGTTTTTGACGAGCAGACCGTGCTTCCCCTTCTGCAAAACCAGGAACACCTATCTTTCTTTTATGCTGCCACCTGTGCGTTTGGCTTGTTCGACGATCCTGAAGAACAGAGTTTTACCGAAGAACTGATTAATACCGAAGGAAAGGGCGCAATCGGGGTTGTGAGTGCGACTCGATTTTGCAGTGCGTCTCCCAACGAGGCTTTAAACAAGGCCTTTATGACCTTCCTTTTTACGGATCGAGGGCCAACCCTCCGTTTGGGGGATGCTCTGCGTTTGGCCAAATTAAATACACACTCGACAGTCAATAACGAGATGTATCATATATTCGGGGATCCTACCTTGCGTTTGGGGGTTCCCCGATACAGAGCCTCGATCACGAATATTGAACCCGATACACTCAAGGCTTTGAGTCTTATCCTCGTGGAGGGGGAGGTGGTAAAGGATGGTGTCGATTGGGCAGATTTCGACGGTAAGATTGCCGTTAAGACGTTTGATTCAAAGAAAGCAGTGGTTTATACGACCCAATTAGGAACGCAATTATCCTATCTGCTTCCGGGCAATGCGATATATCGGGGAGAAACGCGGGCCGATGATGGACAATTCCAGGTTTCATTTATCATGCCCAAGGATATATTGTATGGAGGGCAAACGGGTCGCATTACTTGTTATTACTGGAGTGATGAAGCCGATGGAGCCGGCTATTGGGATAATATCGTGGTAGGAGGGAGCGGAGATCTCGTGGATGCCGAGGGTCCGGAAATCACTCTCTTTTTTGAGGGCAGAGAGGACTTTGTTTCGGGTCATATGATTGCCGGAGATCCGGAACTTGTGGCCGATATAAAAGACAGTCAGAGTGGAATCAATATTACAGGGGAGATTGGACATAAGATTATACTGACATTGGATGGCGAGGAAAAAATTAATGTGACCGATTATTTCCAATACGACGAGGGAAGTTATCTTCAAGGGAAAATAAATTATCGGCTAACGGATTTGGAATCCGGTGATCATGATTTGACATTAAAGGTGTGGGATAACGCCAACAATTCAGCCGAGCAGTCGATTACGTTCCGTGTCATACCCCAAGGGGAATTGCGTATTGAAGAGGTGCTCAACTATCCGAATCCATTTCGTTCTTCAACGTATTTCACATTTCAACTGAGTACAGATGCAGAGGTCGCCATAAAAGTGTTCACTGTAGATGGAAGACTGATCCATCGATTTGATACGATCATGGCTGATCCTGGATTCAACATGATTCCCTGGGATGGAAGAGATGACGTTGGAGATGAGTTGGGGAACGGGATCTATCTCTACAAGATTACTGCCAGGTCTTATGGAGGGGAAACAGAGTCAAAGGTAGAGGTGGTTGGCCGGTTGATGGTGATGAGGTGAGGCTTTTTTAACGGGATGTTTAATTCAGGAGGATTTAAATAATATACAATGGTAAATTGAACTCTCTGAGCTTAAAATACCAAATTCCAAATCCTAAATTACAAATAAATAACAATACCCAAATCCCAATTTGACATGTCAGTTTTTGGATTTTTGACATTGGGATTTATTTGATATTTGGATTTTGTTGTTTGGAATTTTAATTATGCTGGTTTTTATAAAATTAGATTTGAGAGAGGAGAATTGCGTGTATAGCGATACAGTCAAAGATCATTTTACTCGGCCAAGGAATGTGGGAGATCTTGAGAATCCGGATGCTGTCGGAACGGCGAAAAATGAGGCGGATGGTGATCAAGTACAACTCCATCTGCGGCTGGAGAACGATAGGATCACCGACATCAAAATGAAAGTGATGGGATGTGTGGCTGCCATTGCATCTACGAGTCTATTCACAGAAATAGTAAAAGGAAAAACAAAGGATGAGGCTCTTGCCGTCTCCCGGGATGAATTGGTGGATCGCCTGGGCGGTCTGCCCGAACGAAAAATCCATTGTTCGCTGACCTGCATGGATGCCCTTCGGGATGCGATGGGTGGTTTAAAAGACTAATCTTTATTTATTAATATCACCACGGAATAACACAGAAATTTTTTTTTATTTCATTGAAAAAATGTATTATTTCGATTTATATCGGTCATTATATATTTCAATCCCTTGTCGTTATTTCTGTAAATACCCGTGCAAATCCGTGGTGAATCATTTGGCTTAATAAAAAGAGGTTTGCTATGAAAAAAAAGACCATGCTTTTTTATCTAGGATTGATGCTTTCGGTATCTGTTTTCGCTCAAGTTCAAGCTCCTGGAGATTTTTTCGGTTTTCAGTTGGGGTCAGACTACAAGTTGGCGGGTTGGGATCAAATTGTATCCTATTTCCGAATGCTGGATGACGGTTCGGAAAAAGTCCAGGTTCTCGATCTGGGTCAATCCACCGAAGGCAAACCGTTTATTATGGCAGTCATCTCGAGTGCCGAAAATATGGCTCGGCTCGACGAAATTAAACGGGCCTCTAAACGGTTGTCAGATTCTCGAGAACTTAACGAGGAGACGGCAAGGACTTTGGCTCGAACTGAAAAAATCATCGTGTTGATCACTTGCAGTCTGCATGCGACTGAAGTAGGGGCAGCGCAAGCCTCCCCGGAGTTGACATATGATCTTGTCACGAAAGAGACCCATCAAAACCGGCAGATTTTGGATAATGTGGTTTTCCTTTACGTGCCCTCCTTCAATCCTGATGGTCTTATGATGGTAAAGGACTGGTATGATGAGTATGTAGAAACCGAGTTTGAGGGGAGTTCCCTGCCCTGGCTTTACCAACTCTATACCGGGCACGATAACAATCGAGATGCCGTTATGCTCACACAGGTGGAGTCCCAGATGGTGAATCGGGTGCTTTATCATGATTGGCTGCCTCCCATCTATCTGGATATGCACCAGATGGGGAACAGGGGACCGAGGATTTTTGTGCCCCCCTATATCGATCCTCTGAATCCAAACATCGATCCTCTCATCGTGTGGGAGAACGCCCTGTTCGGGGAAGGCATGGCTCTGGATCTGGAAACCCACGGGAAAGCAGGCGTGGGAACCAGCCATTTTTTCACGGGTTGGTGGCAGGGGGCCTTTCTGATGACGGCCATGTGGCACAATACCGTCGGACTCCTGACTGAGCTGGCCAGTTGCAAAGTCGCCACACCCATATTTCAGGAGAAAGGTGATTTACAGGGAGGCGGACGGGGATTTCCTTCGTACCAGAAAATGATGAATTTTCCCAATCCCTGGCCCGGCGGGTGGTGGCGACTCCGGGATATCGTAGAGTATGATCTTATTGCTGCAAAATCCATTTTACAGACGGCTGCAGTCAATCGTGAAAAACTGCTTTTCAACCGATATCTCATGAGTAGGCGAGCCGTGGAAGCCGGTGAAAAAGATCCTCCATATGCATTCCTCGTGCCACCCGAACAGTCGGACAGGGCCACCCTTTTCAAGATGATCGATGTGATCATGGAAGGCGGCGTGGAGGTTCATCAGGCGGATGCGTCATTTTCCGCAGACGGTATTTCATACCCGGCCGGCACGTTCGTCGTCTTAATGAGTCAGCCCTTCCGAAATTATGCCAAAGATATTTTAGAACCCCAGGCATATCCCGATATCAGGGAATCGGCAGGAGGACCACCCATACAACCCTATGATGTGGCAGGATGGACGCTTCCATATCAGATGGGAGTCAGGGCGGTTCAGGTAACCAATCCCTTTGTTGTTCAGTTGAAAAAAGTATCCAAAGTTCAGTTTGACAAGACCTTTATGCCTGAACGGAAGGGTTTTGGATACGTGCTTTCCCACAGTGAAAATCAGAGTTTCATTGCAATCAACCGGTTGTTGAAACAGGGTGCCAGGGTGTATTGGGCCAAGGATCCCGTTGCCGTGGATGGGAGAGAGATGGATCCCGGGGCAATTCTGGTTCCCTCCCGTCATGAAAGGATGCTTCGATCCGCTGTAGATGGGCTCATGTTAATGGTTCAAAATATCCGTAAAAAACCAAATGGGGACATCTACCATTTGAATCCGGTGCGTTTGGGCATGTATAAACCCTGGATATCGAGTATGCACGAGGGTTGGAGTCGATGGATCCTGGAGCAGTATGAGTTTCCCTATAAAAATATCCTTAACGAGGAATTGCGAGCAGGGAACCTTAGGGAGCGTTATGATGTGATTTACATTCCCGACATCTGGGCCGAGGGTATTCTTCAGGGGAGAGAGAAGGGAACGACACCTCCCAGGTATGCAGAGGGTATCGGGGTTGAGGGATTGACCCATCTGAAGAAATTTGTCGAGGCCGGTGGTGTTTTGATCACCATGGATTCGTCTTCGGATCTTCTCATTGGGGAATTCGGTCTGCCGGTGGCCAATACACTGAAGAGTGTCGAGAGGAAGGATTTTTATTGTCCCGGTTCCATCTTGAGCATGGAGTATAATATCGATCATCCGGTTGCGTATGGTATGGAAAAGGAAAGTATCGGATTTTTCGCCAGGAGTTCGGCATTTAAAGTCATTCCCAACTTCCAGGTAGAGGCTGAGGTCGTGGCGAAATACCCGGCCAAGCACATTTTGAAGAGTGGATTTCTCCTGGGGGAGAATAAAATAGCCAATAAAGCGTCCGTTGTTGATGTCCCTATGGGCGAGGGCCATGTCATTCTCATTGGATTTGATGCTTTGAACAGGGCCCACGCGTATGCGACTTTTAAGATTCTTTTCAACGCGATATTGTACGGAGGAGCCAGGCTGACCCGGCTGTAAGTGATGAGCCTGGAGGAATGTCGCCCTGGATTATGGCAGGATATTATTCTATTACGCTGAAAAACTTTGTATTTTTAACAAAATTATTGATCGATGTTATGGGGTGTTTGGGATGTGAACTTTAGACACTTTAAGATCCTTCGCTCCGCTCAGGACAAGCTTTAGTTCACTTTAGGCACTTGCGCTTTAGCGCGTTAGGCTTTACTCAATGAGAAAGATAGGACCCTTGATTGGCTGGAGCATGCCATTAATAGCGGTTTTATCAATTATCCGTTGCTCGCCGAGCAGGATCCCTTCCTCGAAAACATCCGTGGACAAGAGCGGTTTAGGAAGCTCATGGAGCGGGTCAAGTACGAATGGGAGAATTTTGAGGTGTGATTATTGAGAGTAAATTTGGCGCGAGATTCTTGGACTCTTTACATACAATCTTAAGGCTTTGAAATGGGGAGGGAACGAATTCGGATGCGTTTGTCTTCGAATACTGCAACACACCCCGTTAAAAGTTCTTTCTTTAACGCAGGCAAATTGTCAAGTAAAAAACTTAATTGCGATGCGGGACGTTTGTCGCTTTGTCGAAATAAAATAAATGATGGCTTGGTTGATTCCCGAAATGCCAGTAGCGCACCAAAATCGGTGTCAGCAGATATCAATATACGATCCTGCTGGATTGCTAAATCGATAATTTCTGAATCTGAAGCGGCAGCCAATCCGACATCGCGGACATGGAGAGCGTCGTGTCCCTTTTCAACCAAACCATTTGCAATGAACGGAGATAGTGCATTGTCAACCAGGAATTTCATGCCCTTTCTGTTAACGGTAATTGCCGTTCGCGTACGGCCTCGGCAGCAAAAAGCAGGGCTTCTTTTATGTCTTCTGACTCGAGGTCTGGATAAGCGTCAAGAATCTCATCATCAGTCATGCGGTTGGCGACCATACCAACAACGGTTGCGACAGGGATACGCAAGCCTCGAATACAAGGGATGCCACCCATTTGCTCAGCTCGGACGGTGATTCGTGTGAATTTCATGAATGACTCCATTAATATGAATGAATTTACTGAATTTTAATTGGAAAATCAAGTTTTGATAGACGCGGATAACGATTAAAAATACAGTTTTTTATTATCGAATTATTGAAAGACCCCGTCAAAAAGATTGGCGGACATATCGGCGAAAGTAGGATGTATCTATGATTGGCAAAACCGTATCACATTACAAGATATTAAAGAAATTGGGCGAAGGCGGTATGGGCATCGTCTACAAAGCCGAGGATACCAAACTCAAGCGTACTGTGGCATTCAAGTTCTTGTTGTTGGGGATGTAGGTGGGGAGTCCCCCCTTGACAGGGGGGACTTATAGGATTGAACAATTGTACAAAGGCGGGGACACCAATTATATATAACCATTCATGTGAACCTTCGGAAGGATAAGTTAGCGGAAGATTAAATACAATATTTACAGAATGACGAATGATAATTACACAACTCTAAAGGGAATGACGTCCAGCGAGATCAAGGTGAAGGGCTCGCGCTTCATCGGATATGCGGCAACGGCCGGTGACAAACAGGAGGTGGAATCTTTTATTCGGAAAATATCGAAAAAACATCACGATGCAACCCACAACTGTTTTGCCTATCGAATCGGCATCGGCGATGGTGCCATTTTTCGTTACAGCGATGCAGGCGAGCCGTCGGGTACTGCAGGAAGACCGATTCTGGAATCCATTGAGGGTCGGGAATTGACCGATGTTGTTTGTGTGGTGACCCGTTATTTTGGGGGAACGAAGCTCGGTACCGGCGGACTGGCCCGGGCTTATGGTGAGTGTGCATCGGGCACGTTGGACAATGGGGAAAAGGTAATAAAATATGTGACCGGTACGATTCGTATCGTCTTTGAATACGATTTAACGGGTGTTGTCATGGGACTTGTATCTGATTATGATTGTAAAATAGAAAGCACTCATTATAAAACCGACACTGAGATGACCTTAAGCGTTCGATTGTCCCTTTTGGAACGTTTTAGACAAGCGTTAATCGACGCCACCGCGGGAAAAGTAAAGATATTGGGTGAGGAGGTGAAGCATCCTTAATATCATATTACTATTGGTTGCCCTTTCCTTTTCTGCTTTTTTTTCCGGCAGTGAAACGGCCCTCATTTCGGCAAACCGTTTTCGATTGGAGGTCTGGGTACGTCGTGGCGTCAAACGGGCCAGGCAGGCATTTGAATTCTTGGAAGAGCCGGAACACTTTCTCACAACAACGCTGGTAGGTAACAATATCGCAGTCGTGGCCGCTTCTTCCCTCATGGCCGTTTTCTTAGATCCATATTTGAATGGATTTATCATTACTCTGGTAAGCTCTGCATTTCTCCTGATTTTCGGTGAAATACTCCCAAAATCGATTGCCCGGGAAAGGGCAACGGGTTTCACACTCCATGCCTCTTATTATCTTCAGATTTTCTATGTGATCTTCTTTCCCCTGATCTGGAGTGTGATGAAATTATCCCAATTTTTACTCAAGCTTCTGGGATTTGAGAATGAAAGCGTTAAAAGTTTTTTCACACGGAAAGATCTTGCCATGCTGGTATGGGAGGGAGAACAGGCCGGGCTGGTGGATCAGGAGGAGAGAGGACTCATCTCCCGTTTCGTCCTGCGTGGGAACCAGAAGGTTCGAGAGGTCATGATTCCCCGAACGGAGATGGTCGTTGTGAAGAAGAATGAACCTATCAGGGACGTCTCCTCAATTTTCCAAAAAACGGGATATTCGCGTCTTCCTGTTATCGGTAAAACAATCGATGAAATCCTTGGGATGATCACAGTCAAAGACATTCTCCTCGAGAAACCGGAGAGGATAAACCAAATCATGAGAGATGTTCTGTTCATTCCGGAAAGCGCCAGTATAGCCAGCCTTTTGAGAGAGATGCAGGAGAAGAGCAAGGGACTATCTGTCGTCGTGGATGAGTATGGAGGGACCGCCGGTCTGGTGACACTCGAAGACATAGTAGAAGAATTTTTTGGTGATATACAGGATGAATATGATGATGAATCGAGTCATTATCGTAAGATCGGACCAGGACAAATCGATGTGAGCGCCAGGGTCCAGATCGAAGAATTAAACGAAAGATTTGGTTTGAACCTGCCCGAAGGAGAGTACCAAACCTTAGGCGGTTTGCTTTTGGATCAATTGGGGCATATTCCAAAGAGGGGGGAAAGATTAGAAATGGCTGCTTGTACCCTTGTGATACTTTCAGCCTTCAGGAAAAAAGTGAGCTGGGTACGCATTATTAAATAATTTAAAAAATCTCTTGACTTACCGTATGATTTTTGTTAAAATTAATGTTACTTTACTATGGAGCATATCAATTGTACAATCGAATTATCACACATGACGATTTTGATGGTATTGTGAGCAGCGTCATTTGTTCTTATGTTTTTAATATTGAAGACATCCAATTCGCAGGTCCTCGTACGATAACGGAATCGCTGTTAACGATCACTGAGGACGACATTGTATGTGATCTTCCTTATCCATTAAGATGTGGACTCTGGTTTGATCATCATCAAGGGAACGAGGAAGAACTAAAATACCGGGGTATAGACAATAATCAGTTGGAAGGACGTTTTGCCCTCGAACCTTCATGCAGTCGTGTCGTTTATGACTTTTTCAGGGAAAGCCAGGAATTACCACCTCATTATATGGAAATGGTTCAAGAAGCGGACATTATCGATAGTTTCGCATACGAAAGCATCGATGATTGGAGAAGAGAGACTCCTGGCAAAGTCTTAGAGAGGACGCTTAAACTTCCCTCGGCCAGTGGTCGGCGGAGAAAAGATTACATGGCCAATCTCGTTCGGCAATTGAGAAAGTGTCCTCTGGAGGAAGTAGTACGATTTCCCCAGGTGGAGGAGTTGTACCGACAATATCAGGAGGAAGAAGATCAGATCATTCAACAAATTCGTAGAGATGCCAGCTTTTTGCCTGAGGATGGTGATCAGGCGTTGATTGTTATTGATCTGACAAGACATAACCGACGGCCTGTGGTGATTAAAAATTTAGCATATCTTTTATATCCTGAGGCCAAGGGGGTTGTCGAAGTTAAGAATCGGTTTCGTCGAGATGTCAAGACCAACGACTTGAACTTTTCAATGTCCCTGAGCCTGAACCTCAATCATGTTGAACATAAAAAAGATGTGGGTGAGATTATGAGGCTTCTCAATATTGGCGACGGACATTCCGGTGCAGGAGCAGGTGTGCTCAATTGTCAGTCAAAAGATGAAATGTTGAGAAGAAAAGAGGAAATTCTGAAAAAGATATATCAAATATGGAGAAGCCAATAATATGGATAACTGTAAGCATTACGAATCCAATTTGTCGAAATGTAATTGCACATATGAGCCCTGTTCGCGAAAAGGGTATTGCTGTGAGTGTATAGACTATCACAAGCAGATGGGAGAAATGCCCGCTTGCTATTTTCCCGCAGATGTGGAACGTACATTCGATCGATCGATTCGTCGGTTTGTGGCTCTTCGGAAGTAGAGATTCATGAGTCGAGCATATGACACGATCGTCTTTGATTTAGACGGTACACTGGCTGACACGATGCCGGATGTTGCCTATGGGGTAAATCAGGCTTTGGGCAGGATGGGATTTCCCCCTATCTCATTTGAACAGGTTAAAAAAGCCATCGGGCCGGGTAGAGATGAATTCATCAAAACCATTTTTCCGGGTGAAGTGAATCCGGATGCAAAGACATTTTTATCCATATTTCGAGAAATCTATTGGGAGCATTGCTTAGAAAATACGAAGCTTTTTGAAGGGATGGGTGGTGTGCTGTCAGATTTTAGGAATTTGAATCTCGGTGTTGCCAGCAATAAACCTAAAATTTTTACGGAGAAAATTTTGGATGGTCTTGGGATTAGACCTATTTTCAATGAGGTCATGGGACCCGAGGATGTCACACATGCAAAACCACATCCAGAAATGATCATTAAAATAATGGAACGAGTGGAGGGAGAGCCCTCGAGAACCCTTTTTATTGGCGATACAGATAAGGACATCCTGGCAGGTCAAAAAGCTGGTGTTGGGGTTTGCGGCGTTCGTTACGGCTACGGTGCGGTCGAGGATATCGAACAGTTGAAGCCCGATTATTTAATTCGTTTTCCGGCGGAGCTTGTTGAAATAGTTAGAAACGATGGACATAAGTTAAATAGTGACTGGGGAAGAAATGCGAATCGATAAACATCCAATTTTAACATTTAAAAGAGGAAAACGAATCCCCTTCACCTTTGATGGGAAAACGATAGATGCTTTTGAAGGCGAGACTATTACCGCCGCCCTTCATGCTGCCGGAATCAGGGTGCTGAGCCATAGTTTGAAGCAAAATCGGCCCAGGGGATTTTTCTGTGCCATTGGAAAATGTTCGGCATGCATGATGGAGGTCGATGGTGTTCCCAACGTAAAAACCTGCTTGATTTTAGCCGAGGATGGAATGGATGTCAGGTCCCAGTCAGGTTGGGGTAAACTCCACGATATAAAAAAGAAAAATGAATATCCAAGGAGACCGATTCCTGTTCTGGAGACTGACGTAGCCGTTGTCGGGGGTGGACCGGCCGGTCTTTCGGCAGCCATTTATGCATCCAGGTTTGGTGCAAATGTCATGGTTTTCGACGAAAATAGTCAGATCGGTGGACAACTCATCAAACAGACGCACATGTTTTTCGGATCCAAGGAGCATCATGCCCGGATTCGGGGCATCGATATCGTTGATAAACTCGTCGATGAGTTGGGAGACAATGTGACACTTTACCCGGATGCACCGGTTGTCGGATACTATCATCCCTATCAATTGGCCGTAATCAAGGAAAATAAGATTCATCGGGTGAAGGCCAAGAAGATCGTTGTCGCAACAGGAGCATCGGAGAATATGCTGGCCTTTCCGAATAACGACTTACCCGGCGTTTATGGTGCAGGTGCTGTCCAGACTTTGATGAATGTTAATGGAATTCTACCGGGTGAGCGGATGCTGATGGTAGGGGCTGGTAACATTGGCGTCATCGTGGCCTATCAACTCCTTCAAGCAGGCGTAGAAGTCGTAGCCGTGGTAGAGGCTCTGCCAACGATTGGTGCATATCAAGTCCATGCTTCAAAGTTACGTCGTTGCGGCGTGCCGATTCTTACCGGGCACACGATAAAACGGGCATTTGGTAAAGAGAGGGTTGAAGGGGCGACTATCGTTCAACTGGACAAGAATTGGAACGAGGTTGAAGGGACGGAAAGGGATGTGAACGTTGACACTATTTGTCTTGCCGTGGGTCTTAATCCAACAGTGGAAATTTTCTTTCAGGCTGGGTGTCGAATGGTTAATATCCCAGAGCTTTGCGGTGAGGTCCCTGTACGGAATAGCAACCTCGAGACCTCGGTGGAAGGCATCTATGTTGTAGGTGACGCATCGGGAATCGAGGAGGCGAGCTCTGCCATGCTGGAAGGTCGACTCGCAGGATTAGATGCGGCTGAGAAGCTTAACGGTAGGACAGACGAAATATTAAAATTGAAGGATCATGTGAAGGAGAGTTTGAAAGAACTTCGTGCGGGACCATTTGGTGAACAAATTCGGGTGGGTGAGGAGAAGATGCAAAGCTTTGTCGGAGTGTGATCACGATTAATAAAGGAGATTCTTCGCGTATGGGATATCTGGAAGACGGTGTTGTTGAGATAAAAGATATTCAGGTTCCTTCGGAGGAGCGATTCCAGGAGGGACCGATAGCGCTGATCGAGTGTGTACAGGAGATACCCTGTGATCCCTGTGTGGACAGTTGTCCTCAGGGAGCAATTACTATGGGTGATTCCATTAATAATGTGCCAGAAATCGATTTTGATAAATGTAATGGTTGCGGAATTTGCATTGCCAATTGTCCCGGCCTGGCCATTTTTCTTATTGACAAGACATGCGGGGAAAACAAGGCTCGGGTTAGTCTGCCATACGAGTTTCTCCCCCTTCCCGAAAAGGAAGAGAAGGTTATCCTGCTGGACAGAGGTGGGGAAATGTGTGGAGAAGGTGAAGTTGTGAGGGTCCGTAATGCAAAGGCTCAAGATAGAACGCCTGTTATTACCATTGCGATGGATAAGGAATTGGCAATGACGGTCAGATTTTTCAGGAGAAAGGCGGATGAAGAGTAAGAATTCTATGAAAGACACGATTATCTGTCGATGCGAAGACATTTCACTGGACGAGGTAGAAGCCGCCGTAGATGGGGGGATGATAAATCCTGAAGAACTCAAACGATTTCTCCATGTCGGGATGGGTCCCTGCCAGGGACGGACATGCGGTCGTTTGGTATCTCGCATTATAGCTCGGAAGACCGGGAAATCGGTGTCCGAAATATGTAATACGAATCAGAGACCGCCCCTTGTTTCTGTGCCTGTTCGAGACCTGTTAGGTGATGAGGATGAATAAGACATACGACGCGATCGTTATTGGGGGCGGGATAATCGGTGCTGCAACGGGGTATTATCTCTCAAAAAGGAGACTTAAAGTTCTCCTTTTAGAGAAAAATTATCTTACCTCTGGCTCCACAGGTCGATGTATTACAGGCATTCGTCAACAATTCTCCACTCCAACAACGATTCAGACTGCCATGGAATCGGTTCGTCTCTTTAAATCCATGAAAGAAGAATTCGACATGGATGTGGAGTGGAAGGATTCGGGTTATCTCTTCCTTGCCCATTCTGAAAACCTGGTCGACATGTTTAAAAAAAATATATCAATCCAGAGTCAATTCGGTTTGAATGTTGAGTTTATAACTGCTGAGGAATGTAAGAAAATTGTGCCACTTTTGGATATTGATGGTCTTGTCGGGGGGGCATATTGTCCCTCGGATGGACAGGCAAATCCCTTCCTGGTCGTACGAGGATATGTTGAAGGTATCCGCAGGAACGGAGGTCGAGTCCAGATAGAATCGGAAGTGATCGGTATCGATGTTGACAAGGGTAAAGTCAGATCGGTAACGATTTCTTCGGGTGAGACCTTTTCGGCTCCCATCGTACTGAATGCAGCCGGCCCCTGGGCGAAGGATGTAGGAAAACTGGCGGGTGTCGATTTGGATGTCGAGCCGGATAGGCATGAAGCTTTGATTACTGAGGGGATTCAATATGCGGGAATTCCCATGCTGGTCGATTACAGGGCCGATGGAGGTTACTTTGTCCAGCGTATCACGGGACAGTTCATCGGCTGTTTTACACCTGAAAAGAAAGTTCCCGGATTCAGTACGGATGCCACACTCGAATTTTTAGTGGAAATGTCCAGAAGGATGTGTCGCCTCATCCCTGCAATAGAAAACATCGCTGTCCTGCGGCAATGGGCGGGTTCATATTGTATGACACCCGACGGGAGTCCCATTGTGGATCAGACAGAGGTGGAAGGATTGTATTGTTCGGTGGGGATGTGCGGTCACGGATTCATGCTGGGACCTGCCCTGGGAAATTACATGGCCCAATTTATAACGGAGTCCACCTGGCCTATTTCGATGGATGAGGTTGCGTACGGGCGTTCTTTCGGGGAGATGGAGAGCATGAGATAGACCTTCCATTATTATCCATATAGGAGATTTTGGGATGGAATTTGAACTGAAAAACAGAGTCGCTTTGGTCACTGCCTCGAGTAGAGGCTTGGGTAAGGCCGCTGCATGGGGTCTGGCAAGAGAAGGGGCCAAGCTCGTCATTTGTGCCAGGAATAAGAAAACCCTGGAAAAAACTGCCGATGATATTTTCTTAGAGACTGGCGTATCGGTTTTCCCTTTGGCTGTCGATCTCACGGAAATTGAACAGATTGATTGGTTAATAGAGGAAACCCTGGATCTTTTCGGGAAAATTGATATCCTGGTGACCAATGCGGGTGGGCCCCCCTCCGGAAATTTCAACGATATCGAAGAGTCCGATTGGATGAAGGCCGTTCAGCTTACTTTAATGAGTACAGTCCGATTGACAAAGGCGGTCATACCCGGAATGCGTAAACAGAAGTGGGGCCGTATCATTCATTTGACATCCGTTTCCGTGAAGCAACCCATCGAGGGATTGCTGCTTTCAAATGTGCTGCGACCGGGTATTATCGGTTTAACCAAGAGTCTTTCCCAGGAGCTTGCCAAAGATAACATCTTAGTTAATGCAGTCTGCCCGGGATATCATATGACGGACCGGGTCAAGGAATTGCTTCAAACAAAGGCAAAAAAGAACAAGACAAATGTGGACTCGGTACTGGAAGAAATAGTCCGGCAGATTCCTCTGGGAAGGATGGGAAAACCGGAAGAATGTGCTGACTTAGTTGTTTTCTTAGCTTCGAATCGTGCAAGTTATATCACGGGATCGGTCATTCAGGTGGATGGTGGCTTTGTGAAAGGATTGATGTAAGGAATTCAAAAAGCAAAGTGCAGTCCCAACCCAATTTCAATACCGGAAAGTTTTGAGCCATTATCAATATTGCCGATGGAATATTTCAAACGAACCGGCATCCTTACACGAGGTGATAGCGTAAATTCCGGTGCTACCCCCAATGTCAATATATTCGTCTTACCCCATATCGATGTTTTATTATAAAACCTCATTTCTCCAATGAGCGATGTATAATGACCTTGTCCCCATCTGAAACGGTATTGGCCCAGTATGTCCAGCTGGTCAGGGATAGTCTTCTGTTCATCGGGCAAGAAACCACCTGCAATGGCAATCTGGTTCTTATCTTTTGTCCTGTAACATCCCAATAGCCTGAATTCATTATACCCTGCATTTATCTTGAGCTGAACGGTCGTGATGAATTTATTGCCAGATTGGAAAGTCTCCTGGCCATCCAATTTGTCTTTTCCATACGATGTGTAAACGATATCGGCAGCACATGTGGCCGTCTCACTGATACGTAGATCGGCACCTCCTGTGATAAGGATCTCTTCCCCTGGATCATATTGACCTGTCATGGACTCGAATGGCGTGAATGGTCCACGATACTGGTATGAGATTCCTATGCCGATCACAAATGTTTCGCGAACAGGATAGGCCCAACTGAGTCCGGGAGATATATTCAGTCCCTGACCGAAATTGGGCACCCTGAAATTGTACTGCTTCAGGCTTATGAGATAAGAAGTGGTGAACTGATTTGCAGTCAGCATTTTTTTACCGGTTGGTAGATTTACACCGAGGCTAACCAGTGTCGACATTTTTTCCGAATAGTAATTCATATTCACTTGTGTGTCTGTGAGGCCCGATAATTTTGTGGAAATATCACTGGATACCATTGCCTGGCTGCTCATAACACTCATGCCCATACGATCGTTCAGGGGAAAATAGACCATGGCCAATGTACTGAACTCAGAGATGGTTTCTCCCTGATCGGCTGCCCAACTTTGAAAGATGGGGGAAATGTGAATGGTTCGTTGTTGACTGATGATAAACGCATCTTCCGCAGCGATACATGGTGATATGAATTGCATCCCTTGAATTGAAGTAAGGACAATAAACATTCGTATTTTAAATTTCTTCATTGTATTATGCCTTTGAATAGTGCGATTGCTTATCGTATGAAAATCAATTTCTTAACAGACGTGAATGTTTCTGTTCTTATTCGATAGAGATAAACGCCTCCGGACACCAATCGGTCCGTACCGTCCAATCCTCTCCAGGTCACGGTATGGGAACCGGATCTCTGAGTATTATCTACCAGTGTTCGGATTTTTCTCCCCATGATATTGAAAATTTCAAGGACAACATGGGTCCGCTTGCCCAGTTGATAAGAAATCTTGGTCTTCGGATTGAATGGATTCGGATAGTTCTGATATAACACGAAATCCAGCGGTACGAGAGAAATCGATTTTCTTTGCTCTTCGGCAAATTGGGTTGAGCCAATAATAACCTTGAGATGCCGGATGGGAAATTGATTAAGCAATCGAATTCGAAACCGCCCATCGACCACTGAAACGGGGCATTCTTCATCCAGGTCGAGGATATGAAGAGCCATTCCTTCCGGAATGCGGCCCGCTTCAAATATTTGAATCTCGACATCCTTTTCGGCGGGAAG
>Ga0114922_10001625_pt1 | contig 21340 bp, 21 predicted proteins | sample AartaG_FD_100975 | JGI IMG/M metagenome (GOLD analysis project Ga0114922, IMG submission 100975) | Deep subsurface microbial communities from Aarhus Bay to uncover new lineages of life (NeLLi) - Aarhus_00045 metaG | ecosystem: Environmental > Aquatic > Marine > Oceanic > Sediment | place...
CCTTTGGATCCGTCAAAAGACCGTACGATTCCGGTTGTCCGTTTTGGCACGTACATCCTCCAAGCAAAGGTAAATTCTAACACACGGGCTATCCGCTGGTCAAACATAATATTAATTGCCTCATAGCATAAGAATCAAACCCTAGTGACTGCTCGAGAACGATTTGCCCCCCATAGAGGTAAGGAACAATCCAGGTATCAGACCTATTGATGAGGGAATACATCCGCTTGACCGGGTCTTCTCACGGGGATATACTGCATACCAACAATCAATTATGGGCGAAGGTGGTCTGTTGCCCGGATGCACAGACCGCCAAGGGGAAGCCGGTGACCGAAGATTAAAACTCGGAAGTCCGGCGCTGTCCCGCAACTGTAAGGACGGGTTCATCCCGTCCAAGCCAGGATACCCGCCTTCGCCCGATGTTCTCAGCTCCTTCGCGGAAAGGATGGGTTGCTTATGACTGCTCCAACCTGAGGCCTTCCCGATAATCTCGCAGGGGAAGGTCGATTTCTTTTCACTAAACGTCATCTATATACTGAACCAGGCGCAGTGCACCGGCGCGACTGAGAGAGGAAGTTAAGATGTTAATAAACGCATCAAATCAACGCCCTAAAAAGGCGATTGCTCGTTTGATTATCACGATTCTTGCGGTAGTGATCATGGGGCTCATGATCGCAGCTTGCAGCGGTCCTTCTGCTGTCGACGGCATGGGCCGCGAGGTGGTTCTCCCGGGATCTGCGCAGCGGATCGTGTCCATAGCGCCATCCAACACAGAGATACTCTTCGCTATAGGGGCGGGAGACCAACTTGTCGGGCGAGATGAGGTGTCGGATTATCCCCCCGAAGCGCTCGAAGTCGTCAGCATTGGCAGCACCTATGGTGAACTCAACACCGAAGCTATATTAGCGCTGGAACCCGATCTTGTCCTTGCAGCGACGATCACCAGCCCGGAGCAGGTGCAAACGCTCGAGACACTTGGTATTCCTATCTTCCTGCTAGCAAACCCGGAGGATTTTTCGGGCTTGCTTGAAAACATTAAAGTTGTCGGTATTCTGACCGGGCATGAGACCGATGCTGAAGCTCTAGCAGATGAACTTGAGGCGAGGATAGAAGCGGTGACTCGCAGGGTGGAAGACGCGAAGCGTGTGAGCGTGTTCTATGAAGTAGACGGCACGGATCCGACCGCGCCTTGGACGACGGGAGCCGGAACCTTCCAGGACGTACTCATTGGACTCGTGGGCGGTGAGAACATCGCCGTCGACATCGCCGGGTGGGGGCAAATGAGTTTGGAAGAAATCGTCACCCGCGATCCTCAGGTTGTCATCTTTGGTGAAGGACCGTGGGTCCCAACGACTGTCGAATCCTTTTTGGGGCGATCCGGCTGGGAGGAGATTGCTGCGGTTGTCGATGGTTGCGTCTATGGGATCGACACGAATTGGGTCGATCGCCCCGGGCCGCGGCTTGTGGTCGCACTTGAACAAATGGCTTTAATGATCCATCCGGAGCTCTTTGAATAAATATGGGTGACTCGAGTGCAAACGCATTGTCGGAATCGATGAAACTGCAGAGTGCCAGACGTTATTCGCCTTGGGTATGGTCGGGATCGGCATTGGTTGTTATGGTGTTCGTAAGTGTGGCGGTTGGCCCGGTCACGATCCCCTTGCCGGATCTTGTGCGCATGCTGCTCGATCTGCTTCCGGGATTGCAGTTGGAGGCGGACTGGTCGCGGACGTTTGCAACGATCGTGTACCAGATCCGCTTGCCGAACACAGTCCTGATGGCCTTAGCCGGCATGGCTCTTGGGGGGAGCGGAGCTGCATATCAAGGGTTATTTCGGAATCCACTGGCCGATCCTTATATCATCGGTGTGGCCTCCGGCGCGGGTCTTGGAGCGGTGCTGGCTATGGCTGCGAACTGGCCGGTCAGTCTGTTGGGGATGGCGACGGTTCCGCTTGCCGCTTTCATCGCCGCGCTTATCACGGTTGGTGTTGTCTACTCCATCGCGCGCGTGGGCCGCTCCACACCCGTGACCACTCTGATTCTCGCCGGGGTCGCGGTAAGTTCCTTTGCAACAGCGATGACGAGCTTGATCATGTTGCTGTCGACCGATGAACTACACCGAGCGGTGAATTGGATGGTTGGCGGTTTTGCATTGGGTGGTTGGGAGCCAGTTTTAGCATCTTTGCCTTACCTTCTTATCGGATTGACCGTGCTAGCACTCCTCGGACGACATCTTAACGTACTGCAATTTGGCGATGAACAGGCGCGCCAAATGGGTTTGGATGTGGAACGCTCCAAGCTGATCATCGTCGTGGCGGCATCATTGGTCGCCGCAACGGCGGTTGCTTTCTCGGGCATTATTGCATTCGTAGGGCTGATCGTGCCGCACGTTGTGCGTCTGCTCTGGGGGCCGGATTATCGGCGCACCCTCCCGCTTGCAATCCTGGTAGGCGGCAGTTTCTTGTTAGCTGCTGATGTCGTGGCGAGGGTGATACTTGCACCGCGAGAGCTGCCGGTGGGGGTTATCACCGCCGTGGTCGGGGCGCCATTCTTCCTTTGGCTCCTGTACCGAACAAAGGGGAGGGTGCGAATCTGGTGAGAAACGAACTGCGCATCGTACAGGCAACCCTGGGTTATGGAATGGAACCTGTCCTGCAAGATGTGAATCTCTCCGTGCAGCCGGGCGAAATACTTGCCATTGTTGGACCCAATGGGGTTGGTAAATCGACGTTGGTCAAAGGCGCCTGCGGAAGCCTGCCATTGCTAGATGGTGAAGTCTTGATCGGGGACCAAAACTTGAGCGAACTCAAGCCGAACCGGCGCGCATGCATGGTGTCAGTCGTTTCACAAGCTGTGAATCTACCACCAGCATTCTATGCATTGGATGTTGTTCTGATGGGCCGCACACCTTATCTCGGATGGCTGGAGCAAGAGAGTGATCGCGATCGCCAAATCGCGCTGGAGGCCATGGCTCGTACCGAAACGATCGATCTCGCGGCGCGACCCATTGGTGAATTGTCCGGCGGTGAACAACAGAGGGTTCTCATCGCCCGGGCGCTGACGCAGTTGACCCCCGTGATGTTGTTAGACGAGCCAACGGCACATTTAGACTTGAGACACCAAGATAACTTACTTAAACTCGTGCGTGAGCTGGCGCTCGTCGATAATTTGGCAGTAATGATAACACTCCATGACCTAAATCTTGTAGCGCGCTTCGCAGATCGAGTGGCTTTGTTGTCAAATGGGCGGGTGCGAAAGATTGGTGCGCCAGACGAAGTCCTAACTCCCGATGAACTGGCCGATGTGTACGGGATTCACATTCACGTGATGTCCCATCCGTTGGACGGCAAACCGCTTGTTCTTTCTGGGTAATTCAAGACCTTATTCTCAAGGAGTCGAAAATGCCAACGATCGACCAGGCCAGAGATTGGTATGACGAGAGCGACCCGGTCCATGGGTTGAGCCATATCCTGAGGGTTCTAAATCTGGTGGAGAGGATGGGCGAAGAGCTGGGTGCTGATCTTGAAGTGCTGCGAGCAGCTGCACTGCTTCACGATGCCTCCGGCGCGCACCCTGGTGAGGGTGCGGATCGGCAGTCTCACGAGCAGATGTCAGCGCTTTTTGCTGGCGAGGTTTTGAAGAAAGAGGGTTGGGAGCAGATACGAGTAGACGCTGTCCAGCATTGCATTCGCGCCCACCGTTTCCGCGGGGATGAGTCACCGGAGACCTTGGAGGCGAAGATCTTGTTCGATGCTGATAAGCTGGACGTAATGGGGGCGTTCGGCGCAGCACGCACACTCGGCTATGCCTTGCAGGCTGGGCAACCGTTCTTTGCTGAGCCATCGGAACATTTCCTGCACACAGGTGAGACTGAGGAAGGTGAAGCTCACAGCGCCTATCATGAATACCTCTTCAAGTTGTGTAAGGTGAAGGACAGGCTCCACACCGGACCAGCCCAACAAATGGCTGAAGCACGGCATGCGGTGTTAACAGTATTTTTTGACCAAATAGCCATCGAGGCTCGTGGGAGAGGCTGATTTGTTCATACTTAATATGGACAAAGTACAACGAATTGACCCACTGACATTCCGCTGATATTATCCGCGCCGTGAAAACAGATAACGACCGCCCCCTAATCCTACTAACCAATGATGATGGTATTCGTTCCCCCGCTTTATGGGCGGCTGCTGAGGCGCTTTCAAAGATCGGGTACGTTACCGTCGCAGCCCCTCGGGAGCAGTCATCGGGAGCGGGGCGCAGCATGCCTGTCACCTCGGATGGCAAACTGGCTGAAGAACAGGTTGAGGTACGAGGGAAGAAGTGGAAGGTCTATGCAGTTGGCGGCTCGCCTGCGCAAGCTGTGCAGCACGGCATCCTAGAGTTGATGCCGCGCAAACCGGATCTTGTTGTCTCCGGAATTAACTACGGCGAGAATCTCACGACCGGAATCACCGTCTCTGGGACAATCGGGGCAGCACTCGAAGGGGCATCTTTCGGAGTACCCGCGCTCGCAGTATCACTTGAGGTGCCTGTGGAGTATTACTTATCACACTCCGACACAATCGACTTCCGCGTTGCACAGTATTTCACAACATATTTCGCACAGATTCTCATTGACATGCAACCCTTGGCGGACGTTGATGTGTTAAAAGTGGACATCCCCTCTGATGCATCGGAAACTACCGAGTGGCGCGTGACAAGCCTCTCGCGCCATAAATATTATATCCCGGTGGTGCCGCCAAGGGCGCGACTCGAAGATCCGTCAAATATCCACTTTAAGATTGAGTTAGATAGGGATAAAATTGAGACGGATTCTGACGTCTATGCGCTCCGCATTGATCGCAAAGTATCCGTCACCCCACTAAGCCTCGATTCAACCTCTCGCGTGGATTTTTCTGGCCTGGAAAAATCACTTAAAGCCAAAGGAGAGCAAGGTTAAATTAAAGAAGGCGACGCCTGCTTGCCTCTTTTTACTTCTATACTGAGCGGGATAGATCAGGGGGTTTTCTTCTCGTGCTGATCCAGAAGCGCTTCCAACGTATGTAGTTCTTCTTCAATTTGATCGCGCTGGAATTTTGTTTGGGCCAGTAGTGCCTCAAAAGCGGGGCGTTGTTCGATGGGGACCGTCTCCACCAGACGCTGTGCACGAAGTATCTGATTCTCTTTCTGAAGCAGCTTCTCTTGAAGGCGGTCGGAATAACCTTTTTGGAAAGCTCGATCGGGGAGAGGGTTAGGTTGTTCCGATATCTCGCCGGTAAGAACTTCCGCTACGGTTAGAAGCAGTTCGGAAGCCTCAATGGGTTTCTCCAAGAATCGAACCGCGCCCAGGCTCATGGCGAATTCCTTGTCTTCAGGTGTAATAAAAGTTGCGGAAACGAAAATTATTGGAATGTCGCGCGTCTCCGGGTTGCTGCGCACTTCCTGGGCGAGTGCGTACCCATCGAGCCTTGGCATGAGAATGTCTGTAAGAATCAACGCGGGTTTTTCAGAGAGGAGGGCATTGAGAGCCTCGGCGCCGTTACGAGCTGTGATTACCTCATAACCTTTAAACTTCAGCGTAACCTCGAGTAACTCGAGGATATGAGGGATATCTTCTACGATGAGGATTGGACCTTGCTGTTGGCTCATATCATTGATTGTATCCCGAGTTCTGTGGAAGGCAATCCCCAGGGAAAGTGGATGTTGAAAGCTGCGCATTTGGAAACATGAGGGCGGGTAGTCTCGTTTAGCGAGTCCAGAGGGAGATAGTTTCGATATGGAACGTCTGGGGGAACAAGTCGATCGGTGTAATGCTCTCCAGTGAATATCCGCCTGCTTTTAAACGCTTGCCATCGCGGCTGAGCGTGGCTGGATCACAGGAGACATATACGATACGTGAGGGGGATCGCTCGAGAAGTGAATCGAGCGCTGCTCTTGATAAGCCAGCACGCGGTGGGTCGATGAGCACGGCGTCCGCTTGTGACTTGATCTGCGGCAACGCCATGCCAACCTCCCCCTCATAGAGATCGATGTGGGGAAAACGATCAAGATTGAAACTGAAGTCCCGGCATGCATGCGGAGATTCCTCGACAGCCACAACATGAGCCCCGGATTCTGCTATAGCGGCGCTGAACAAACCCGCACCCGCATAGAGGTCGAAGACGGTTTGTCCGGGCTGGATGGACAGCAGCGCTGTTGCCTGTTGAACGAGCTCCGGGATCATCTCCGAGTTCACCTGGAAGAATGAAAGGGCGGAGACGCGGAATTGATGTCGGTTGATGTCAAAATAAAGATGATCTTGACCGGCGAGGATGAAATCTCCGCGTGGACTGGTCCACACTACGGATGTTGGGGATTCGATCGAGATCTCGAGGTCCGGCGCATCCGCCCCATGGAGAATGACCATCAGCTCGCCCTCGCCTCCGCTACGCAGGGAGATTTCTTCTATTGTTTTAGTGGGGTCTAGTTCAAACTGAGACCAAAGATCGATTAGTTCCTGCTCCGGCAAGTGGCATTCCTCGACATGGAACACCCGCTTTCCATCGAAGGTGACAAAACCCATGCTGCCATCCTCGGCGAGGTGAAAGCGTATGTTGTTCCGGTAATTCCATGGATTAGTTGAAGGGATGGGTGATCGCACTGGAGGATCCTCAAATCCGCCTATCCGCACGAGCTGATCGTGCACGATCTCCACCTTGATCTCAAGTTGGAGCGCATAGGGAATGTGCTGGTAATGACACCCACCGCATGTACGAAAGTGTGGACAACGCGGTTCGATTCGTTGGTCTGAGGGTTCGACCCATTTTTCGGGCAACGCTCTGACCCAACGCTTGTGTGTCTCCACTGGGCGAACGCGCACTACTTCCCCGGGGATGGTGAAGGGGACGAAGACCATACGCCCATCGACGTCGCGACCGAAGGATTCGCCCCCGTATGCGTTACCGGTCAGTGTGAGTTCAAGAGTTTCGGACATATGCGCAAGTTGGAGTGTAACTTGTTTTGTTGGATTCGCGCCAGCATTCTATCGAAACGCATATCGGGATTGATGTCTTTCTACTATGCTCGAAATTGTCCCACCAACGCCAGCCGTTAACCGTCAAGGCACTCAATTCTATGTCTGTAAGATGCAAGGAAGCGTTTGTGAAGACACCAGGGGGATTTCATCGTCTTTGTGACGACAAACTAAATAAAACGCAACTATAAATTAATAATATTAATAATGACCTTGACAATTATGATAATCATGCTATTCTAGCAAAAGATAATTGATGTCTGTTGCCAGAAAATAAAATGGAGTCCCAAAATGGACAACACATTTTACTTAAAGCTTCTTGCCGAAGTGCATCAGGGTCGCTTCTTGTTGCAAAGTGGACAGACTCGGCCCCTTCCCGGGCAATCTCGCGTATCATTCCCCGCATTACGAAAAGCGATCGTGACGGGGGGCGGTTTCTTGATTCGATCTGGTGAGGCGCTAAAAGGAATCGGGGCGCCTGGGGGTATGTCTCCGTTCCCTTCAAATGGTTCAAAGGCCTCAAAAAGGAATAACTCATCCGTTGCTGTCTGCTGGACGGCAATGGATTCTCATAACGGAAGTGGTGAGAAATGAATCAGATGCTTACGACCTGTCCAGTTTGTGATGAACGCCTCTCGATTACACGTTTTCACTGCCGCAATTGCGATACCATGATCGAAGGGCATTTCGACATTGGTCGTTTCGGGAGATTGACCTCTGAGCAAACGGACTTTCTTGAAATCTTCGTCCGCTGTGAGGGGAAGTTAAGTCGAATGGAGCCTGAATTGGGGATGTCGTACCCCACACTCAGGGCTCGGTTGACAGAGATCATTAGTTCGCTGGGTTTCCCGGTTGGGCCTGAGACGAAGCTGATCAGTGATGAAGACCGGCACAAGATACTTGACGACCTGGCAAGCGGGAAGTTGACTTCCGAAGAGGCGATGCATCTCTTGGAAGTTGACTGAATAACAAAGGTGGCCCTGGCAAGCGGAAGGAGGTAGGAACTGTGGAAAAAGTGACGCTTGAGATTGGCGAAAGCCCTCTGGTGAAAATCTCAACGATCGGTGGGGATCTGCGTCTTTCAGGGCGTGATGAGCCCATACTGGAGGTGCAGGCGCCGGATAAGGGGGAGCTTCAAGTAGATGAGGTTACAGATGGGGTTGAAATCTCTGCGAACTCAGGCTGCATCATGTTCATACCGAAAGGTGCGCGTTTAGAAGTCGGCGAGGTGGGAGGGGATTGCCGGGTTACCGATTTAAAAAACGAGTTCATGATGCGCACGATCGGAGGCGATTTGAGCTTGCGCAGGGTTGGGGCAGCGACTTTTGAAATGATCGGTGGAGATTTTCAGGGCAGGCAAATCGAGGGAAATTTAACCGTGGACCGTATTGGCGGGGACGGCGTGATCCAGAAGGTCAACGGTGATGTCCACCTGCGAGGAGTGGGGGGCGACCTGATGCTTAACGATGTAGCCGGTCAGGTGATCGTGGTTGTAGGGGGAGATGCTTTTGTCACTCTGGCGCCCTCTGAAGGCTCTCACTCTAAAGTGCAGGCTGGCAGCGACCTTTCCTGCAGGATACCTCCTGATTCATCGGTGAACCTGTCCTTATCCGCAGGTGGTGATCTGGATTATCCATCCGGAGTTGAGCTCAAAGAGCAGGGTGATGGTGTCGCTATTCAACTTGGCGACGGCGAGGCAGATTTAGAGCTTTCAGCCGGGGGAGATCTCTGCCTTCAAACGGGTTTGGACCAAACGGATTCCGCAGAGGATTGGGTCGGAGAGATTTTAACCGAGGTGGACGCAAAGCTGGCAGAAGTCGAAGCACGTTTCAGTGTTATGGGCACAGGCATGTATGGCTTCGATGCAGACCGAATTGGCGAGCGTGTCCGCCGTGCGGTTCGACGCGCAGAGCGCAAGGCTGGCAGACAGGTAAGACACAAAGCGGTTAAGAAAAAGAGGAAGCAGGACTCATCCTTCTCGTGGACTGTACCTGGATTCGATGAAGCCGTGGAGCAGGCGACCGATGAGGAGCGTTTAACGATCCTACGCATGGTTGAAGAGGGTAAGGTTTCTGTCTCGGAAGCCGAGTCTTTACTAAAGGCTCTGGAGGGAGAATCTTGACCGCTGCCGTCGCCGCCGGTAATCCATCTTTGCATCGCGGAATCCGGCCAGTAGAACCGCGCCGCGACATGGCTGCATTAGCCGGGTTGATCGAGAGAGCATTTTCCGAGCGCTTAGAACCCTCAGGACAGCGGATGATCCTGGGCATGAAGATAGTTGCACAGGCGGGGAGACTCGGTTGGTTTATTGGCCGCTGGTTCTTACCCCCGGCCGCCTATCCTCAAGGATTTGTTTGGGAAGAAGATGGTGATGTGGTAGGTAATGCAAGCCTGCTTCCCGTGAGGGGATTCCAACAACGCTGGGTGATGGCAAACGTCGTGGTTAAACCAGAATACCAGCGGCGGGGTATTGCGCGAGCACTCGTTTTAGCTTCGATCGATCTGGCACGACGCAGTGGGGGAAGACGGATCATGCTGCAAGTTGATCGTGACAACCAGGGGGCCAGGACACTGTATGAGAACCTCGAGTTTAAGACTCTCACAACGCGGACCACGTGGGTAAGAAAAGGGAATGGCGAATGGCCTCGCGCTGTTAACCATTATCAGCTCCGGCCTCGGATTAGCGACGATTGGCACGAACATTGGGCGTTGGCAAAGCGGTTGCACCCTGAAGGATTGTTATGGCCTTTCCCTACAGTTGCGAGCATGTTTCGGCCGTCAGGGTTTGAGAACCTGCTCGGATTGGGGAAACCAAAGCACTGGGTATGGCAAGAAAACGGGAGGCTCGTTGGTGCGGTGAGCATTAGGCCTGAGATTGAGCGTCGGCTCTGGCGCTTAATGATGGTTGTGGAGCCGGATTCGCGTGGGGAAGTGGAAGACAGCCTTCTTAGGTATGCGATGCGAGAATCATCGACATTGGCGGGCAACTTCATCTTGGATTATCCGTCTGATGTCGCCCGGGAAAAAATTATTGGACTTGGTTTCAAGCCTATTCGCGAGCTCACATGGATGGGGATGAAGCTCGAGAAAGCCGTTGTTTAGAATCTAAAAGGTCGGTTTGCTGATCATTTTTGGTGGCGGGTCTTAGGTGGTTTGCTGAGAGGGCAAGAGTATATGCTTCAAGGAGAGGGAGAACTGGATCGAACGAGTGTAAATAATGAAATGAAAGTCCCCGTGTGAGCTTGAAGAATCGGAGATTTAAGAAGTGGAGATACGGGATGAATGACGATCGTAAAAGTATGGAGATACTAGACCAGCTATATGCTGGTCAGATTGACGCTAGTGAAGCCGCACGCCGGCTTTCAGAGGAGGATGTTCAACCCATACAGAAAGCCGAGGCTCCAGATCTTCCGCGCCGTTGGCGGCAGTGGTGGGTGATCCCATTCTCCATTGGATTTGCAATTGGCGTCACGGGATGGGGTCTTAGCCAGTTAGGCGGGTGGTGGTGGGTCTGCGCAGGACCGTTACAGGTGCTTGGTGCCGTCGCAATGATCTTGTCCGTCGCCACGCATCGGTCCCCATGGGTCCATGTACGAGTAAAAACAGGAGAAGATAAATGGCCACGCAGGATTGCGATCAGCCTGCCGCTTCCTCTTGGTCTCACCGCGCGCATTTTACGATGGCGAGGTTTGTTCAAAGGCGGTATGGATGAAACCGCGATCGACGATCTGATCCTTGCGCTTGAAGGAAATCTATCAGCTGACGAACCGATCTACATTGAAGTTGATGAGGGCGAGTCGGGCGAACGCATTGAAGTTTACCTGGGTTAGACGAGGAGGCATTTGATATGTCATCAAAAGAGCGATTAAAAATTCTGAAGATGATCGACGAAGGAAAGATCACGGCGGAAGAAGGCGCGCAATTGCTCGGAGCTTTGAAGAAACAGGAGCAGCATAGGAGCGACGCCACTGAAGGTGGAGCGCGCTGGCTGCGCATTCGAGTGAGCGACTTAAACTCTGGGAAAGAGACTGTGCGAGTGAACCTGCCGATAGGCTTGGTTAATATTGGTATGAAAATGGGGGCGCGTTTCGTCCCGGAGATTGAGGAAGAGGCTGTTATGGAGGATCTAGCCGAGGCGTTGAATCAGGGGATGGCCGGGAAAATCATCGACATTGTGGATGAGGCCGATGGTGAACGAGTAGAGATCTTTATCGAGTAGATTGAAAGCCCTCGATTTGAGATCAAATGCCTTTGCTGGAAATCCGAGTTCTTAGAATCGGTGAGACCTAGTTATGGTATGATCCCCACGGGAAGGTGTTTATGGATAAATTTGGCTTACGTCTGGCAATCAACGCTCTTGCACTTTACCTTGCTGTGGGCACCGGCTGGATCCCTTACATTCAAGCAGAGAGCACCCAATGGTGGGCATATTTGATCATGGCGTTGATCTTCGCAATTGTTAACGCGGTGCTTGGCCCCATACTTAAGCTGTTAACGTGTCCGTTGATTCTTCTTTCGCTGGGGTTGTTCACGCTGGTCATCAACACCTTGCTTTTCTACTTGACGGGATGGCTTGGCAGCTTGATCGGCAGCGGCTTCGGCTTCGAAATCGAAAGAGTCTGGGCAGGTTTCCTGGGCGCGCTGCTAGTAGGGATCGTTAATACGGTCCTCACATTGGTTTTCCGAAGGGAACTAAAAACAGCGAAACACTAAACTCATCAAGAAGAGACAGAGTATTTATTGCGCGCCACCACAATGGCGCGTTTTCTTTTAATAACGAATCTGGCAGAGGATACTTCGTGGAATGATGGGCGGTGAGGAGAATTCAACTCGCATCAATTTTCAAGGAGCTAGCATGTAAGTGCTGGCACTTATTTTCCTTTTACCTCGAGATTATGAACTTAAACCACATCGTATGCCTTGCTTAGGGTGTGCCCTCAAGACTTGTGGCAGATTAGCTGTGGTTATCGGAACTTATGTAATGTAGTTTCAAGTTGGAATGCTATGCTATACTCAAAAAACATGAGTGAACTAACGGGTTTGGAATGCCCTGAATGCAGGACGCTCTATAATCATAAGCAGCTTCAAACCATATGCATTAAATGTGATTCACCGCTGCTTTGCCGCTACGATTTGACAGGTTACGCCGACAGCTTAGACAAAGAGCTGATCTCAAGCCGCCCTAGAGGCTTGTGGCGCTGGTTTGAACTGCTTCCGGTACACAACCATGATTTTTGTCTAACGCTTGGTGAAGGCGATTCACCCCTTCTACCTGTGCCGCGTATCGCAGATGAATTGGGTCTTGGGTATGTATTTGTTAAAGACGAAGGGAGAAACCCCACCGGCTCGTTTAAAGCTCGAGGGCTTGCGGTCGCAGTCTCGCGAGCCAAGGAACTCGGGGCTAAGGCGCTGTCGATCCCAACCGCCGGCAACGCCGGGGGCGCTTTGGCCGCTTATGCCGCACGCGCTGGTCTCGAGGCGCATGTCTTTATGCCCACGGATGCGCCCATGGAGTATCGCGTCGAGGTTGCTATGCATGGCGGGGAATTATATCTTGTTGATGGTTTGATCGATGAGGCGGGTAGGCAAGCCGCACTGCAGACTGAGGAGAACGGTTGGTTTGGAGTCTCGACCTTCAAGGAACCCTACCGCGTTGAGGGTAAAAAGACGATGGGGTATGAATTGGCGGAATCCTTCAATTGGAGCCTGCCAGAAATCATTGTCTATCCCACGGGCGGCGGGACGGGGTTAGTTGGGATGTGGAAGGCATTTTCTGAGATGGAGGCAATGGGCTGGATCGGTCCGGATAGGCCGCGGATGGTGTGTGTCCAGCCCACCGGCTGCGCGCCAGTTGTGAAATCTCTGGAGAAAGGGGAGTCGCGCATCACCCCTTGGGAAAAAGCAGAGACGATAGCACATGGGATACGGGTTCCTCAAGTTTTTGCCGACCGATTGGTGCTGAGTGCAATTCGTGAGAGCGGTGGCACAGGAATTGCTGTAACCGATGAAGAGTTGATTGAAGCTCAAACCGGGTTGGCTCAGAAGGAAGGTATCCATGCCTGCCTGGAAGGGGCGGCTACACTGGCTGGTCTGCGCAAAATGGCAGCGGCCGGGGATGTGGGTCCAGAGGAACGGGTTGTCCTCTTCAATACCGGCACCGGATTGAAGCAAATGAACGTGATGTGAAGTGATCTGTGACTGAGCGTACGAAAGCATCTCTCGACCTCTTATACTCGATCAGCCGAGAGCTCACTGAGCAGCTCGACCTGCGTGAGCTGATGCAGCGTATATTGCAGCTCACCCTCGAAGCTGTAGGGGCACCCGCGGGAAGTATCCTCGTGCTCGATGAGGATGGCGAGGTGACAGAAGGGGCCATTGCCTACGGGGGGAAGGTCCATGACCATTCAGCCGAACAATTACGCGACACCTTTGAACAGGGTCTGGCTGGGTGGGTGGTGGAGAATCGCCAGGCGGTTCTTGTACAAGACACTTCCAAGGACAAACGGTGGCTGCATAAGCCTGATGAAAAAACAGATGGGGACCCGCGTTCCGTGATTAGCGTGCCCTTGCTTGCACGGGAGCTAGTTGTCGGTGCATTAACGCTGGCGCGACGCAAACCGAATGGATTCACCGAAGAAGATCTTGCCTTGGCAACAGCTATAGCGGATCAGGCGGGGGTCGCCGTGAGCAATGCGCATCTGTTCCGGGCGGAGCAAGAAAGAAGGCGGTTTGCTTCTACGCTTCAAGAGATCGCGCGAACGATCAGTTCAACACTGGATCCCAAAAGCGTCTTTGAGCAAGTCCTCGAGCAGTTGCACCGCGTCATTGAATACGATAGCGCCAGTATATTTATGGTCAATGACGATCATTTGCAGCCGGTGGCGGCGATTGGATTTGCTGATTTAAAAGAAGTGCTTAACCATCCGCTGCGGATTGATGAGGGTGGGCTGGGAGTCGAGGTATTTAAGGCTGGCAAGATCATGGTCATCACGGATGTCCAACAAGAATCCACTTGGGTAGAGCGCGGAATACTTACAGAATCAGGAATGATCAGGGGATGGATTGGTGCTCCGCTGATCGTGCGAGATCGAGTTGTGGGTGTGTTGAACGTGGATAGTCACCGTGTTGGCGCGTATGGTCAAAAGGATGCCGAATTGGTTTCCGCGTTCGCGGATCAAGCGGCGACAGCTGTTGCGAACGCCCAGCTCTACGGTGAGATTCAGAGACGCGTCCAATCCATGACAGCGCTAACCGAGACGGCGCGATCAGTGACTGCCAGCCTGGATCTCGACGAGGTCTTACAGCGGATAACCGAGCGTACCATAGATAGTCTCGAAGTCGAGGCTGCGTCATTGGCTTTGCTCGATGAAGAGACGGGTGAGCTTGAATTCCGGGTAGCTAGTGGAAGAGGTGCTGAGCAGATTGTTGGCCTTCGCTTAATGAAGGGCCAGGGTCTGGCGGGCTGGGTTGTTGATCAGAAGGAGGCTGTGTTTGTCTCAGATGTGCAATCCGACCCAAGGTTCTATCCAAAAATTGATGAACTTATAGGGTATACAACTCGGGTCATGGCAAGCGTGCCGATACAAGTTCAAGATAAAACAATCGGTGTGATCGAAGCGATCAACCCGCGGGGGGGTGACCTGGCACCCGAGCAAACAGAGTTGCTGATGGGGATCGCAGATCTGGCAGGAACGGCGATCGTTCGAGCACAACTTTTCAAAGAGACTCAAGCTGCCCGCCAACGATACGCAAGCCTGTTCGAGGACAGCATTGACACGATCCTGATTACGGACCTTGCCGGCGAAATAACGGATGCAAACAACCGCGCCGAGACAATATTAGGTTTACCGCGTACCGAGCTGCTTGGATTGGATATCTCCAGTCTCCATGAGATAGATAAGGATTTTTTATCTGCAGATTTGAGTGAACTCTCTATTGGAGAAACGATCTCCTACGATAGTCAAGTTATCAATAAACAGGGGGAGGACTTACCCGTTGAAGTACATGTTAAAAGAATTGATATCGGGGCATCTTCCTTCCTTCAGTGGATCCTGCGTGATGTTACGGAGCGCCTGGAGCTTTCGAAACTGCGCTCCGACCTGACTTCGATGATTTTTCACGACTTGCGCTCACCGCTGGGGAATATCATTTCAAGTCTTGAAGTCCTGCGAGAGTCTCTGGTTGGGGACGATGAGACGGTTCAATCGGTTCTATCGATTGCTTCCCGCTCCAGCCGCCGCGCCTCACGACTGGTCGAGTCATTGCTCGATCTCGATCGCCTGGAGGCGAATCAAGCAGTCCTTAATAAATCAGATGCCTCAATCGGTGCGCTGATTGCAGAAGCCGTAGAAGAGGTGCATCCGACAGCTGAAGCGAAAGGCCAGCTGCTGCGAATGGAATTGGCCCATGGACTGCCCACGGTCCATATGGATGTAGACATGGTCCGCCGCGTGTTGATAAATCTATTGGAAAATGCGATCAAATTCTCCCGGGGAGGCGATTTGATCCAGGTTTCGGTAAAGCAAAAAGGAGATCATTTGCAAATAGCAGTTAAGGACAGTGGGGTTGGTATATCACCCAGGGATCGGGAACGTATCTTTGATAAGTTCACCCGACTTGGGGGGCAGGAACGTCCCAAGGGTCTTGGTCTTGGCTTGGCTTTCTGCCGCCTGGCGGTTGAGGCACATGAAGGCCGGATCTGGGTTGAGAGCGAGGAAGGGAAGGGTTCGACATTTGCCTTTACGCTCCCAGTGTAATGATCCCCGCAACCGTAGATTAGGGAGCTAGCATGCAAAAAATAATCCCAAAAGTATTTCTTGAAAATAAATATATCGGTGTGAACCTGGGCCTGGTTGTCACAGGGGATGGGCTCTTGCTTGTTGATTCACCTCTCCATACCGAAGATGTGAAAGATTGGCGGAAAGTGGTAATCGAACGTGGACGCCCCAAATTTCTTGCCATGCTTGATTCTCACCCTGACCGTGTGTTAGGGTCGAGAACCTTGAAAATACCAGCTATTGCGCAAGAACAGACTCTTAAAACCATCCGTGAATGGGCGGATACTTTCAAGGGCAATGCGCATCCGATAGGAGCTGAAGCAGATCAACTGAAAAGAATTACAGGTGTGAACAACGCCAGTCCAGAGATAACCTTCTCCGAGAGAATGGTCATCCATATGGGAGGAAAGGAAATTGTTTTTCTCCATCGACCCGGCCCTCGTCCTGGCTCCATGTGGATGGTAATTCCGGATTTATCCGTCGTTTTTGTTGGGGATACTGTGACCATTGATGAGCCCCCCTATGTTGGTGTTGCAGCTATTGAGGAATGGCTGTATAGATTGGATGAACTGCGCGGTTCCGATATGAAATCGTATACGCTGATCTCATCTTACGGGGGGCGAATCAATCGCAAGGATATCAATAATATGGCTCGTTTTCTGAGAAAAGTGCAGAGTCGAGTCGAGAAGCTGGAGAAAGGCAAGAACCGTAATGAGGAGATTGAGCGCTTCGCAATAGACCTCATAGGGGATTTCAGCATTCGGTCTATGCGAGAAGATTTGGTGCTCAAGCGTTTAAAAACCGGACTGTTGGACCAAAGTATGCTGCGTTTCACTGAGGGCGCTTAGATGGATGGTGCTCTTCCTCGTCATTCGCGCTGGCATAATACCCGGAAGTATTTCAATCGATGAGTGATAAGCAGATGGTGGACATCACGCGGGGCGGAATCGTCGAGTCATCCCACCAAGTTGTAGCGGCCGTGGCGAATGTGCACGGTGAAATTCTGGCTGCGTGGGGAAACGCAGATCTCGTTACATTTCTCCGCTCAAGCGCCAAGCCATTTCAGGGAATGCCCCTCGTTGAAAGTGGGGCGGCGGCTCATTTTGGACTCAGCGAACAAGAATTGGCAATTGTGTGTGCCTCGCATGCCGGCACCGACGAGCACATCGAAGTCACGCATTCAGTCTTGCGAAAAATTGGGCTCAGCGAGGCGGACCTGCGGTGCGGCACTCATACCCCTTTCGATGCCAGGACTTCCAAGAAGTTGATCATGGTGGGTGAAAAGCCTTCGCCAATTCGCCACAATTGCTCCGGGAAGCATGCGGGGATGCTGGCAGTTGCACGCTTTCTTGATACGCCGATTTCGACTTACCTAGAGCCTGAACATCCTGTACAGATGCAGATCTTGCATAGCTTTGCCGAAATGGTCACGATGGCAGCTGATGACATTATCGTCGGAATCGATGGTTGCTCGGCGCCTAATTTTGCCGTGCCACTTCGAAATGCAGCCACTGCTTATGCCCGTTTGATGGATCCAGGGCAGTTCTCAAAAAAGAGAGCGGATAGTTGCAGAGCGATTGTGAATGCGATGACTGCCTATCCCAAGATGGTCTCGGGCGAGGGGCGTTTTGACACGCTTCTAATGCAGGTGACCTCCATCCAACTGCTCTCGAAGGGAGGTGCGGAGGGATTTCAGGGGATAGGAATTCCGGCCAATTCTCTTTCCCCCGGATCTCCCGCGTTGGGCGTTGCACTTAAAGTGCTCGATGGAGATTTAGGAAGCCGTGCTCGGTCTGTCGCCACAATCGCAGTGCTCGAAGCACTGGGTGTTCTACCAGCAGAAGAGAGGCAGCATCTTAACCAATTTGACACTCGACTGATACTAAACCAGAGCGGTCTGCGGGTAGGAGAGATTCGATCACACCCATCAATTCGGGACGTCTTTAATCTGACGAATGAATGACCATAATACGTTCCACCGAACCGCTAGCGATCTATTGGGTGTAACCCTTACGCCTAAGCAAATCAAGGCTTTTCAGTGGTATGAGAACGAGCTCCGCAGCTGGAACCAACGCTACAATCTGACCGCGATTACAGATCCCAACGAAATTTATATCAAGCATTTCGTTGATTCATTGTCATGTCTTCAAGTTGAGCGATTCCGTCCACCAGGGAATGTCATTGATGTTGGGACAGGTGCAGGTTTCCCGGGAATCCCACTCAAGATTGTTTATCCTCAATTCCAGATGACACTTGTAGAGTCTATTGGTAAAAAGATGGAGTTCTGCCGCCACGTGATAAGTTCGCTTGGCTTGGACGGTGTCGATTTTGTACAAGATCGGGCAGAACGCATAGGAAAGAAGGTGGCATATCGAGAGCGATATGATTGGGCAATTGCCAGGGCTGTAGCAGTCCTGCCGGTCTTATTGGAATATCTCCTGCCTCTTCTTAAATTGGGGGGTAGAGCTGTTGTTCAAAAGGGAGAAACGGGCCCTGTTGAAGCGCATTCGGCGGAGAAAGCACTGAGCGTCCTTGGGGGAGAGATAAAACAGGTTCTACCTGTAGAGCTCCCGCGGGTCACGGAAACCCGTTATTTGATTGTGGTCGATAAGGTCGCCCGCACTCCGGAGAAATACCCCCGCAAACCGGGGATCCCCGCAAAGCGGCCGCTCAACTAGCTCCCACTCCACTGAGTGCGATCGTTATCCATTACGGCAGCGGCTATATATCCTAAAGACTATTTAATGGAGTGCTTACTGTATAGCTGATCAACTTGTTGTGGATGGGGGCTCACTGCTGGGGGTTTACCTGGATCGAGGGGCGATTGTTCCTGCATTAATTTGCCATATTGTAGCGTGGTGTTGGAAAGGTTCAGTGAACATCGAGATGTCAGCAGTCGTTAATATGGCTTGCGATACAGAAGAAATGTGAGAAAGCAGATCTTCTCGGTGCTCGATGTCCAGTTCCGCTAATACCTCATCCAATAACAGGATCGGCCAATCGCCGGTTCGCTGCTTGAGCCACTCAATTTCAGCTAGTTTCATCGCCAGCATCGCCGTGCGATTCTGGCCCCGGGAGCCGTACAATCGAAGATCGATGCCGTTCGAACGCGGACTGAAATCGTCACGATGAGGTCCTTGGAGTGTGACCCCTCGAGCTATTTCATCACTCCGATTGCGCTCAAGCGCCTCCAGCATTCCTTTTCGTATTTCATCTCTACTGATCCCTGTACGGTCCAGCACTGTATCGATGGGTAATCCCAGCTGCCCATCCGGTTGTGGTGCGGGGTCGTAGGAGGGTTGGTAATCCAGCTGCAGCGTTTCTTTATTCCGGGTGAGCTCAAAGTGCAGCGGAGCGGCGAGCTGATCCAACTCACGCAGTGCGAGCGCTCGGCCACGAATTAGTGATGCCGCCGAATCACATAATCGCTCATCCCAGAAGGTCAACTGATCCAATGGGTTCCGGCCTTCCTGCGATTTTTTCAGCAGCGCATTTCTCTGTGTGAGCACTTTTTGGTATTCAGAGAGTGCGGCCGCATATGTTGAGCTCGCCTGTGCAAGGCTGGAATCCAGGAAGCGACGACGATTGCCGGGCGCGCCCTCGATTATTTGCAAATCCTGGGGGAGAAATAAAACTGCGGTAAAGGAACTGGCCAACTCGCGCATACGGCGTTTGATCCCGTTGACCAGAACTTCCTTCCGCACGCGGCCCTCGTTGGAATGAGAATTATTCTCGATGACGATGCGAATCTCAATGCGCTGGATGCGCTCCAGTGTTTCAACCTCGGCGACAAGACGCGCAAACGGCATCGGTTCCTCAAGGGCGAGGAAGTTGATCAGGCGGCGATCGCTTGCGGTGTGGAAAGAAGCTGCCCCAGTGAGGTAGTGAATCGCCTCTAGGAGACTGGTTTTCCCTTGCCCGTTAGAGCCAACCAATATTGTAGAACCCGCCGCAAAATCCGTTTCAAGGCGGATAAAGTTCCGAAAATTCGTCAGGGATACGTGTTTCAAATGCATGGCTGCCGAGATTGTAGCATAGCTCGCAGGAGGGAGCTCGCGACAGAGAATGAAGATCCTTATCTAGACTGTGCGGATGGCCAAGCGTTATAAGACGGCTCTTGATGCTATGTCTGGAGGATGGGGTCGATTGAGAAGAATTGGGAGCGCGATCGGAGGGAGATTACACGGGTGCGGGAAGCTCTTCATCCCCCTGTTCTTCAATCCGCCAAACTTGAGTGGCGCGGTCGATGTAGAGAATGCCTTCGATGTGGTCGATCTCGTGCTGGAAGATCCGCGCCAGCCATCCTTTGGCCCTAAGCTTAAACTTCTGGCCATGCCGGTTCAAACCCTTGACGGTCACTCGCTCGTGTCGCTCGACTTCGCCAAAATACCCGGGGAGAGAAAGGCAGGCTTCGTTTCCAAGGACGCTCTCCTTGGAAGTACGTGTGATCTCGGGGTTGACTACCGCATAGAGTTTAGGGGGTTTTTCCGGAGCGTCGGGATCTTCGCTTTCTTCAGCATACTCGACGACGATTACCCGTAAACCGACGTCTATCTGGGGCGCAGCAAGACCGACGCCCGGTGCGACTCGCATCGTCTCAATCATATCATCGATGAGTTGTTCGATCTCAGGTGTTATTCGGTGGACCTTTTGAGCGCGTTTGCGCAGGGTCTGGTTAGGTGGGGTAACGATCTCGCGAATTGTCATAGTGCTGAGAATTTCCGTCTCCGTCTTCGGAGTCTTCTTGAGTGAATTTGTTGTGATAAATGTCGAACAATTCTACCATTTCGCTTTGTCGCTTGGACCGAGCTTGCTCTGCTTTATTAAGCATCAGGGCTTCCTGCGCGTGGACGATGTCCTGTTGAATTGTGACAGGGTCGAAAACCCCCTCGAAGATGAACTGAGCCGTGCCAACATTCGCGACCACATCGCCGTAATTTAACAGGATGCCTATCAAGCCTTTACGATCAACCTCCGTGCCAAGGATGTTCTCAATTGGCGCCACTTTGCGCTCCTCTCGAGCGAGAGGTTTTTTATATATGTCGATAATCTGCTGAGCGGTGATTTGGTAGATGTCGTTCGCCCAATCTACATAGCGGTATAACCACCAAGCACCGAGCGCCACCAGCATAGCGATGCTTATGAGCAGGAAGATGCCGAGAGAGAGCACGGATATCAATCCCCCAAGACGCGCTCCGAGAAGCCCGATCACAATCATAAATAATACGGATGGAGCACTGATCTCACGTAGCAAGACAGCCCAGTGTTTTCGGTAGGTGATCGTGTCTTTATCCTCAAAACGGACCTTGAATCCCCATCGGTCCAATCCGCGCGTATTAGAAGCATCAGTTTCATCTGGCAGCGAAGTGATGGTCTCCTCAACGATCTGCGGCTCTTCACTCTGTAGACGCTGTTCAAGTGCATCAACCAGTGACTCGCGGTCCGTCAAGTCCTGTTTTGCGCGCTGTCTCTGCCAGTTCGCTTCGATCAAGGCCGCGATAGTCTGTGCTTCACCGACATTGTGGAAAATGACTTTACCGGTATAGGTTCGAATCACGACATCCCCGAATCC
>Ga0114922_10001626_pt1 | contig 21330 bp, 12 predicted proteins | sample AartaG_FD_100975 | JGI IMG/M metagenome (GOLD analysis project Ga0114922, IMG submission 100975) | Deep subsurface microbial communities from Aarhus Bay to uncover new lineages of life (NeLLi) - Aarhus_00045 metaG | ecosystem: Environmental > Aquatic > Marine > Oceanic > Sediment | place...
AACGTAATGCCTGTAATTCTCAGGATCAAGTATGAATGATGATCTATTAACAGAATGCTTTTTTACAACACATCCGAAAAGGAGGATAAACAATATTATTAAGGTTATTTTTATCTTTTTGTACATTATATTATTTATACTATTGTAATATTAATAATTATATAGAAAATAATATTTTTATAAAAAACTTATCGAAAACAGTGTAATGTAGATATTCATGAGAAATATAAATTTTCTAAAATACAAATAACAAATAAATTACAAATTCCAAAAACATCTTCTCCTTAGCCTTATATTTAATATTCTGAGGTTATCAGTGATTTTATATAAAATGAAGCCTGTTCAACCTGTTCTCCGGCCAGGGGTAAATCAAAATCCTGAAAACCAGGTGAATCAGGATTGGGGAATCGTCGTATATCACCTGTTCTGAATACGATACGCTCGAAATATTTCACAGGTGCAAAAAAGATGCGGTTTGTTGCTATATACTGTTCATTAATATTAATATTATAAGACCGTGAACCGGCATCCAGCTCGACACGAACATCATATTGTTTACCGCCACCATATTTCATCATTTTATTATACCTGTAGCCATTCTTCGTGTTAATGATACTGTCGGAGTCAAAGATAAGTCTGACAGCAGCAGTACCTTTGGCATCCTGAAACTCAATGTGCAATGAGCCCTTGTTATTTTGAGAAGGGATAATTGAAAATTCTGCCAACAGTTTTTTAGTTTCCGGAATAATTCTTTCTGCTTTTGCATAATCATACCTGTCATAGTCTTTAAGCAAGAGGCACCTGGTATTATCTGATATCTTCTCTATTTTTACAGGAGCCCAGATCGGACTGTAGATGTTCCATTGCTTAAGTTCTTCACCTGGAGGCATTTGCTCAAAAATATCATTGACATGTGTTTCTGCTTTATCTTTTACAGGAACAGGTATTGATGCCACCCATATATCTTCTTTGTTCATGCTGTATGTTACCCAGAGTTTTCCGTCAGGAGGTATTCCATTACCTTCAAGAATTCCCCTGACATATTGTGGTCCGTATGATTTGTAATTACCTCCATACCGCATGGAGGAAATTTCTCCGTTAACCAGTAACAGGTTATTGTATATTATTCCGTCGTCACTGGTCGAAACAGCCAACGGCCAGCGAAATTCCGAAGGATTATACACAGCAGCATACCGCCCGTCGGATGTTCGTTGTCCCCATATTTTTGCATTTTTAGTAACAAAGCCGGGAGCCCTTTCAGGGCGGGGCCAGGTTTTTCCTCCATCCTGACTAATGGCAGTAAGGGCATGCTTCCACAATCCAACTATTCTGCCATCCGGCAAATTATAATAGCAGAGAGCTTTATACTGCTTTTTCAGAGGTATAAGAGGATCATCCCTGTCGGCCTCCTCGTTCCATTGCTGCATCATCAAAGGATTAGCCAGCAATTCGTTGCAAGCTTCAACAAATCCTATATCTTTACTCATAGTGTAAAAAGGATAAGAAGTATTTTTCCGGTTCCAGGCAGCATTGTATCTAATGAAATATATTGGTCCTAAACTGCCGTCAATAAGGATTTCACGAATTACACGCCCAATGCCTTTCCCATCATTGGGTTTGTCTTTCTTATCCAGACATATCCCGTAAAAAGCCATTGCCAGCATACGGTCTTTTTTCGATACATAAAATCCCATACGTTGATGCATTACAGCATATAGATCCTGTGCCATGCCTGAATATCCTTCTTTAACTGTTCCATCAGGGATTTTGTATGCAGGAAAAAGTACTGAGGGCTTTGACCAGTTATAGCCATCTTTTGATGTAACCAATAATGTCTGACCCGGTGGCACATGCTCCTCTACAGAGTCGCTGAGATATTCCAGGTAAAAGGTATTGTTCCAATAAGCCAGCATGGGAGCATGGTTATAGGTCCATCCATAATTCTCGGCATTTTCCGGAAACTCGCGGTTAGCACGCAATATCTGTATATTGTGAACACCAATAGCCGGTTTTAACTGTCCATGGTGATAATCAATGTTACTAAGAGTATTACCTGTATATCTCACAGTATCGCCGGCCTGCGTTGTTATAAAAAATAATCCGCATAATATTACTAATGCTATCTTGCAGACAACATTATAACTGTATTTATTCATAATCATAATATAATATTTAAATGTCATCAGTTATCACTCTTTTTACGTGTTGCTTCTTTTATTAATCCTTCCAGTATCTTTTCCTTTGTCTTAAAAACAGTACCATGCTTATGGCCTTCAGGCACATAAATTTCGCCGGAAATATCAGTAAATGTCGTAAAATTATTTGTTTTCATGGCTCCATATTTCTTTTCCCTGTATGCATCGTAATAGATAATCCAATCTTCACCTGCTTTCATTACTGTCGGGCCTTCAGTAAACATATCAGTAAAGGCTTCTGAGATATCCGTATACGGGCCCAAAGGCTGATTGCCAAATGCTACTTTAAGATTTCTGTTAGGACGTGTATTATCCTTTAGTACTAACACGTATTTCCCTCTTTCCTGTTTAACAATAACTGCATCAATAACACTGAATCCAGGGTCAAGAAATAACCTTGTTTCCGTGAAGGTTTTAAAGTCTTTGGTAGTGGTAAAATACATCCTGTGGTTATTCTTCTCTTCTTCCACGCCCCGAGCAAACCTAAAGGGGATAGTAGATGCCCAGAGCATAACAAATTCCCGGTTTTCATCATCATAATATAATTCAGGTGCCCAGACATTAACCGTGGAAGGTTCATGTTCCATTACCGGAATAAACTTTTGTTCCGACCAGTGGATCAAATCCTTTGAACTGGAATAGCCAAATCCATGATCACCCTGCCATGATGATGTCCATACAAGATGAAAAGTACCGTCAGGCCCCTGTACAATTGATGGATCTCTCATTATTTTCTGAGTACCTACCTCAGGCCGTAAATACGAACATCCCAGGTCAGTCCAATTAAAACCATCGTAACTATAAAGTAAGTATAGTCCATCAGTTGCGGGTTCCCGGAATGAAGTAAACATATAAATTCCTTTTTCCTGTTTACCGGATCCATCTAACACCAATACCCAGTCGTGGCCATTCACTCTCTCACCAGGAAACTCAAACTCAGCAATACCTCTATTCCTGAAGGTTCCTATTTTTGTAAAGCCTCCGTAACGCGGATTAAACCATGAAGCTATCACCTGTTCACCTGAGATCTTCCCCATATTAACTTTAACATTACGAGCATTATAGGTGTATATAAACGCGTAATTTGTTCCTCTTGTAGCAACCTGGTAATTATATTTATCTCCCTTGTTCCCGTATATCAATGATTGGTCAGGCACACGCTCAAAATAGGGCCGTGAAAGCATGAGATTTTTCAGGTGGATCATTTGATTCGCACCGCTATGATTTATTGCATCAAACCAGAAGTCTTTTACTCCGTAATTACCGTCCGTATCACCGGGTTTATGCATTTGCATTACAGCATTATTTCCGTATGTATGTCCGCAAGCGCCTGTAAAAACTGACCAGTAAGCATAACGCCGTATGTCATTATCTGTCCTGTCAAGCTTGCAAAACAGAAGCCACCCGGTATCACCCAGCCAGAAAAAGGGATTATTATTCTCATCGGTTAAAAACCTTCTGTTTTCAGATATTTTGAGTTTGCTCAAACCGGGAGTCCGGTCAGGCGAACCACAGGTAAGAGATAACAGACCTGCAATAAGAATTATATAAGAAATTTTAAACATAGTTATTAATATTAATTTAAATATTTACAAACGTGTAATCCACATTACAACAGGACCTGAAAGCATGTTTTTCATTTTAAGTATTTTTCCGCCCTCTACTTTTTCTTCTTTATCAAGCATTCGTCCATCCTTAGGATCAATCCGGCGAATCCTAAACATAGCATTTGAAGTTGACAGGTCCAGCTTTACCGGGTCATTAGAATTGTTATATATGATATATCCTTTTTGTGTATTCCCCAACGCCCATTGATTCTCAGGATTTCCTGGCAGATCAACCGGTTGCATAGTAGCCGCATCTGCTAAAAATCCGGAGTCAGCTATAACGGGAATAGCTGCTAATGAACCACCTGCCATAAATACAGCCCAGCTAAAAATATTATTCCTGTCTGTTGAATAAATCACAGCTTTATCCGGGAATCTTTTACGGTATTCAAGTACAGCGCGATAAACCTGCTTAAAGGAACTTTTTCCGGGTTTCATCAACCGGGCATGTTGCCGCGGAGCCAGGTTTTTCCCACCTTCCGGAGCATATAAACTACCATCTTTGAGGTATTGCCAATAGCGGATATCTATCACGCTTATTGCTGAGTTACGGACAGGATCAGTTAATATTAAATCCTGAACATCTTTAGTAACGCTGAGTCCGACAAAAGCTTTCTTACCTGTTTCCTTTTCCCATTCCATAATCGCATCAATCCAGAATTGAACAAAATGCAGAGGGCCGGTAAATTCTTTACCAATAAATTGAATAACTCCATTATTATCTGCAAAGTTCTCAAGGCATTTTCTGATATAAGCCTTGTGCAATTTATGCCGTTCCTTATGCGCAACATCATAAAACTGGTCTGCCATAAAAATCCGTTTATCTCCTGCATATGGGGGAGGTTCAGGAAAACCGGCACTATTGATATTATTGGCAGTGCGCCATGGAAAATCAGTCCAATGTGCTCCTGCTTCAAGAATATTGTGCTGAAAATAATTCTGATGAATTAGTATAAGTCCATTTTGATCAGCTAAATCAGCAAATTGCTTAAGTCGCATCCAGTACCAGTTGTTGTATTTCGTAAGGTCATACTTACTTAATCCGTCCCAGGCAGTTCCTTGTCCGCTACGCATAAAAGGAAGTTCATAAAAGGGAGGCCAAACTTCACTATCCATGCGGCGGATACGCTGATGATCATCCCGTCTGCGGTCATACCAAAGGCCGTAGTTATGTTCTAAAGCTATAATATGTTGATTCTTCATCCACTTCGTAAGCTCGTTCAGATTATCTGTCAATCCGGTGCCAGTCCTGCCCGGAACGAAACGAGTGATATGTGGTGAAGCTTTCTTAATGCCATAGGGACGTATACTACCTCTCCACCATGATACTTTATGCCAATTACCTGTTAAGATAATGCTGTCGCGGACAAGCCAGCCATTAAGAATAAGCATTTCAGAGGCCTCTTCCTTGAATGCTGGTTCACTCCCGAGGATCCGGTCAATTGATTTAATACCCTGAGTATTTACAGGAACAGGTTGTCGGCGGGGTGCCATATCAATCCATTCTGAAAGCCGCATTGAAGGATTTTCTGATTCCCTGGTTAATGAAACAGCCTGATCCACGGTGGGACTGGTGGTAGATTTGGTTTCAACAGGCAGCAATTGAGCCCTGTATAAAACACTATCTCCTAAACGGTCTGCCAGTTGACCATAATACAAACTTCGCGGCTGAACAAAACTGTTTGAACTGCCAAAGTAGCCGTCACCGGCAAACTGTGACCATGAGCCGATAGTCCAGTTATTAGCAGTTGGCGGACTGTAACAACTAATCTCCGAAGCCGTGCATTGCCAGATGACGCTGTTTGCTCCACTCCAGCCAGCACCCTGGGCATTTTGTCCCCTGTTAAATAAACTTAGCGGTTGTCCGTCAATGTTAACAACATCAAAAAGAACACCTGATGCCCAGCTGTCAATTGCTCCGCTAAAGTTGTAAGGCAGGTGCGATTCACATTGCACAAAAGCATTGGGCCCTGCAGCACAAAAGCCGGTAGCAAAGTCATGATAACCATACTCGGCATATATTCGCTGAAACAGGGTTTGCTGGCCCCCGGTAAAAAAAGTATAGCGACGCTGCCCGCCAATTTCAGACACAGGAGACAGAGATTTGCAGTCTTCAACCGTTATTCGTCCTGCTGTTTCATAAATAGCCACAGCAGAACCGGCAAAATGCTTAAATACTATCTGTCTCACCCAGCCATCATATACATTTTCCATAGTTATTGCCATCCAACGGTGATCTTCGTCTTTAGGATTATTTGCATCGTAAGCTGATACACAGCATATATTCTCTACTCCTGTTTGGGAGATACGGCCAGGCCAGTGACAGGCTGCAACGGTTCCTCCTCCATAGCTTGTATCAAGCGCGGTAGTAATGGGTGCATCAAGACTTATAGTATTGCCTTCAACAGATACAACCGTTCTGTACCAATTAAGAACACGCTCACCCGGTTTCCACCTCAGCCATCTGCTTTCACCACCAAGGTTATCCATGCCAAGTTTCTGAATCCACTTTTGAGTGCAGGGCCTGTGCACTATAACCATATCTCCCGCCTTGAACGAATGGGACGCAGAAACACGAATTCTTTTTGCGTTAACCGGTACATAAGCATCAATAATTGCTACTCCCGGTTTAAGTTCCTTGTCGTTTTTACCGACAATGCTAATAAGTGTTTTCCGATCCTTTCCAAGAGCCATCAATACAGTTCCATTTTCATCCATGCCGCCGCCACGAAGTATAACACCTGATGAATTGATTTTCAGGCTTCCGTAAACCTCATAACGACCTTTTTCTAACAACACAGCACCCCGAATACCATTAGAATCAGCCGGCCATGATGAAACATAGTTTATGGCTGACTGAATACGGGCCGTAGCATCTCCACTTTTTACAGGTACTATAATTCTAACCGGAGCATCGGGAATTGGTTTTTCTGCTGCCATATATCCACAATAAGAAAAATCAGGTATTCTATTACCCATTGAATCGGAAGTATAAATCATTTTTCCATCCGGGCCAGCCGAAACAGGTGCCAATGGTCCGGAATGCAGAATTGCAGTTACTGTTACAAAAGTTTCTATAATAAGGCAGGCAAACAACCTTGTAAGGAAATTTGCTGAAAATATTGAATTAATAATTATTTGTATATATGTATATACCAATTTTTAAGTCCTGATTATTTTAAATTATTAATGTGAAAGGTCTCCTTTCTTCGCCAGGGTATCATAATTATTTTCCGGATTTTTCCAGTTTATCTTTTTAGCAGGATCAATACCGTTAATATATTTTTCAATATTCATATACCCGTCACCATTGCAATCCATTCTGGAATCACCAGGATCATAAGGATTAAGTTTGTACTTTATTTCCCACTTATCCGGCATTCCATCGTTATCAGAATCTTTATAGGGTGTCCCTTTATATTCGGGATATCCACCAACCTGGCTTATGTCAGTAATGATACCCTGCTTATATGATTCTTTGTCCAAACGCCGTTTAATATACTCGCTGCCAACATCAGTTTTACCTCCTTCCCTGTAAGCTATTTTTCCTGTCCTCACCTGTTCTACGATACGAATATCAACTGCATCTCTTGCAGGTAATGTAGCGCCGGCATTGTCAAGAACAAATTTATATGCATCCTCAGCTGACATGATTGTCATATGAGGCATCGGTAAAGGCTTATCAGCACGAATATCATCACGATATTTTCCGGCATCAGGAAGGCCTTCAATCTGAACTCCCCCGTTCCAGTTATCTTTTGTAACATTCTCATAGCCTTCCACAATGTTACCGTTGACATAAGCCCTTCCAAACACTAAATAATTGAGCTTGCTACGGCCTGACTCAGGTTTAAGAATCCTGTGACCAACAGTTTTATTAGCAGGTGTAATCGGCCCGGGCTTATAGTAATTATTAATTATGTTATACTGGGCACGATAATCCCCACCGTCAACAGTGCGGTGCCACCAGTTAAAAATCACATTATTTACAAAATTAAATATACCGTACCAACCTATGGAAGGATTACGTCCTGCGTTACAAGCCCATAGGTTGCGCATAAAGCTGCAGTTTTCTCCCCCGAGGGTACTGCCAAAGGAATGGTTATAAGTATCAAGCGCCTCTGAGGATATGGAATTCTGTATGGTTAAATTTACTGTTGGCAGCTTTTGTCTTTTGGAACCGTCCCCGGGATCATACATATGCCGGTAAAACGAAATATTCTCATCCAGTCCCCAGCTGGCAGAAATATGGTCAAGCATTATGTTTCCTACCGGATTACCTCCGAGGGCATCATCACGGTGACCAACATTTGTTTCTCCGCGACGGAAACGCATGTGCCGGATAATAACATCGTGAGTTACTATCCAGACAGATTCACCTGCTACACATATACCATCACCGGGTGCTGTTTGCCCTGCGATAGTAATGTAAGGAGCACGGATTATAAGAGGGCTGTTCAGACGAATGATACCTGCCACATTAAAGACAATGATACGTGCACCTCCCTGTTCGCAGGCTTCGCGCAATGTTCCCGGACCAGTGTCATCATTACTTGTCACAACATATATCTTTCCACCGCGACCACCAAAGCTGTAAGCACCACCACCTTCGGCACCAGGGAAAGCCGGAATATCAGCCTGCGGAAGATCAGTGGGCCTGGAAGCCCATGGCACATATGGTTTTCCCTTCTTTGCTTCATCCATTATTACAGGTAATGCTTTTTCCCATGCTTTGTCAGAAAGACGCCAGGCTTCATTTATAGCAGAATCTGCCGATGACTGGATACTTTTAGGTACTTTAGGATACTGTGACAAAACCCCCTGAGTAACAAAAAACATTAATATGAGTGTAAATAAGGCAATAAAATATTTTTTCATTTTAATTAATTAGTTTGGGTATTATTTTAATTCTCATTGTTTAATTTACTGGTTTTTAAGTTTTGCATTTTTTTTCTTTCTAACCACCCTGCATAGGTTAAATTGTTGATATCCCGCGTACATTTAAAAAATAAACTTGCAACGTAACCTACAACAAATAGCACAATATGGCTGTAAACTCCCAGCATATATTTATGGTGTGTAAAATTATACCTTCCGAAATCGAGTAACAGATGCTTTTCACTGCCAGTGCCCAGGGAGGTGGATGTTAATATAGCATATGCAGTAAAAATAATACTTGCTCCGATTCCAATATAAACTCCCTGCTTATTGGCTTTTTTACTAAATATTCCCAGCAAAAACATTCCTGCAATTCCTCCTGAAAATATTGAGTATAATGTAAATATAATACCAAGTACCCCCTTACCTTCTTTTTGTATATAATACATAGCAATAAATATTGATGCTATTCCTGCAAGGACAATCACAATTTTACCTGCAAAAAGACGTTGTTTTTCGGTACTCCTGGGTTTAAAACGGGTATAATAGTCTTCCATAAATACTGCAGACAGACAGTTTAAATCTGAATCAAGACTGGAAATTGCTGCAGCAAGCAAGGCGGCAAGTACAATTCCAACCACTCCTACAGGTAACCGGGTTATAATAAAATGAGGAAATACCGCATCCGGCCTTATGTCGGGAGGTAAAGCATCACCACTGATTTTATAGTAAGCAAACAGTGCCGTTCCGATAAACATAAACAAAGCCCAAACAGGAACGCAAAGAAAAACTCCCATTAAAGATGCCTTTATTGCCTTTTTATCAGTTTTTGCGGTTAGATAGCGTTGAACAATAGTTTGGTCGGTGCCATACTTTTGAATTGCATAAAATATCCCGTTCAACAGCATTACAATAAAAGTTAATTGCACAAAATTAAAATTATAAGGTCCGAATCCGGTACGCCCGTTTTCATATGCAACAGTCCACATTGCAGAAAAGCCACCTTTTGTGCTTAATAATATAATAACCATGGTAACTATCCCGCCTGCAATAAGTGTAAAACCTTGTATAACATCCATCCAGATAACAGCTTCAATTCCACCAATCAGCGTAACGAAAAGGACAACAAATCCAATAATCCAAATCATTTCAGTAGTACTAAAACCTGTCATTTTTGCAAATGCCAATGCTATGAGAAAAAATACAGTTCCCATTTTTGAGAAATGCGCAAGGAAAAAGCCAAGAGAACCATATAAACGAGCCAGAAAGCCAAACCGCTGTTCGAAATATTCATATGCGCTCAGCTTAATAACATTCCTGTATAAGGGTACAACAAAACCAATAAAGAAGATAAGGGTTATGGGAACCATTAATCCCTGTACCAGAAGTATCCAGTTTGAGGACCAGCCTGCTCCCGGGTATGCCAAAAATGTAATGCTGCTAATAAGGGTTGCGAGGATCGACATTCCAACTGCCCAGGCAGGAATTGAACCATGGGCTGTAAAAAACTTCTTAATATTATTCTGGTTTTTGGAAAACTTTAAACTAATCAGAATGGGAATCATCAGAGAACCCCCGATTATCAAATAGTCCGCAATATGTAAGACCGGTTTGTCCATTAATGTATTGGCTTATTCATAAGCTATATTATTAAAGCGTTCAATATCCTGTGGAATCCAGACATTATCGGGCCAGAAATAACTTCCCGGTTTTGTTGTAAGACAAAAATCCGGCGCACCTTCAATTACCATCCTGATAACTCCTGTATCCAATTCCTGAATTGGGATCAATTTTTTAATACCCAGATATTTCAGTACTACAGATGTGGTACTCCCCCCTTCTATCAGTAATTCGTTAAGATCAATCCTTTCCACAACCCTTTTAATAAGTTCTCCTATGTTCTCTTTAATTCGCATTGAGATGTCAGGTTCATTGCTCCTGGTATGAATCATCAGTGCAATGACTTTTCTGTGTGTATTAATACCTTTCACAATATCATCAACCCATTGATCAAGATGATAAGAATCGAAGTTTTTATTATAATATATCTCCTTAGGCATATTTGAAAGATAATGCCCGTTCGCTTCTATTTTTTTTAATAAATTAATATCCTTGGGGTATGTACTTCCTAACACATATAATGCTTTATCGCCAAATGGTATCTTAGGTTTCTCCTTCTTTGTCTGACAGGATTGTTGCTTTTCCAGTATTGCATTAAAGAAACCAGATGCCCCGGCAACCAAAGTTTTTTCATCAATCCGCGTTGCCCATTTTTCCAAATCATCGAAACATGATACATCACCGATAATCAATCCGGTTTCAGGCAATTCATTGTCAGGCTTCAGGTTATGTAAAATTGATTTTTCATTTGCTCCCAAAATCTCCAGTACTGAAGATGATCGAATAGCATATTGCGGATCAGAAGCAAAACAGGTTTCATTTAAAGGTATATCGTCTATATAATAAATTCCGTCCCTGATAATTCGTTTAAAAACGGGATTTGCAGCAACAACTATCGCCCTGTTTTTACCGGAAACTTTCATTTGTGCTAATAATTCCTCCCTGATATTTCCCCTCAACACAGAATCCAGTTTCTTAAATACAAATTTCGGATTTAATTGCAGCAGGCTTTTGGTAATTCGTGTAACTTGTTCCGACGCCTCATTAGCCTGAAGAGATCGTGTATCAGTAGCTATAATAACCAAATCAGCATTATTGTTTTTATTTGGCTCAGTTTCAATAATGACGTCTAATCCATGTCTTAATCCAATGCCTCCTATTTCGGCTGCTCCAGTAAAATCATCTGCAATAACTGCAATCATTTTCTAATCATTAGATAATTATTGTTTCCTCAAAAATTTTACTGCATATTCAATAGCATGAATTAATGCCTCGGAACTTGCAATTCCTTTACCTGCAATCTCAAAAGCAGTCCCATGATCGACCGATGTCCGCAATATTGGTAGTCCAAGAGTTATGTTTACCCCTCTTACACTTTCCATTGCTTTTTTTATTTTATCCCATTTGAAACCTAACAGTTTAAAAGGGATATGTCCCTGATCATGATACATGGCAACACATCCATCGTATTTTCCACCATAAGCCAATGCGAAAAGCGTATCGGCTGGTACCGGACCTTCAGCGAGAATTCCTGATTTCTTTGCTTCTTTTATTGCCGGTATTATCTCATTAATTTCTTCATCACCAAACAATCCACCGTCACTGGAATGTGGATTGAGCCCTGCCACTCCAATCCTGGGTGAATTTATACCCAGCTTTTTCAAACCGGAATCAAAAAGACCGATTACATCCAATATACGATCTTTTTTTATCATATCACATGCCTTGCGCAATGAAACATGAGTAGTCACATGAATAATTTTAAAATTATCATCTGCCAGCATCATAGCATATTTACCTGTATTTGTGAAATGCGCAAAAATTTCCGTATGCCCGGAAAACGCGTGGCCTGCTTTTTTAATAGATTCCTTATTGATAGGCCCTGTTACTATTCCATCGACCTTCTTCTCCAATGCCAGATCTATGGCTTTTTTAACTGCATGAAACGCAAAATCACCTGCTTCAGCTGATATTTCACCAAAACGGACATTTTCCAGATTAATCCCTTCAATATTAAATATATTTATTGTTTCCTGATCAAACCTGGCTTGTGATATTTCCTTTATTTTATTTATCTTAAGATCTACACCTGTTATCCTCATTACGTTTTCCATTGTAGCTATATGTCCGATCAAAACAGGGCAACAATAATTATAAATTTTATCATTGCTAAAGGCCTTAGCTGCTATTTCAGGTCCGATCCCGGCAGGATCACCCATTGTAACAGCCAGAACAGGTATATTTATTTTTTTATATTTCACTTCACTTTGTAATTTAAATCGTCCAGTCCGGCTTTAATTAAAACCTCCAGCTGCTTTTGTTCACTTATATCCATGTTAAACAAGGGGGGCATAACATGAGGCTGACATAAACCATAAACTGACATTACTGTTTTCAATGCTGCGATTGACTGACTAAGGTTTCTGTCTTTCTGGTATAAATCTGAAATACCGTTAACTTTTTTCTGCAAATCATAAGCCTCCTGCGACTTGTCCTGAATGGCTGACTCATACAAATCACCATAAAGGTTTGGGATTAAGTTTCCTGCGCTGGGTACAATTCCGGAAGCACCATTTAATAATGCGTAAGCCGATTGTTCAGCCCAGCCGGCTAAATAAACAAAATCTGACCGGCCCCTGCATAAATCCACAGACCTGTCCATTCGTTCCATTCCTCTTTCAGAATCTTTTATACCGGCAATATTTGAATGATGACTAAGTTGCTCCATAACCTCCAAAGGAATAGATAAATTTGTTGTAAAAGGATTGTTATACATTAAAAGCCGGCAGGGAATACTATCTGCAAGCTGTTTATAATATCGTACCATTTGATCTGATGATACAGGATAATAATAAGGTAGATGAGCCACTACCGCATCTACACCTATGTCATTATATATTTTTGCTTTATCAATAGACTCCTGAAGGCAGTTGTCTGAAATCCCTGCATATACCTTTATTCGTTTATTCAAATATTCAACAACTGATTTTACAAGGAGAATTTTTTGTTTACCTGAAACAGAAACAGATTCGCCTGTTGTACCAAGAAGAAAAGGAGAAGTATTTTTTTTCAGAAAGGTATCCAGAATTGTTTTAACGGCTTTGAGATCAATTGATAAATCCTCGTTAAACGGTGTGACCATGGGTACTATTACGCCTTTGTATTTTTTATCTGTATGTTCCATTGTTAGTTTAGTAAGCTGTTGAATAAATATTTTTAGCATTTTCCATAGTAATTTCCCTCACATTGTTTTTCAGGAGTCGCTGGATATTAATTGCAGATTTTGCCATTCCAATGATAGCATCATGAGGAATTCCAATATGTGACAGACGTGCAGGCAAATTACAATCTTTTATCAGTTTCTTGATGAATGAAATGCCATTAAGGGCAGTCTCATAATCCGTAGGACCTTTATCAGCGCCCATTACCAAAGCGATTTCTGCATGCCGTTCCTGCTCTGCAGAACAATTATACTCCATCACGTAAGGGAGGAGTAATGCATTTGATATGCCATGTGCAATTTTAAAATCACTGCTCAGGGGGTATGCCAGGGCATGAACAGCGGCTGTATTAACAGGGCCAAGGCACATGCCGCCATAAACGCTCCCCATAGCAACTTTTGACCTGGCTTCTATATCCTGTCCGTTATCAACGGCTTTTTTCAGATTATGGCTGATAAGCCTTATTCCCTCCAAAGCCAGGACATCAACCATTGGATGAGCAAAGCGGTTTATATATGCTTCTATGCAATGAGTCAAAGCATCGATACCTGTATAGGCAGTAACAGAAGCAGGCATGCTAATAGTCAGGGCAGGATTTATGTATGCGCCATCGGGAACAAGGCAGGGACTGATTATTCCCTGCTTGGACCCATCTTTTTCGTCCAGCAAAATGGCATTAGGTGAAACCTCACTCCCGGTGCCGGATGTTGTAGGCATACAAATCAAATATGTCCGTCGCTCTTTCAATATCCCGTTGCCAACAACATCTTTTATCTCCTGATTGGTATTTAATAGTCCTGCAACAAGCTTGGCTACATCCATTACGCTACCTCCTCCAATACCTGCAACACTATCCGCATTAAAGGCTTCTGCTTCAGTAAGGATTTCCTTAAAATCAGCAAAAGAAGGCTCTTCCTTAATACTTGTATTAATTTTTAATGCAATATTTTTCGATTTTAAATAATCCAATACCGGTGATAAGTGTTCCATAACTGCAGGAACAGTAATAATAAATAAGCGTGATAATCCCAATGCCAGATAGTCTTCTCCCATTTGATTCAAACTGTCAGAACCAAAAACCAACTTGCCGGGGTAATGAAATATTATACTCTTCATATTAGCATGAGCTTCTAATCATTAATTCTGTTTTTAAAATCATACTCATTGTGGGACGTGTCGGATCATTAATACGCAAAATCAGTTGTTCCGCTGCACGTCTGCCTATTTCGTAAGCAGGTTGCCTGACTGCAGTAAGAGGAGGATTAAGGGAAATTGCCCAGTACATATCATCAAAACCTATAATAGCTATTTGACCTGGAACTTTTAATCCTTTCTTATGAATGGTCTCCAATGCGCCAAGAGTAATCAGGTTATTACCTGTAAATATAGCATCAGGGGGATCAGAATAATTCAAAAGTTCTTCACATAATTTTACACCGCTTTCATGCCTCGAATCCCCATATTTAATAAGGTTTCTGTCAATTGCCAATCCGTTTGCAGATAATGCATCCAGGTAACCCTGTTCACGTTGCTGGCTTGATGGAATTTGTGGTAATCCTGAAATATATGCAATACGTTTATAACCAGCTTTAGCAAGGTGGTCTACAGCAGTGAATGCTCCTTTTTTGTTTTCAACAAGAACCACATCGACATCCACCCCTGATAATCCCCTGTCAACACATACAATAGGCAGTCCTGTTTTAACCAGACTAATAACTTCCTGGTCATGTTCATTAGTAGGAGCTGCAATTAATCCGTCAATTGATTCCGATTGAAGAATGTCAAGATATAGCTTTTCTTTTTTCTCATCCTGTGAAAAATTGCACATAATAAGAGCATACTTATTTTCGTATGCAACATCTTCAATACCTCTTAAAACCTCCATATAAAAAGGATTCTGAATATCAGGGATCAATGCACCAAGTAAATTACCCGAGGCATTTCTGTTTCGAAGACGTTTGGCTACCCTGTTAGGAGTATACTTTAGTTCCTTAATAACCTGCTGCACCTTCATACGTGTTTCAGGATTAACGCCGGGACTATCGTTTATAACCCTTGACACTGTGGCAATTGAAACACCTGCTTCTTCAGCAACTTTATTCAGACTAACGCTTTTGTAAACGTTTTCATTTGTCATATATCTTATATTGAGATAGTTGCGTTTCTTATCTTAAAATATTATGTAAACGTTTCAATTACAATATTAATTTTATTAGTATAGATTTGCAAATAAATTTTAATAAAATTCTTGTTTTAGGTGTAAATTAATGGTAAGGACAATTTTAACCTTTACCTTATTTAAAATAACCTAATTTGCAGATTAATTCTATATATTGCATTTTTTATTTATTTTGCATGCAATATTTCCCTTAAAATTAAATAATTCATGAAACTAAATTTTTTACAACTTGTAACTTTCTGTCTAATAATTTTGATATTACCGGAATTATCCGGTCAGGAAACACAGGCTCTTTATCTTTCCGGAACAGGAAACGATAATACTGTTGACTGGCAGTTTTTTTGTACAGCGGGGCGTCAATCGGGAAAATGGAGTACGATTCCTGTGCCCTCAAACTGGGAACTTCAGGGATTTGGTACATACAATTATGGTTATGATAAAGATTCCCTTCGTGGAAAAGAGACGGGATTGTACAGATACAAGTTTAAAATACCCCCTGACTGGAAAGGGAAAGCTGTTAATATAGTATTCGAAGGTTCGATGACAGATACGAAGGTAAAAATAAATGGTAAATCGGCCGGACCTGTTCACCAGGGATCATTTTATTCTTTCAAATATGATGTGACCGGATTATTGAATTATGGAAAAACAAATCTCCTTGAGGTCGATGTGGCAAAGCATTCAGCTAACGTTTCAGTAAATAAGGCTGAGAGAAAATGTGATTACTGGATATTTGGAGGTATTTTCCGTCCTGTCTACCTTGAAGCCCTTCCTGAAGAACACATTGGCAGAATAGCCCTGAATGCAATGGCAGACGGCCGTTTCATTGCAAATGTTTACCTGAATAATATCGAACATGCCGGAGAGATTACTGCCCAGATATATACTATCGACGGCCAAAAAGACGGTTCTCCCTTCAGTTCAAAAATAAGCAATGGCGACACAATTGCTTTTCTCCGGACTACTGCCTCAGATCCTTTACTGTGGTCACCTGAATTCCCAAATCTGTACTACATAAAATTTACCTTGCTCGAAAATGGCAAGCCTGTTCATACCATTAAGGAACGCTTTGGATTCCGCACAATTGAACTTCGTGAAAGGGACGGTATTTACCTTAATGATACCAGGATTAAATTCAGGGGTGTATGCCGCCATTCATTCTGGCCCGCTTCGGGTAGAACTCTAAGCGAAAAGCTAAATAAAACAGATGTGGAACTGATGAAAGACATGAACATGAATGCAGTTCGTATGTCTCATTATCCTCCCGGTTATCATTTCCTTGATGTCTGCGATTCATTGGGACTGCTGGTGATGGATGAGTTGGCGGGCTGGCATGATGCATATGATACAAAGGCAGGTTCAAAGCTTGTGGAAGAAATGATTATATGGGATGGAAACCATCCCTGTGTTGTAATGTGGGCAAACGGTAACGAAGGAGGACACAACTTTGATCTCGTTCATTTATATGATAAAACTGATATACAGCAGCGACCTGTTATTCATCCCTGGGAAATATTCCGTGGAGCCGACACACAGCATTATATTAACTACGATTATGGCAATGGTACTCATTTGCATGGACACGAGGTTGTGTTTCCTACAGAGTTTCTGCATGGACTTTATGATGGGGGACATGGTGCCGGACTGGAAGATTACTGGGAACAGATGTGGCATAATCCGTTGTCAGCAGGAGGCTTTTTATGGGATTTCTCAGATCAGGGAGTTGTACGTACCGATCGTAACGGTGAACTGGATACTGACGGAAACCATGCTGCCGATGGAATCCTTGGCCCTTATCGCGAAAAAGAAGGTAGCTACTTTACCATTAAAGAAGTCTGGGCCCCGGTATTTTTTGAGCATAAAGAAATTACACCTGCATTTGACGGAAGTTTTTCACTCGAAAACAGGTTCTTCTTTACAAACCTGAACCAGTGTAAATTCACATGGAAGCTTGCGAATATGCCTGGTCCCATAAATGATGAAGAATCCGGGATTGACACAGGAACAGCGCTTTCGCCTGACATATTACCCGGACATAAAGGGATACTGACACTTGAATTACCTGACGGATGGCAGAATTTCGATTTATTATATATTACCGTAAACGATCCCTTTAGCCGCGAAGTTTTTACATGGAGCTGGCCAATTTCACTGCCAGACAAAGTAGCCAGCGAATTAGTCTCAACTGAAGGTCCCCACCCTGCTGACATAGCGGAAACAGATTCCATTTATAAAGTTACTGTTAATGATATAAGTATCATTTTCAACAGGAAGACAGGCCTTTTACAGAAGGTGCAAAACAGCAAGGGCACAATTCCCTTTGGCAACGGGCCGGTTCTTTGTGAAGGAGACGCAGAATTCCGGACATTGAACTACCACCATGAAGAAGATAACCTGGTAGTTGAAAACACTTTTGGTGAAAAAAGCAGCTATAAAGAGTTGGTATGGACTATTTATCCTTCAGGATGGCTCAGACTGGATATTCAATATTGTCCGGAACAATATGAATCTGCTCTTATGGGAATAAGTTTTTCATTTCCTGAGAAACTAATAAAGGGGATGCGCTGGTTGGGCGACGGCCCTTACCGGGTATGGAAAAACCGCATGAAAGGCACCAGCCTTAATGTCTGGGAAAAAGACTATAACAACACTATTACCGGGGAACGTGATTTTATTTATCCTGAGTTCAAGGGATATCATTCCCGTATGTACTGGGCAAAAATTATTACATCTGATCAACCATTTACAATTGTCTGCAGTAATGAAGACATATTTCTCAGGATGCTTACTCCGGAAACGCCTCAGGATTCTTATAATACTGCTCCTCCATTCCCTTCAGGTGATATTTCATTTATGCATGGCATACCGCCAATAGGTACAAAATCGCAGGTTCCCGAAAATATGGGACCAATGGGAAAGAAAAATATGTTTTACACTTATGGTAATGAACGTTGTAAGGAAATGACACTATATTTTGATTTCTCCGGGAAATAATGAGTAATCAGGGACGGATAATAACTACTTTACTTGTAATAGCTCCAACTTTAATGAAGAGTATACTACTGTTATATGAGGATATATCAATACTGGCAGATCCATTGGCATCCAGTTGTTTATTTGTAACCAATTCCCCGGTTATTGCATAAACTTCAATATTATAATTTGAATATTCAGGAGCCTCGATGAATATTATATCGCTGGCAGGATTGGGATAAATGCTTATAAGAGGTAAAACATAATTATCTTTAATATTAACCACAATCTGACCGAAAGGCATAACAGCCCAGTTATCAGGGAAATGGTTATCCAGATCAGAACTTTTAAGGAATAATACACCATCTGCACTTTCTATTAATGGCCATGGTTCATCCGGTAGATAATTTACATAGTCAAGTACTATACCATATTGGTTTTCAAGTCTTATTGTTTCTCCCTCGTTGGCCAGACTTCCTTCTGACCATTGCGAAACATTGCCAGATGAAACACCTGGAAGAGAGATCCCGGGATACTTTGACAAGAGGTACGAATGACCCGGTCCAATCAATGTACTTTCTGGAAATGTAAAGTTTATTCCCCGTGTGATTTTATATCCTGAAATATTAACTATGCCTAATCCGGGATTATAAAGTATTAAAAATTCAGTTTTTGTGCCATCGTTTTGCGGATTATAGAAAATTCCGGAAAACAATAGTGAAGGTTCGCCATAATATTCATAGAACATAGTTCCCATATTTTCATCTAACCCCTTGCTACTTCCTGCATTTATACAGGGTGATTCAGGTTTTAACCTGAAATTAAATCCGGTTGGATTTATAAATAACGGATCAGAAAACAAATTTGAAGGATGAACAGGCAGTAAATCATTATCCGCCAGGCTATATGTAATATTCGCTGTGGACCGGCTATCAACAATATATGATGCATCAGAACAATTAGATAAAATACTGTTTGTAACCACCCCATTTCCTCCTGCGCTTCCCGGATTTTTTTCATAGCATGCAATAGCTATGGCATTGCCATAAAAAGTGCAATGATCAATAACCACCTGGCATGAATCTTTTAACGCCAATCCCATATTACAGTTTACAAAAGTACTATTTTGAACATTCGCAGTGGATTTTTGGCCTACAGATACTCCCTTATCTGTTATATTATACACCAGCAAACCGTCAATTTGAATATTTGTCGCCTTTTCACCTATATCAATGGCATCACTGTTTATGCCAAAGAAATTATAAATCTTACAATTTTTAATGATCCCGCCCGCAACATCATCATAATCAATTGCATCAGTATCTTCCTGATCATTGCCTCTAAACACACAATTTTCAATCGTGGCATTTCCATATTTCACATTAATCAAATCTCCTGTCACTTTTGAATGTAATGAACTATTGGTAAGAATAATATCAGAATATCTTGCAGCAACAGGATTATGGTTTACATTCTCAAGAATAATATGATCGAGTACCAGATCAGCATTATATGCTGAAATTGCAGCTACATCCCTGATTGGTACAGGACCTTTTGACGCATCTTCAATTGTTACGTAAGTAAAATTTGAGACTGCACTGGTATTAATAAAGCATAAAGCTCCTCAGCTCATGCCTGAATATAAAGGATTCACTTTAAATATTACAGGTTCATTATAGGTTCCTACGGCATTAATATCTCCGTTAATAAAAATACTGGCATCAACAGGCATCCATATCTCAACACCCGGTTCAACAGTCAATGTAATATTTTCATGAATAGTTACATCACCTTGTGCCAGGTAAGGAGAGCAACTTTTATTTAAGGTAGTATTTTGTGTTATATCGGCAGGCAAAATACATTGTCCTGTAGGTTCATAAACAGCAATAAGGTTTAGATCGTTACTCAAAGTATAGCTGTAATCTTTATCTGTTGTTAGAAAATCGCTTGTGCCTTTTTTATATGATGCCATTTCAAGGTCAAATCCAAGGTCAGAACTACCGGGGCTACTCTGGTGAATTTCAACTGCAAGCACATTGCTGCCGGTTATTAAATGGCTCTCATCAATAACAAATGAAGTAAACAGTGATTCCAATGGTGAATTTACCGAATAAACTGCAGTTGTCAGATAGTCTGTATTATCAGAACACAAGTTAGTTTGTATTATTTCCTGTCCGTTCAGGTATACTACTGCGCCATCATCACACAGAAGATAAATCATAAATTTGGAATCCGTTGTATCTTCTCCGGATATTTGAAAAGTATGCCTGAAATAAGTTGTTATATATTTGTTACTACTGTTTCCTCCATAACTAACAATGGTATTTTCATCGTCTTCGCCATACCCAAGCTTTGCCTGTCCGCTTTTCCAGCTAACATCATTAAATTCAGTATCACGCCATGCAGTTCCCTGATCTGATCCGTCATCGAGGTACTTCCAGACAGATTCTTTTGCTACAATTACATTTTTTGTTGCTTCCGCCCATCCCTGAAAAGTATATCCCGGCTTTTCAACGGCAGTAAGTGTGGTCTGCAAATCCTGTAAATAAGGGCCTGACCATACTGATTCGGGAACGTTAATCCCGTTAATTTTAACATCCCCTGCTTGTGATGGTGAAACCACGATTCCAAGCTCAGCTGTTTCACTAAATCCATAA
>Ga0114922_10001627_pt1 | contig 21302 bp, 22 predicted proteins | sample AartaG_FD_100975 | JGI IMG/M metagenome (GOLD analysis project Ga0114922, IMG submission 100975) | Deep subsurface microbial communities from Aarhus Bay to uncover new lineages of life (NeLLi) - Aarhus_00045 metaG | ecosystem: Environmental > Aquatic > Marine > Oceanic > Sediment | place...
CCCCCTAATTTTTTCTTCAAGAACTTTGTTGTCGAGTTTAAGTTCGGATGCTGCCTTCGGTATATCCCAATCGTTATTTAGCAAGATTTTGTGGATGTACTCTTTCTCGAACTGTTCCTTTGCTTGGACAAGGGATTGATTTTCTTCTATGGTCGAAATGAACTGAGATTCGATCGGTTCCACAAGAAGGGATAGGTGGGTAGATTTTATTTCTCTTTCTTGAACCATGATGACGAATCTTTCGATCACATTGATAAGCTCGCTCACATTCCCTGGCCATGAATAATTAATGAAGGCTTTCATTGCTTCTTCGTCCATGGTTTTTTGTTTTTTTCCGTATTCTTTTGCAAAGTAATTCAGAAAGTATTCTATCAATAATGGGATATCTTCCTTTCGTTCCCTAAGGGGGGGGATAGCCATCGGGATTATATTGAGCTTGAAAAAGAGGTCTTCTCTGAATTGTGAAGCGGAGATATGTTCTCTTAGATTTTTGTTGGTTGATGCAATCAGGCGGACATCTGATTTAATGGATTCTGATGATCCCAAAGGTTCGAACTTTTGTTCCTCGATGAAACGGACAAGTTTGGCCTGGGTTTTAAGGCTCATTTCTCCAATCTCATCAAGAAAGAGGGTGCCTCCATCCGCAAGAAGGATTTTTCCTTTTTTTCCCCGTTCTGAGCCCGCCTTTTCTTCTCCCTCACGGCCAAACAGTTCGCTTTCGATCAGATCCTCGGGAATGGCAGCAGAATTGATTTGTATGAATCTTTTGTGTTTTCTCGGGCTTTGCTGATGGATAAAACGAGCAACAAGCTCCTTTCCTGTACCGGTTTCCCCGTATATCAACACTCGGCCGCTTGTGGGGGCTGCCATATCTATCTCATGTTTTAATTTTTGGATGGCATGGCTCTCTCCGACCAGATGGAATTTGGCTTCCAACCTTTCCCGTAGTTGGATATTCTCTTCCTCCAGCTTTTTTTGGCGGAGAGCGTTTTTGACGGTCAGCACTACTTTTTCCAGTGATAGCGGCTTTTCTAAAAAGTCAAAAGCCCCCAATTTCGTCGCCTTGACAGCGGTGGCAATCGATCCGTGTCCCGAAATCATGACCACTTGAAAATCTTCTTCTTCAGTGTTTAGTTTTGCAAGAACGTCGAGACCACTCATCTGTGGCAGCCAAATATCGAGAAGAACCAGGCCAAAATTTTCGTTTTTAAGAATATCGAGACCTGTTTCACCCATATCTGTTGTTGTAACAGCAAAACCTTCGTCTTCAAGGATGCCCTTCAAGGAAGAGCGTATCCCTGCCTCATCGTCGATCACAAGAATTTTGTCTTTTATCATGTTGGTATCTGAATTATAAATTTTGCGCCATGAGGTTTGTTGTCCTCCACTTCAATGGAACCTTTATGCTCACTGACGACTTGGTTGACAATGGCAAGCCCGAGGCCCGTGCCTTTCTTTTTTGTGGAATAATGGGGATGGAATAACCTATCTCTCTCTTTTTGCGGGATCCCAGGTCCAAAATCGGCGATTTCGATGTTCACCCGTTGATGATTCTTATCGAAGGATGTGTTTATCTGGATTTCCCCCTTTTTGTTCATCGAATCGATTGCGTTGTCGATCAGATTGATGAAAACACGTCTCATCTGATCAGGATCGATCAGAAGAGGGGCTGGGATTTCTGGGGAAAACTGCGTTTCGAATTCTATATCGGAGAATATCCCGGTGAATAAAGAGATTGTTTGCTCGATGATCAAGTGAAGGTCTGCCGATTGGAGACGGATGCTGGGCATACGAGCAAAGTTTGAGAATTCATCCACGAGAGATTTTATCGTACGCGCTTCTTGGACGATGGTATTGGCACCTTCTTCGATGATTTCACTGGAACGGGTTTTGTTTGCCTTCAAATTTTTGATAATCCTTTCAGCTGAGAGCTGGATAGGCGTGAGTGGATTTTTAATCTCATGGGCAACCCGTTGGGCAATCTCTTTCCACGCAGATATTTTTTGGGCCTTGATAAGTTGGGTTAGGTTGTCAAGAACGACTATCATACCCGAAAATTCGGAGTTCGCTTTTCTCAACGGGGACAAAGCCAAAGCCAAGGTTACATTCTGAGTATCGAAGTTTATATTTATTTCCTTATCAGAAACTTTGTGCTTTTTCTGGAGTCCTCTCTTGATATTTTCCACGATTTCGCCGTAATTGTCGTCGTTGAGCACATCTTTGTAGCCCTTTCCGATCAAATTTCTCTGTTTGAGGCCTAGCATATCACGAGCCGTAGGATTAATGGTGGTGAGGATGCCTTGCGCGTCCAGAGTTATAACACCCGTGGTGATGTTGTTGAGGACTGTCTCGATATACTGCTTTCGTCCTTCCAGTTCGGCTGTTTTTTGTGCGATATTATGCTGGCTTTCGTTGAGGTCTGAAATCATCTGGTTGAAAGAGTCGATCAGAATACCGAGTTCGTCAGATGCCGGATCTTCGACACGGACTTCTAAATTTCCTTTGCTGACTTCTTTTGTGGCAAGGGCCAACTTTTCGATCGGGACCGTTATGCCTCTTGCTAGATGGAATCCGATCCAGCTTGCTGCAAAGATAATAAGGAGTGTAATGAATATCAGTGTGATGAAGTAAAAAGCTTTGACCGGATTTTTTTGGATTTTGAGTTGACTGTATCTCTGGACATAGGCTGAGATATTATTGATCTTTTCAGCGTAGTTTTGAGGGAGGAATTTTCCCGCCACGACCAGAACATTCTCCCCATTAGGGACGTTGAATGAACTCCCTCCTCGGATCATTTCCCCGTTGCCCATTGGATCGATGCTGCTGAAGGGCTCTCCGAGATGGGCTCTCTTTACCAGATTGGGTTTGATATCTCTGTAGTATTGAAACGGAAGGTCGGGATTGAGATAGGTGAACAGCTCTTCTTCGGCAACAAAAACACCGATTTCATCCAGCTTGTATTCTGTCAATTTGTTTCGCACAAATTCCATCAACGGAAGTCTCCGGTTTAGGTCGATGAGATTCTGTTCCTGGATGGCTGTGCTGAGTTGCTTGGCGTAGTGACGGGTTGTTTCTTCTCCGTTGATATAAAATCCATCGGTGAGACCTTTGGTATCGTCTAAGATCCGGTCTATCGGTGTCTTGAACCACGTCTCTACGTTTCGGCTTATGAGATCGCTGGCAAAAAAGAATAAGAGGAGCGTGGGAATAAGGGAGAGCGCGATAAAAAAGAGCAGAAGTTTTGTCTTAAAATGAGCTCCAAGAACTTTCCTCTTTCTCTCCAGATAAAGTTTTGTCAAATTTCTCCCCAGCACGAACAAAAGGATGAGGAACATCAAGAGGACGATAATCTGAAGAGAGTTGAGAAGAATGTTAGTAAATGAAGTAGGGGAAAATTCTTGGGCTTCCCGAATAATAAATTCGATTGTAAAAAACAGAATGATTAGAAAAATGATGATAGCAACAACAAAACGGGAGCCTTTTTTCTTTGTGTCTGCCATGCCTATAGATTCATAATTCTTTTTTCTTGGCAATAAAATCTTGATAGTTATCCAAGGTGATTTGGATGTCTCTTTCAACTTCTCCTAGTTCTCCGAATTTTATTCCTTCTTCGCCATTGATGGTATATGTGATCCCACCCGCGTTTCCGATATGAATGAGAAATTCTTGGAGTGCTTTGAATTGGAGGCGTTCCCCTGGAACCTTAATCCCGCTGTCCAGCATTTCCTGGTCCGCAAATATCTCCAGCCATGTTTCCTGTTGAACCGTGATTTCAATGTTCAATTCTTCCTGCTCGATTTCTGGTTCTTCCTGAGTGATGGGAGGTGTGGTTATGGGTTTCTCTTCTGTATTTTGTATGGTGGATTCCATTTTCGATGTATCGGGAGGAGGACTCTCATCCTTTCGGAAAACAAAGTACATGACTATGATGAGTGCAAGAATGGCCAAAACCATCAAAGCAAAGAGCAATGAGATTTTTTTCTCTTTCGGGAGGGATTCAGGGCGTTCATTCACTTTGGATTTTTTGTCTCCATTTGATGTCTCTTGCGTTTCCCGGGTTTGCAAACCTTCAAGATAGGTGTTTAAGGCACTTTGTTCGTCCAGACCCAGGTATTTTGCGTAGGTGCGGATTATGCCTCTTGTGAAGAATTGTTCAGGCAACATATCAAGCCGGTCTTCTTCCAGGGCGCGCAGGAATCTGATGTTTATTTTTGTCGAATCTGCAATTTCTTTCAGAGAAATCCCCCTGAGATCACGCTCTCTCTTTAGTTCTTGCCCTATAAAAGCCATTTTCTCGAATTGTAGGATAAGAAGTCTCTTAAGTCAATCTTTGCAGCCCTTTCGACTCGAGATAATCCCTTAATAGACTTTGAATTTTTGTGAAGGGCCAGGGTTTAGGATTTTAGGAATTTGGCGATAGAACTCAGACTTCCAAACAAGCCGATCACCGCACCTGAGAAGATGAGCGCAAAGCTTTGTGAAAATGTGAGATAACGAAAATTGATCAATTCATTCAAGACGCCTAAAGATGAGCCAAGATAGACAGGAAATAGCTTTATCACGACAAAAAGGAGCAGAAGAGACAGTATGCCCCCAAGGGCTCCCAAAATTGTGCCTTCGGTTAAAAATGGAATTCGGATGAAGATATTCGTTCCCCCTACAAAACGAAGGATTTCTATTTCATCTTTTCGAGCAATAACGTTGAGCTTGATAACGTTGGAAACGATAAAGAATGAGGCCAAAACCAGGATTCCTCCGAGGAAAAAACCGACTGCTCTGGCCAATCGGCTGAGCGACTGCATTTTTTCTACCCAGTCCTTGTTGAATTGGACATCCTCGATACCTTTCATCCCTCTCATTTTATCGATAAAGGGCTGAGTTTCCTCATAAGTAAGATCTTTCTCTCGAAGTGATATCTCATAGGATGATGGAAAAGGATTCAACTTGAGGTTGTCAACGATTCCCTTGAGGTCTGGGAATTTTATCAGGAATTTTTCCATGGCTTCTTCTGAGCTTACGAACTGAGTTTTTTGCACAAAAGGAGACTTTTCCAGTTCCTTTGTGATAGTCTCTCTGTCTATTGGAGAGATGTCTTTGTTCAGGAAAAATACAACAGCCATGTCTTGGGATAGCTGTTGAGCTGCGTATTGGAGGTTGTTCGATAGGGAGACAAAAATCCCGACGATAAGGAATGATAAACATATAATCGTAACTGAAAAAACATTTCTAGCCCTGAATTGCCAGAGATTATTCAGAGTTTCTCGTTGGAAATGTTTGAATTTTTGTGGTATCAAATGTTTTCCTCTCTCAAGAGCTTCCCTTTGTATAAAAATACAATTTTTTCCCCAAAATGCCGGATCAGTTCTCGATCGTGGGTGCAGATGATGACCGTGGCTCCTTTTTTATTGATTTCTGAGAACAGACTCATTATCTCATAGGCAAGTTCTGTGTCGAGATTTCCGGTGGGTTCGTCGGCTAAAATAATGTTTGGATTGTTTACCACAGCTCTTGCTATGGCGACTCTTTGTTGTTCCCCATATGAAAGATGAGAAGGATATTCCCACATCTTTTGATGGAGATTGACCATTCTGAGAGCATTAAATACCCTGCGTCTCAGTTCTTTTCTTGGGTAACCAAGAACTTGGAGAACGACGGCAACATTGTCGAATACTCTCTTATGAAAGAGCAGCCGGAAATCTTGGAACACAATTCCCATCGTGCGTCTTAGTCTGTAAATCTTGTGGTCGGAGATTCGCAATATGTTTCTCCCATCCACGACGATTTGACCGTGTGTAGGAAAGATTTCGCGGAAAATGATTTTAAGAAGGGTGGATTTTCCCGAACCGCTGGGTCCCGTCACAAAACAAAAATCGCCTTGGTTGACCTTAATGGTGACATCTTTTAAAGCCCAGTCAGGTTTCTGGTATTGTTTCCAAATATGATATAGTTCAATCATCTGTTGAGGAAAGATTATAGCACAACGATTTGGCCAATCAAATAAACCACCTGGATTATTCACGAGTCGAGATTGCCGCAGCGGCAAGGAAGTAGCCCATGAAGTTGTATTTATATACCGCGAATGGGCTGCAACAAAGCCGATGTTGTGAGATCGGCTCGCCCGCAGGGTAAAAGATGTTGACACATATAAATATACCAATCTAGATTTTTGTGAAAAAGGTGTGTCAACAGCTTTTATAAATAATTCAGCCTAAGGGATGAAAAGATACATAAACCACCCAAACAACAAAGCACCAACAACCATGATGAGAAACAGAGAAACAAAGTAGCGAATTTGTGCTTTTCTCTCGCGTCTTCGGATGATAGCCAAAACGACGCAGACAAAAATGGCATAGATAATCATGGAGAATAGGTGACTTTTCAGAATCATGTCTTTTTTCCTGAAGCGATGTCGAAAGCATCGAGAGCCACGAGATAGTTCAACAGTCCGGCACCGGCAATGTATGCTGTGCCGAATTCAAAAGTTGTACTTTTAAGATTTCCTATGCCGAACGTAAAAATTTTGGATAAAAAGTAATAAAATCCTATTCCCAAGTCGGAAAAGAAACCAAGAATTGTCAGAGGGTTTTCTGTCTGAAATGCATATATTCTGCCTTCGAGGAATAGACCGAGGCCGTACATGCAGGTTATGCAAACAAAAAAGATGAGTCCTTTCCAATATTTTTTCAAGACGATATGGCCGAGTCCGGGAAATAACCATCCCAAGACCATGCACGTGAACGATTTTATTTTCATTTTTGAGTAGAAATGATAATGGAAATAACCATTCAAATCAAGCGCAAATCCGCAAACCGCAACATTTACTTTGTATAAACTATCAGCAATCAGGCAAACTGACGATTCATCTTCCCTGACTGCATATAAAATTATTGCATGTCTATGAGAGTTTCATTATAATGAGTAATCGTTCAGGGAGGGAAAAACATATGTATGCAATCTGTGCGGACAAGAGGTCATCGTTGCCAAATCTGGAATCGTCACATTGATTTGTTGCAACCAGCCGATGAAAAGCAAAGAAGAATAGATAAACGAATTTAATAAGGAGTAAAGATGGATTTAAAAAGTTATGAAGATATTATTAAGTTTGCCATAAGCAGGGAAGAGGCGGCTATCGATACTTACGGGGATATGAGCGAGAAGGCTAATATGCCTGGTTTGCGGGAATTGCTTCTCGAACTGCAAGATGAAGAAAAAAATCACAAGAAGCTCCTTGAGGAAATCAACCAAGATCAGATCTCATCATTCAGGACAGATGAGGTTATTGATCTAAAAATATCCGATTATTTGACAGAAGAACCGCCAGGCGAAGATATGACCTTCCAAGATCTCCTTATATTAGCCGCGAAGAAAGAGCAGAAAGCTGTGGAGCTTTATACAAAGTTGGGGGAAGGTTCCGATAGCGAAGATTTGAAGAAGCTGTTTGATTTTCTGATCGCTCAGGAAAAAGCCCATAAGTTGAAATTGGAGACAGAATACGAAAAGCATGTTCTTGAGGATAACTGATTAAATCTTCCCGCTTAAGAAGCTTGTGACACAAGATTTTTTTAAGGAGAAAAAAATGGAAAAATGGGAATGCACAGCATGTGGTTTCATTTACGATCCTGAAATTGGCGATCCCGATAACGGAATCGAACCCGGCACAGCTTTCGAGGATCTTCCTGACGATTGGGTTTGCCCGCAGTGTGGTGTTGGGAAGGAATATTTCCAGAAGATGGCCTGATAAAAACGAGATATTGAAGCATGCGTGTTTTAGTGGTGGGAAATGGCCTAGCCGGGACGATTGCATCCAAAACGCTCCGTGAACTCAGCCCTGCTGCAGATATTGATATTTTTGCCGAAGAAAAGCACCTTTATTATCCCCGTCCGAATCTGATCGAATTTCTGGCCGGAAACACCTCCCAAGGAAACCTATTCGCCTTTTCAGAGGAATGGTTTGACGATCATAACATTTCCATTCATCTCGGGCAGCCTGTAAGAAAGCTTCATCCCGAATCAAAACACGTTGAGTTGGATGGAGGGAAAAAAGAGGCCTATGATTTTTTGCTTCTGGCCAATGGAGCATCATCCTGGGTGCCTCCCATTAGAGGAGCAGATAAAAAAGGGTTTTTTACCCTCAGGACCTTGGATGATGCCGTTGCCATAATCGAATGGATCAAGGACCACCCGAATGTCGTTATCATTGGGGGAGGATTGTTAGGCCTGGAAATAGCACGGGCTGTCCGTACACGCGGAGCATCGGTCCAAGTTGTGGAATTTTTCCCCCGTTTGCTGCCTCGGCAGCTGGATACTGAGGGAGCCTCAGTCCTGCAGTCAAAGATCGAAGATATAGGAATAGAAGTTCAACTGGGTATTGTCACAGAAGAAATTTTTGGGGAAGGAAAAGTAAAAGGTCTTAGGTTCAAGAGCGGAGAAGAACTGGAAGCACAAACCGCTGTCGTAGCTGCAGGGGTAAGACCGAATATCCGCATTGCTGCGGAGTCAGGCCTTGCGACAGATAAAGGTATCATCGTCGATGATTCTCTCCAGACAAGCCATCCTGATATTTTTGCAGCAGGAGACAATGTTCAGCACAAAGATAAAATTTATGGCATCATACCAGCCTCGTTTAACCAGGCTAGAACCGTGGCTTTCAATATCGCGGGACACGAAAAAAAATACACGGGGACTGTTCCCTCGAATACATTGAAGGTTGTCGGTTTGGATTTGACCTCGATCGGATTAGTGACTCCGGAAGAAGGAACGGCTGATGAATTTAGAAAAATGATCAAAGAAGAAGGAATTTATAAAAAGATCGTTATTCAGAATGGAAAACTTATCGGAGCCATATGGATGGGAACAAAACAGAACATTAACGAGATCAACCGCATTATCCTTCAACAGATCGATGTCGAAAAATGGAAAGGATCATTGATGGAAGAGGATTTTGATTTTTCTGTCCTATGAAAAATAAAACCTTTGCTTTTCTTTTAGCTATAATTCTGTTTGCGGCACCTGCACTGGGCCAAATTTCTGGGTATGTTTCTGCCAATTATTTCAAAAGCCAAGAAGATGGGGATTATTTCATGGGAACTTTTAGAAATCCTCTGTTTGGGCTGATTTTCACGGGGGATATTTCTACTGGTTTTGCCTACGGAGCCGAGTTTCGGGTCACCGATATCTCCAAAATCGAGATCGATCAAGCTTGGGTAGGACTCAGTCCTTCGGAAACTTTCCGTCTTCAAGGAGGCCTGTATCTCGTACCCTTCGGGATTTACAACCGTATCAACAGGCCGCACCAAACGGCCTTGATTAATTCTCCTCTGCATGTGGAGTATTGCTACCCAGAACGGTGGAGAGACATCGGGGTACTGGTCGATGGGACAATCGGAGGTTTCGTGTACCAAGGGTATTTGGGAAATGGTCTTCGGGAAGGGCAAATCCTCCGAGATGGCCAACAGTTTGAGGATAACAACAAGGATAAAGGAAAAGGGGGCAGAGTCGGTTGGAGACTCAGTCAGGGCTTCGAGTTGGCCTATTCTATCAATACCGGAAAATACGATGATGAAGACAGCCGGAAGTTGACCCTACACGGAGTGGATGTGAACTGGATGACTGCGGACTGGCAGATAATGGGAGAGTATACAAAAGCCATTATTAAAAATCCAGAAGGCTACACGAACGGAGAAGCCGAAGCCTATTTTGTTCAGGTTGTGGTATATATAGGTGAGTTTCAACCCTTCGCGAGCTACCAGAAATTGAAATATGTGGATCCTTATCATGGGCCAGGATTTTCTGTTTTATTCGGATCCGGAGAAGGGATTTCTGTCGACAGAAGCCGTTGGGCGCTGGGTGTAATCTATATTCCCGTTCCCAATATCTTCATTAAATTCGAATACGATTTCAATCGAGAGAAAATCATCACTAAAGAGGACGATTTATGGGTTGTTCAAGTGGCCGTCCATTTTTAGGCTTGTTTCCCTAAATGACTTCTGATAGAATCTTGTCCTTGTTTAACCTGAATAGTCCAGGTTAATTCTGTTTGAGAGAAAAATTTAGCAATTATCAAGGGTATATTTATGGCAAATATCGTTGTGCTCGGTACTCAATGGGGTGATGAAGGAAAAGGCAAGATTATCGATCTCATCGCTCCGTCATTCGATGTAGTTGCTCGTTCTCAAGGAGGACACAATGCGGGCCACACCATCTATATCAACGGCAAAAAAATTGTGCTCCATCTAATTCCCTCAGGGATACTGCGTTCGGACAAACTCTGCATCATCGGAAACGGAGTTGTCATCAATCCTGCCGCTTTTCTTGAAGAATTGGCAGAATTGGAAAGTTACGGCATAAAAAACGAAAAAAACGTGGCGATCAGCAAAAAAGCTCATCTGATTCTTCCGTACCACTCCTTGGTAGAAAAAATCAGCGAAAGAGAAAGAGGTTCCAAAAAAATAGGAACGACCTCACGGGGAATAGGCCCTGCCTATCAGGATAAGGCGGCACGTTTAGGGATTCGAGCTGGAGACCTGCTCAATCTATCTGTTCTTAGGGAAAAGATCGAGCAGAATGTGGACGAGAAAAACATCTACCTGGCCCACTACGGTGAGAAAAAACTGGTCAAAGACCAGGTCTTTGAGGAATTCGTCGCATATGCACATAGTTTGAAGAAGTACATCAAAGATATTTCTCTTATCCTCGATGATTGCATTCAACAGGGGAAACCCATCCTGTTTGAAGGGGCACAGGGTACTCTTTTAGATATCGATCATGGGACATATCCCTATGTCACATCCTCCAACTCAACGGCCGGGGGTGTTTGCACAGGATTGGGTATAGGACCTGATAAAATCGATGCTGTTATTGGCATCATGAAAGCCTATACCACCCGGGTTGGAGGAGGCCCTTTTCCGACTGAGATAGCCGGGGAGACCGGTCGACTGCTCATGGAAAAAGGAAATGAATACGGAGCTACAACGGGGAGACCACGGAGATGCGGATGGTTTGATGCCGTTGCTGTGGCCTATTCCTGCCGGATCAATGGCATAAAAAAAATCGTGTTGACCAAACCCGATGTGCTTGATGTTTTGGATGAGATACAGGTGTGTGTGGGGTACATGCACAAAGGAGAGAGGCTGAGAAGTTTTCCATCCGATATCTGGGAGCTGGCGGAAGTGGAACCCCGATTCAAAAAAGTTAAAGGGTGGAAAGAGCCTATCTGTGGAATCAGAGAGCGCTCATCTCTTCCCCAAGCCTTTATGGATTATGTCAAACTCATCGAAGATCTTATCCAGGCCGATGTTTCGATCATCTCGACGGGGAAGGATAGAAAAGACTCCATTTTGATAGAAGAAAACCTGGAATCATTGATAGATTTGGATAAAATAAAAGCTGAGCTCTGATTTTTCCTCGTTATGAAAACTAAACCAATGCAATGGATCGAGATCGATAGCTCTGCCCTCACCCACAATATCCATCAATTTCGCCGAATTATCGGAAAAAATAGAACATTATTGGCAACGGTTAAAGCCAATGCATACGGCCATGGCATCTTGGAAGTGGCAAAAATCGTACTTCAGAAGGGAGTTGACTGGCTTGGTGTCCATTCCATTGACGAGGGGATTCTCCTTAGGCAGAAAAAGGTGAATTGCCCCATCCTTGTTTTAGGGTATATTTCCAGTGATGAGTTGGAGCAAGCAATAAAATACAACTTAAGGCTTACCGTCTATAATCCGGAAACCATTAAACGCTTAGGTTCTCTCACTGCCCAATCGAGGAGGAAAATCCGCCTTCATGTGAAGGTCGAAACCGGGACTCACCGTCAAGGGATTCTGGAAGAAAATCTTTTCTCTTTTGTTGAAATAATCCAAAGGCACCCTGGTTTGATTTTGGAAGGGATATCCTCCCACTTTGCCAATATCGAAGATACTACGGATCATTCCTATGCCCGTTTTCAGCTTGATAATTTTAACAGGATCATTCATAAGCTTGAAGATAACGGGATCGAAATCCCTATTAAGCATATCGCTTGTACGGCGGCTGCCATTCTTTTTCCGGAGACTTATTTTGATCTGGTTCGTATCGGTATAGGTATGTACGGTCTCTGGCCTTCCAAGGAAACGTATCTGTCATGCATTCTTCAGAATCGTAAACCGATTCAATTGAAACCGGTCCTTGCCTGGAAAACCCGGATCGCTCAAATCAAAAAAGTTCCAAAAGGTGCCTATGTCGGATATGGATGCACATTCCGAGCGACTCGAGATATAGTGCAGGCAGTACTGCCTATTGGTTATTATGACGGATACTCCCGGGATTTTTCCAACTTGTCTTATGTATTGATCAAAGGGCAAAGGGCCCCTGTGCGTGGGAGGGTGGCCATGGATTTTATCATGACAGATGTGACAGATATTCCCGATGTAAAAGTGGAGGATGAAGTTGTGCTTCTAGGGGAGGGTGGAGGTGATAACATTACGGCTGATGACCTTGCCGCTTTGGCAGGGACCATCAATTATGAGATAGTCACGCGCATTAGTCCCCGGATACCAAGGATCATCCTTTAGCTAAGTAACATCCCGATCGAGGATGTTCTTCGCCACATAGAAAGAGTGTTCTTCGGCCAGAAGGGAGCGGCTCATTATCGAAATTCCGGTGTTTCTGTATTGTTTATACAGTTGTCTTTTCTAGGCGTATAGAGGACAGTCTGGTCAAAATGAAGTATAATACTTAGTTTGGTGTGATAGTTGCAAATATGTTGATTTCATGTATAAACTTACGAGAAGCCAGGATGAAAATTTTTTAATATAGGAGAAATAAACGATGAAAGAAAACGTGGATAAGGTACTGGACAAAATTCGTCCTTCGCTCATGGCTGATGGAGGGAACGTTGAACTGGTGGATGTGGAGGATGGGGTCGTTAAGGTGAGATTGACCGGAGCTTGCAGCGGTTGTCCGATGTCTCAGATGACACTAAAAATGGGAATCGAACGATTGATTAAACAAGAACTCCCTGAGATCCAAGAAGTCGTTGCCGTTTAGCGATGAAAAGAATTTACCTCGATTATATTGCGAGCACACCCCTTCATCCAGAAGTTGTTGAGGCTATGCTGCCCTTTCTTCACGAGAAGTTCGGCAATCCCCAAAGTCTTCATTCTGACGGACAGCAGGCCTCAGAGGCCATCCAGGAAGCACGAGAGAAAGTCGCGCAGCTTATCAATGCGGAATCATCCGAGATTTTTTTTGCATCCAGCGGATCGGAAGCCAACAATTTTGCCCTTAAAGGACTGGTGTTAGCCCATCAGAAGCAGGGGAAACACATCATTCTTTCTTCGGTAGAACACCAATCGATCCTCAATGCTGCCAAATATCTTGAAAAACTGGGATTTACTTTTTCTCATATTCCTGTGGACAAGTTTGGGAAAATCGATCCTGAAGATGTTCAAAAAGTCCTCACCCAAGAAACGATCCTTGTCTCCATCATGTTGGCAAACGGAGAGGTGGGAACCATCGAGCCGTTGGCAGAGGTCGCGGAAATCTGCCGCAGCAGAGATATCCTTCTGCACACAGATGCTGTGGATGCGGTGGGCAATATGCCTGTTGATGTAAAGGCCCTCGGAGTGGATGCGTTAAGCCTGGCCGGGAATCAATTCTATGGGCCAAAGGGGAGTGCTGCTTTATTCATAAAAAAAGGAAAAAGAATTCTCCCATTCATTGATGGGGGAATTCAAGAGGGAGGAAGACGGGCTGGAACAGAGGATGTCCCGGCCATAGTCGGAATGGGAAAAGCGGCCGAAATAGCGATGCAGAACATGGCGTCTCACGTAGAAAGAATGAAGGATTTGAGAGACAGTCTTATAAAAAGACTTCCTGAGTTGATCGAACATACCATCCTGACCGGACATCCTGTACAGAGACTACCCTATCATGTCAGTTTTTGTGTGGAGTTTGTCGAGGGTGAGTCCATGCTGCTGAATCTGGATATGCAGGGAATCGCGTCTGCGAGCGGATCTTCGTGCACTTCTCGTGCCCTTAAGGCTTCCCATGTTCTTTTAGCCATGGGAATTGACCATGCACTGGCTCAAAGTTCCCTCGTCTTCAGTTTGATCGATAGCACCACTCCAGAAGACATCGATTTTCTTCTGGAGATCTTTCCCCCGATAATCGAGAGACTGAGAAAAATGTCTCCCCTTTACACCCAATATTTAGAGGAGAAAGAAAAATGATTTACAGCGATAAAGTTATGGACCATTTCCAAAATCCCAGAAACGTTGGAACCATGGAAGATGCAGATGGGATGGGACTGGTGGGGAATCCTGTTTGCGGGGACGTGATGAAGTTTTATATTAAGGTGAAGGATAACCGCATCGCAGATGTTAAGTTTCAAACATTCGGTTGCGGTGCCGCCATCGCGGTCTCCAGCATGGTCAGCGAAATGGTCATCGGAAAAACCATTGAAGAATCTCTTCAGGTCACCAACGAGAGTGTTGCCGAGGAACTGGGAGGATTGCCCAAGAACAAAATGCACTGTTCCAATTTGGGTGCAGATGCTCTGCATAAAGCCATCGAAAATTATCAGGATCGGCAGAAGGAAAAGGAGAATGCCTCGAAAAAAGCGGAACATAAAAAAAGACACTATTGTCCCTACTGTGAAGAGCCGATTGAGGGAATGGAAAATATGTGTCAGCGCTGTCAAATTGAATTTGAAGATTGTCCGGAATGCCACAAACCCATGAACAAAAAAGCTGACGTGTGTCCTCACTGTGGTGCAACGAAACCAAGAGTTTGAGATTATCCGCGTCGAAAACGAGAGAACGATAGGAGCTGGAAGAGATGAAAGCAGATCAGGCTCTTGATTGTTATGGACTGTTATGTCCGATGCCAATCATACAGACTGCTCAGAAGATAGAGCAGATGAAAATCGGAGAAGTCTTGGAAATTCTCTCTACGGATAAAGGGATTCTTGAGGATATGCCGGCTTGGTGCAGGCAAACAGGCCAAGAATTTCTGGGAATTGAACAAGATGAAGATGTTTACAAGACTTATGTCAAAAAGATTCGGGATTAGAGGAGAAAGAAAAAGGCGAATATATCTGAAATTGCGAAAAGGATCGAACAACTCAAAAAGGAACGGAATGCCGTCATTATAGCCCACAATTATCAAATCGATGAAGTTCAGGATGTGGCCGATTTTTTGGGTGATTCTCTGCAATTGAGCCAAGAAGCCGCAAAACTGGAGGAGGAAGTGATTGTTTTTTGCGGTGTTCACTTCATGGCGGAAACCGCGGCCATATTGTCTCCCGATAAAACGGTCCTCATGCCTGACCTCGGCGCTGGTTGTCCGATGGCTGACATGATCACAGCTTCAGAGCTGAGGGATTGGAAAAAACAATACCCAGGAAGAAAGGTCGTTTGTTATGTGAACACGTCTGCAGAGGTAAAGGCGGAGAGTGATATCTGCTGCACTTCCTCCAATGCCGTTCAGGTTGTGGAAGCGGTAGAGGGGGATGAAATTCTTTTTACTCCTGACAAAAACCTTGCCGCTTATGTGGCGCGTTTTACCAAGAAGAAAATCATTCCTTGGGATGGATATTGTTATGTCCATAACAACATTAGACTTGGGCACGTGAGAGAAAAAAAAGAACAGTTGCCCGAAGCGGAAGTCTGGGTTCATCCTGAGTGCCGGCCAGAGGTTATCGATATTGCCGATAAGGTTTTGTCGACGGGGAAAATGATTAAGGAAGCTAAGATCACGACAAAAGCGGATATCCTCATCGGGACTGAATCTGGAATTATCTATAGAATGAAAAAGGAGAATCCCGACAAAAATTTCCACCCGATCAAGGAACTAGCACTCTGTTCAAACATGAAAAAAATCAACGTGAGGAAAGTACTCGCTTCGCTTGAAGAAATGAAATACAAAGTTGATGTGCCCCAGGATATAAGCCAGAGAGCGAAAGGTGCCATCGAAAAAATGGTCAAACTGTAGGGATAAAATTCGTTAAGTTTTGAGATCATATATGAAGCATTCTTGGAAGATAGGAAAGATTTTCGGGATAGACATCTACATCGATTCCAGTTGGTTTGTGATATTTATCCTGTTCACTTGGGTTCTGGCGACCTCTTACTTTCCCCAGCAGCATCCGGATTGGAGCACAGCGCTGTACTGGTTGATTGGGATATTCACCAGCCTCTCCATGTTTGTTTCCGTCCTCATCCATGAGCTAGCCCACTCCCTTGTGGCGAAAGTGCAGGGGGAAGAAGTTCTCCGCATCACGTTGTTTATCCTTGGTGGCGTGGCTCAGATTTCAGAGGAACCCAAAAAACCTTGGAAAGAGCTAACTATGGCCTTGGTGGGTCCATTCGCAAGCATGGTATTAGCGTTCGGATTTTTTATGATGTCTTTTTTCTTGAGTGTTTTTAGCGAGCCGTTAGGAGCGTCTTTTTTGTATTTGGCTTTGATAAATTTTGTTCTTGCCGTGTTTAATCTCTTGCCAGGTTTTCCGATGGACGGAGGACGAGTTTTGCGTGCGCTGATCTGGCAGGCAACAGGTGATTTAAAAAGGGCAACACGTATCGCGTCCAGGGTAGGAAAGGGCGTGGCCTTTTTGCTCCTGTTTCTAGGAGTTTTCCAAATACTTAGAGGCAATTTGGGGGGATTCTGGCTGATATTTGTGGCTTGGTTTTTATACAGTGCGGCGGTTAGAGGGTATCAACAGGTCACGGTTGAATTCACTCTAAAGGGAGTTCGAGCCAAAGAGTTGATGAGAGAGGACTTCGAGAGAATATCCGGGGACATCCTAATACAGGAGTTGGTAGATAAATATATCCTCCACAAAAGAGAAAGAGTCTTCCTCGTTGCGGATGGCCAGTCATTGCAGGGCATTGTCTGTCTGGAAGATGTGAAAGCGACTCCTCAAGAGAAGTGGGCCGGAAAAACCGTGAAAGAAATCATGACACCCAAAGATAAATTGGAAGCGGTTTCGCCTGATGATGATGGAAACAAAATTCTAAATAGCCTGACAGCCAAGGATATACATCAGGTTCTCGTGATAGAAGAAGGTAAAGTCACGGGTATCATTTACCGGAGCGAGATCCTCCGCTATATCCAGCTTCGTTCAGAACTTGGCGTTTGAGGAGTGGCCATGCATAAGTCGCCTGAAAAGGTTCGTAAAAGGGATGGTTCTCTAGTCCGTTTTGACGAGCATAAGATCGTCCGAGCTATCCAGAGGGCTGCCTTTGAAGTGCTTATGGATGAGGAGAAATCCGAGGAGATCGCCCAGATCGCTAAAAAAGGAGTCCTCTCCAAGATCCTCACTTCTTTTCCCGATAAAATTCCTTCTGTCGAGAATATTCAGGATATCGTGGAAGAGGTTTTTATGGAGACGGGCTATCGTGCGATTGCAAGAAGTTATATTCTCTACAGACAGGAACATCAGGACATTCGCCGCGTTAAAGTGATCTATGGCGTGCGGGATGACTTGAAGTTGCCGCTTAATACCCTTCTTGTTCTCAAGAAACGATATCTTCAAAAAGATGACCAACAGAATGTGACCGAAAGCCCCAAAGAGCTTTTCGAAAGAGTGGCTCGTGCTGTCAGCGAGGCCGAATCGGAGTTCCGCTCTAAGCTATCCAAACGAGAGGTCGAAGAGAAGTTTTCCCAGATGATGAACAGGTTGGAATTTATTCCCAACTCTCCAACGCTCATGAATGCGGGAACCTCATTGGGCCAGCTTTCTGCTTGTTTTGTCCTTCCGGTGGAAGACTCGATCGATGGAATTTTCGAATCGCTGAAAAATATGGCTCGGATTCATCAGACAGGAGGAGGAACCGGGTTTGACTTTTCAGGACTCAGGCCAATCGGAGATCTCGTCTCTACAACCAAGGGGAGCGCTTCGGGACCACTCTCTTTTATGAGCATATTCAATCAAGCCACGGGCGTGATTGTTCAGGGAGGAAGACGGCGAGGTGCGAACATGGGGATTCTCCGCTGTGATCATCCCGATATCGAGGACTTCATCGAAGCCAAAATTCAGGAGGGTTCCTTTTCGAATTTTAACCTTTCTGTCGGGATAACCGATAAATTCATGGCGGCGGTGCAAAAGGATGAAGGTTTTGACCTGATAAACCCGCGGACGAAAAAGAAAGTGCGTTCCGGCAAAGCAAGAGCTCTCTTTGATCTTATGGTCTATTCTTCATGGCGGTCTGGAGATCCAGGGATGATTTTTTTAGATGAGATAAACCGTCATAATCCTACTCCCCATTTGGGCCGAATCGAAGCCACAAATCCCTGTGGAGAAATCCCCCTTTTGCCATATGAGAGCTGCAACTTGGGATCGATCGACCTGTCCAATTTCATAAAAAACGGGGCCATGGATTGGGAAAGATTAAAAAAATCCATCGGCTGGGGGATCCGTTTTCTGGATAATGTTATCGAAATCAACAAATATCCTCTTGCGCAAATAAAAGAGATGGCTTCTGCTAACCGAAAGATCGGGCTTGGCGTTATGGGATTCGCCGATATGCTGATCAGACTTGGGATCCCGTACACCAGTGATGAAGCCATTAAAACAGCTTCCGCTGTTATGAAGTTTTTCCATCAGGCTTCTCTCGAGGCGTCTGCAGGCTTAGCTGAGGAAAGAGGGGTTTTCCCGAATTTTGCTCAGTCGATTTTTACAGAGAAAAACAGCATACTGCGTAATGCTACGGTTAACACGGTGGCGCCAACGGGGACGATCAGCATTATTGCGGGTTGCTCCAGCGGGATCGAACCTTTGTTTGCCTTGAGCTATGTCCGGAATGTTTTGTCGGGAACGAGATTCTTCGAGACACATCCTATGTTTGAGATGGAACTTCGCCGGCGGGGACTGTATTCCAAAGAATTGATGGCTGATGTGGGAAGAGTGGGATCTCTCAAGGATATTGAATCCATTTCAGATGATTTGAAAAAACTTTTTATCACATCTTTTGATGTCTCTGCCGATATGCATCTGCGGATTCAAGCCGCGTTTCAAGAACACACAGATAATTCCGTCTCCAAAACGATCAATCTTCCGGCCGATGCCACCGTCGAGGATGTGAGAAATATATTTATGATGGCTCACGAACTAAAATGCAAAGGAATAACGATTTACCGTTACAACACAAAAAGGGACCAAGTCCTTTCTTTCGATTCCCGGTCTATGGGGGAGAGAGAAGAGGACCTGAACTTCATCATGGCGGCGTCGGAGTACTCGGGAGGGTGTCACTCCGGCCTCTGCACTTTTTAACCTGAACTATATATAAAAAATGCCGATGATTAATTTATTTCAACAATATCAGAAAGTTATCCTGATATTGCTGAAAAAACTTTTCAAGAATAATCTTTTTATTTTCATCGGCATTTATTACCCTACGGGCGAGCTAATCTTACTACATCGACTTCGTTCTAGCCCATTCGCGGTATACAAATACAGCTTCATGGGCCACTACCTTGTCGCTGCAGCAATCTAAGCTCGTATATAGTCCAGGATGTGTAAGGAGGAAGATGAAAAGAGCAAAAGACAGGATAGATGAAATCATAACCAAATTAAAAATGGCCTATCCCCAAAGCCAAACAGCCCTCAAGTTTGAGACACCTTTACAGATACTGGTGGCAACCATACTGTCTGCTCAATGCACAGATGAACAGGTCAACAAGGTCACTCCCGCCCTCTTCCGCAAGTACAAGACCGCTTTGGATTTTGCCCATGCCGATCCGGATACCTTGGAAGACGAGATCCGGTCCACGGGATTTTTCAAGAACAAGACAAAAAACATCATTAGCGCATCGAAAAAGGTCGTCGATGATTTCGGAGGCAAAGTGCCTGATCGTATGGAGGACCTGATCACACTTCAAGGTGTGGCAAGAAAAACAGCCAACATCGTGTTATCCAGCGGATACAATAAAACCGAAGGGATTGCGGTCGATACCCATGTTAAGAGGCTTTCGCAGAGACTTGGTTTGAGCAAGGAGAAGAATCCGGATAAAATCGAACAGGATCTTATGAATTTGGTGCCACAAGAAGAATGGATCGATTTTAATTACATGTTCGTCAATCACGGACGAAACACCTGCCAGGCACGCAAGCCCGATTGTCCTGCATGTGTGTTGAATTACCTGTGTCCTTCGGCAAAAGAATTTTTCCCCGATCTGAAATCCTAGAAAGACTCTTATTACACAGCCTGGATTTTAATAAATAATTCAGTGTCATTTGATTTATCTGCGGTTGTGAATTATAAATAATCATTGAGAGTGTACAGCGGAGTAATAGGATGAAAGCAGAGTGTAATCATATCGGATTGTTCAGCCAAAATCCTGAAATACTTGTGCCGTTCTACACGGATAAACTAGGTTTTAAACACCAAGAATCCAAATCCATTTCTAAAGAATGGATGACCCAGATTTTTGGGTTGTCTGCCGAATGCCAGTTGATCAAATTGAGATTTGGCTCTGCCGTTGTAGAAATATTTGTCCCCCAATCAGGAGAACTGGGAAGTAAAATCACGCCTTCAGCAGGATACAACCATTTGGGACTGGTTGTGGAGGACAAGGAATTATACGTGCTCAAACTGGAGAGCAACGGAGTTCAGGTTTTGAAGTTGAAAGGCACAGGACGATTTATATACTTTATCAAAGATCCGGAGGGAAATCTTATTGAAGTTAATGAAAAATAGGGTAAGAACATGATCCGAGAAGCCATGCTTTACCTTCCCCTCGAAGATCAAAAGGTTTCCTGTGTTCTTTGTCATCACAATTGCCAGATCTCTCCAGGAAAATTCGGTATCTGTGGAGTAAGAGAAAACAGAGAAGGAAAACTCTTTACGCGCGTTTATGGGGACATCATTGCCGCCCATGTGGACCCAATCGAAAAAAAACCTCTTTATCATTTCCTCCCTGGAACGACCTCCTTCTCGATTGCCACGGTCGGGTGCAATTTTCGTTGTTCCTTTTGCCAGAATTGGCAGATTTCTCAGGCCTCAAAAGGGAAAGACATCGTCGCTCATGGACAGGAATATTCGCCTCAGGATGTTGTCTTAAGCGCAAAAAAAAATCGGTGCCAAAGCATTGCCTATACCTATACCGAACCCACTATCTATTTTGAATATGCTTATGAAACGGCTAAGCTGGCTAAAAAAGAGGGATTGGCCAACGTTTTTGTGACTAACGGCTATATGCGGCCGGAGGCTCTGGAGACCATCAAACCTTATCTTGATGCGTGCAATGTGGACCTCAAGGCGTTCCATGAAGATTTTTACAAGGATATGTGCGGGGCGCATCTCCAACCTGTGCTGGAC
>Ga0114922_10001628_pt1 | contig 21302 bp, 18 predicted proteins | sample AartaG_FD_100975 | JGI IMG/M metagenome (GOLD analysis project Ga0114922, IMG submission 100975) | Deep subsurface microbial communities from Aarhus Bay to uncover new lineages of life (NeLLi) - Aarhus_00045 metaG | ecosystem: Environmental > Aquatic > Marine > Oceanic > Sediment | place...
CGTCTCGACATCAGCCAGGCCGAGTCTATGCGGGTGTCCTTCTTGACGACACGACCAGTGGTGAATACTCGAGAGATGGCGCCATCTGGCAGAGCGACGACTATGGCGAGCATTGGTCGGTCCTGATCGAGGGAATCGAACGGCTTCAGCTCGTTGTTGCTGGTTCGCTGTACGGTGGCATGAATGGTGGATTCTACGAGTATGACCCGCCGTGGCAGGACACCGACGGTGATGGGCTGCGCGATGACGACGAGACGCGGGACCTTGACCCCGATGAGGAAGACGTCCAGAACCCGTTCAATCCCAGTGATCCCGACAGCACCGGCAACAGCTTCTCGGAAGGTCCCGACGGCATACCCGACGGTCTGAACGATTGGGACGGCGACGGGATGACCAACGCCGACGAGTTTATGTGGGACTACGACCCAACGGATCCGGAAAGCTGGGGCGAAGTACCAGCGATAGCGAGTATTGGCTTGTTCTTGCTCGTAGTTTTCCTAGTTGCCGCTACGCGCAGAAGAATAAGATATCGGAGAACCTGAGGATCTGGCGCTGCCGGGCTCGGAATTGAAACGTGAGATGACGATGCGCGGAGGTCGCTTAAGCCCGGGGTCCCGCGCCAGCATCGGTGTAAGTCCACCTCAGCGGCGATCCCTAGACGGTTGACGAACAGGCCTGTTTCGGCCCCGCTTCCACAGTTCTAACATCCTCGCGGCGACCTGTCCACCATTCCATAATCCAGCCGGGCGGCTTTGTTGCTCGGGACTATTGTTGACAAACACGGCCGGAACGGGTACGATAGTGGTATAGCGAATGACGTGGAATGACATCCCAGCGGAGACGCATGAGACATAGTCGGGTAGTGGCGTTTTCCCTGGTTTTCGCTTTCGTCGTGTTTGGCCAACCGGAAGGATTCAGCACAGGCGGTAACGAGAATGAGGGAAGCTCTGTACTTGCTGCGGACACCGTCGGCGCGGTTCCGGTCGTAACCGGCCTGGAATCGAAACCGACGTTTGCAGGAGTGCCGGGTCTGTTTCTGCACGGACGCGGGTTCGGCCAAAACGTGGCAGTGACCTTCAACGGGGCAGTTGCGACGCAGACAAGCGACCCCACTTCTACAAGCATCGCCGTTGCAGTACCCGACGGCGTTCTCCGCGATTCAGAGGTCGAGATCGTGGTTCAGGACATGGACAGCGGTCTCAGTTCTCCGCCCTACCAGGCTGAATCAATGCTCGACTACGTTGTGCTGTTCAGCAAACGTTCGGGACCGTTGCGCAACGCAACGTTCAATGTGGAAAGCGACGCACTTTTTGCCAGCGTGGTACTGTCAGGCGTCACGCCGGACGCCAAGTTCACGATCAGGGTCAATGGGGATTGTCACGGCAGCGTCGTGAGCTCTTCCGACGGGATCGTTCACATCACTGTGCCGCCCGGACAAATCGGGATAATGGGCGATTCGGATTCCGACTGTCTCTCGGACGATATCGAGACGGATACCGGCGTTTTTGTCTCGCTTTTGGATACGGGCACGGATCCGCTGGATCCCGACACCGACGGCGACGGGTTGCTCGATGGCGACGAGGTGAACGATCTCGACCCGGACACTCCCGGTCATCAAAACCCGTTCGACCCCCACAACCCCGATACGACGGGCGACTACGACCCGGAAGATCCGGAGACTCTGTTGACCAGAGACAACCCGGACGGCGTCCGCGACGGGCTCAACAACTACGATGGCGACGATATCACAAACTTGATGGACGGGATCTGCCGGTGGGCATCCCGCAGTCCAATAATTCCCGCACCTATATCGGTCGCCGTCACATCAGTTGCCGTCGCACTGCTCGCAACCCTGCTCGGCTTGCGCCGACTCCGACGACCCGCAAAGCCCGCAGCCCGGTAATCGTTCCCGCACGCTCGGACCCCTTTCATACATGGAGGTTCTGCCGGCGACCTCGCTTTCTACTATATCGGACTTCCCCAACAAGGAAGACCACGAGGTTTCTGAGTCGAAGCTGCCTTATTGCTCATGGAGGGAACCTTAGCCCGGTTTGTCAATAGCGAACACCTTCCAGAAAAGGAAGATATAACCTTGTTCGCGCTCCTCAACCCCGACCGTCATGATGAACCCAGTCCATTCTTGTAACTTGGACTGGAGGAGCAGATTTGTCCAGATCGGCTGTCTGATCGACGGTTTGCCAACATCGAGCGATACACCTTCAATTCTCTCCCGCTCTATGACTGCACGGCTAAGCCAAAGGCGTGTTCGTACCGTACCCTCTTCATCGCTTTCTTCCCGGGGGTGAATCTGAATCCCAATTCGCATTCCCAGTGTTTTGTCGAGCGTTTTGAGATCAAATCTCCCATCGTCCGCTTTCTCGAAGTACTGAATAGGTGTTTCGTCGCGCATTTCTATTCTACCGCTCTGGTTAGCCTCCAGGAGGATTCGGGGCGCACCAATCAAGACAATGTCGGGATGCGCCGGTTCGTCTCTTCCGTCCCATCGAAGGTCCGGCCCGTCAACGGTCATATGGACCCCACCGACTTCCAATTGAAGCTTTCCCGTACCGTAAGTCAATAGCTCCAGAGGCTCCAACGGGAAAAGACCTGTTCTTGTTTTGCCGACAATGGTCTTTGACGGATATGGGCTTGTGCTATAACTCTGCTTGTTTGAGATGGGTTCCAAATCCCCGGACTCCCAACCGCCTTTCCCAAAACCCTCAATCCTGTGGACCTCGGTGAGTACACGGTAGATCTTCATCTCAATAGGGTATTGCCTCTTCTCCTTTGCCATAGCCACGAAACAATGCGCAATCATGCACAGGACGAGTAATGCACTTCTGCCAATCATGGTCAAGCACTCCTTTCTTGATAGACTCCACATCTACAAACGCTCAAACGGGATCGTTGCTCGTATTGACACTGTTTCCTCCTAGCTCGATAATCTGCACCTCCGGCTCTGTTGGTGCCGTTAGAAAAGGGATCGGCCGAGAAGCCTGGGTATCAAAGACGTTTCTCGTGACAGACGGATCGTTGTGGATAACGTAGATCATCTTAACGGTCTCCGTTTTCACCGTTCTTCCCGGGGAGAGGACATAGCCTCCCAGCAAACCGGCCAGAGCGGACAAGACCGAAGCCACGGCGCATTGCCAGAACGCAACGGGTCGTCTAAACAAGCCTTCTCGCCGTTCGGACGCTTCCAGGAACAGATCATTCATCCTAAGCTCCATCTTGTCTGTCGGCGGGGTAAGCGGCATGTCATCCATAAACCGTTCAAGATCCTTCATGATGACTCCTTCTCGAACACGGTCTTAAGTTTCTGTAGCCCTCTACGATACCACGAAGCAGCGGTGTTGATTGAAACACCTCTTATGGCAGCGATCTCCTTGAACGTCATCGAACCGTAGATCTTCAGAGTGATGCACTCCCGTTCGTCCTCGGAAAGGGTTTGTAGCAGGCGCTCGACCTGAAGTCGGAGGCCCATTGTGTTGTTTCGGCCGGCTCGATCCAGATCGAAGAGGGAATCGTTGTTTACGTTTCTGCTGCTCGACCGAAGCTCGTCAATGGCGGCGTTCCGGACACAGCGGAACACATACGGGCGCAATTCTCTGGGCGGTTTGCCCCTTTTGAGGAGACGCAGGAAGACGGTATGAATCACGTCTTCAGCAGCGTCTTTGGACTCTGTAAGCGAAAGAGCGTACGTATATAGCTCTTGCCGATTCATTTCGTAGAATCGACGAATGAGCTCGACGAAGTCGGTTTTCATGAGTACGGTCGAGATGCTCAGGTTTAGTTGGCGCTCAATTATACCACGCCGTAGGCGAACGATTTTGTGCGCACGGAACAGAAAAAGGGGTCGGCGCAGAGCACGAAGGCACTTGACCTGAGAGCGGTTGTGTGTTTTGATCTATGCTGCGTACAGTTGCGTGGAGCAATACAAAACGGCATGCCATAACTCGATAGGAGGACAGAACGAATGAAACGGACGGCGCTGATCTCATTACTGATTCTGTGCGTTGTGACTGCACAGGCGGTGGCTGCGGACGAGAACGCGCCGTCAACAGTAAGCGCCGCGTATTACAGCGTCATGGACTTCGGCGCGAAGGGCGACGGCGAAACCGACGATACGAAGGCATTTACTGCAGCCATGAACGCCGCGTCGGAAGCCGGCGGCGGGGTTGTCTTTCTTCCCACAGGAAACTTCCTGATAAAGACGCATCTCGAGATCCCGCAGTTTGTCACGCTCAAAGGCGTGTGGAACGCGCCCCCTGTGACGCCCGAAAAGCACGGGTCGACACTTCTGGCTGTCGAGGGTAAAGGTGACAAAGACGGCACGCCGTTTATCACCATGAACCGCGGATCGACCTTGGACGGCATCTCGATATTCTATCCCGAACAGATAGACGCGAACCCGCCTCACCCGTACCCCTGGACGGTTCGCGCGAGCGCGAACGGTGCCGACAACTGTTCCATCGTGGACGTGCTGATGGTGAACCCGTACCAGGCGGTCGATTTCGGCACCAACCCGGCTGGACGGCATTACATCAAGGGGTTGTACGGGCAACCGTTGTACCGCGGCATCTACATCGACAACTGTTTTGATGTGGGCCGGATCGAGGACGTCCATTTCTGGCCGTTCTGGAAGATCGCGTGGGAGACCCTCATCAAGTTCACCCAGGAACAGGGCGAGGCGTTCGTCCTAGGCCGAACGGACTGGGAGATGGTCAGCGACAGCTTCTGCATATTCTACAAGATAGGGTTCCATTTCATCGAAGGCGAGCACGGGCCCGGCAATGTCATGATCACGCAGTCGGGCGCGGACATCGGCCCGTGTGCGGTACAGGTTGACAAGGTGATGAAACACGCTGGCATCTCCTTTGCCAACTGCCAGTTTATGACCAAGATAGTGGTGAGCGAGGACAACCCCGGCCCCGTCAAGTTTGATGGATGCGGGTTCTGGCCCGTCAAGGATGCCACGTCGCACGCGGTACTTGCGGGTACGGGACAGGTAACGTTCGAGAACTGTCATTTCAGCGAGTGGGACAAGCAGAAAACCGGCGCTCCGTGCATCGATGCCGATTGCGAAGGGATAACGATCACCGCGTGCGACTTCATGGACAAGGGCGAGAAACAGATAGTGCTCGGCGAGAACGTCAAGTCGGCGATCATCACCTCGAACCGGTTCCGCGGCGGCAAAAAGATCGAGAACAACAGCAAAGGCAATGTCCAGATAGGACTTAATACGGACCGTTAGGCAAGGTGAAGAACAGTTGATAGTGGAAGATGCCGAGGGGAACCATGAAAGAGTGGAAGAGGCGTGAGTTTATCCAGGCGTCGTTGCTCGGACTCGCGGGAGCTGCCGTGAGTGGGGCGGCATACGGGAAGGAAACGGGGCCGTTGAAGATTGAGCGTATCGATATCTACCCCGTGCGGTATCCGACGGTGATGCGGTTCAAGTTCTTTGAAGGGCCGACCTCGAGCGGAGGGCGGCCGGCGGTATTGATCAAGATCACGGCTGACGACGGCACCGTCGGCTGGGGCGAGAGCGTGCCGGTCCCGCGCTGGAGCTATGAGACGCTCGAAGGCGCGGTCAGCACTATTCAGAACTACCTCACGCCCGTCCTGCTCGGGCGGGACCCGTTCGACCTCAAAGGCATACACACGGTGATGAACCGCGAGATCGCGAACTCGTTCTCGACCGGGTCGCCCATCACCAAGGCCGGTATCGATATCGCTTTGCACGACCTTATCGGCAAAGCGACGGGCCGCAACATCGCCGAGTTGTGGGATCGCAAACCAGGGAAGGAACTGGTACTGAGCTGGACACTGAACCCGAAGACGCTCGACGATCTCGAACCGCTGATTCAGACAGGGCTCGAACGCGGGTACGAGAACTTTAATGTGAAGGTTGCGCCCGACCCGAAGTTTGACATCGAGATGTGCAAGATAGTGAAACGGCTCGTGCCGGACGGGTTCCTGTGGGCGGACGCCAACGGCGGGTACGACCTCGCTACCGCACTGGACGTTGCTCCGAAGCGTGCAGACGTCGGCGTGCCGGTCTTCGAACAGCCTCTTATGTCCAACCAGCTCACCGGATACCAGGAACTGAAGAAACAGGGCGCGTTGCCCATCATCATGGACGAAGGTGTCGTGTCGCCAGCCGACCTGATCGAGTTTATCAAGCTTGGCTGCTGCGACGGCGTGGCGATGAAACCGGCACGATGCGGCGGGCTGGTATCCGCATCGCAGCAGATCGAGATTCTCGAGGACGCCGGACTGATGTTTCTGGGCAGCGGGCTTACCGACCCGGACGTGTCGCTTGCCGCGTCGCTCATACTCTATGGAGCCTACGGTCTCAAGTACCCGGCGGCCCTCAACGGGCCGCAGTTTCTCGGCACAAGCGTCATCACGCAGCCCTTCAAGCCTGTCGGCGGGAAGGTCCGCATCCCCACGGGTCCCGGACTCGGCATCGAGGTCGACGAGCAGAAGCTCGAGCAGCTTGTCGAAGCGTCGAAAGCGTAGCAGAGGAGACACGGAATGCGAGCAACTCGCCGCGAATTCGGAACAGGCACGGCAGGTGCTGTTGCTATTAGTTTCTCCGGTTCGTTCAAAATGAGAACGCTTATCCTCACGTTCATTGCGTTCGGGATGACGTGCGTGTGCCTGGCGGACTTCACCTTCGACGACAACGGAACGAGCGTGACGGTACTCGATGGCGGCAAGCCTGTGCTTGCCTACCACTACGGCCGGATGAACCCGCCCAAAGGCATCGATGCCGAGCGGTACTGGCGCTCGAGCTATATCCATCCGCTCTACGGCCTCGACGGAGACGTGCTCACAGGCGATTTCCAACGCGACCACCCTCACCATCGCGGTGTGTACTGGACGTGGCCGCAATGCAAGCTCGGCAACCGCCAGATGGACATCTGGCACCTTGTAGGCGTGCGACAGCTTTTCGAGCGCTGGCTCGAACGCGAAGCGGGCCCGGACACAGCCGAGATAGGTGTGCAGAACGTCTGGGTGTTCGATGATGGCCCAGACCCGGTGGTTCGGGAACAGGTCCGACTCACTGTCCACCGGGCCGACAACGACGGACGCGCAATCGATTTCCACCTCAGTTTCACAAACGTGTCGGCAGAGGTCGTCACTATCAAAGGGCAGAACGGGGCAGGTTACGGCGGGCTCTGCCTCCGTGCCGACCGCGCCCGTCGCAACCCGGTAATCACGACCGCGCGCGGCGTGCTCAAGAAGGACTCAAATAGCATCGGCTCCCCGTGGGCCGACTTCTCGTCGCCCACCAAACGAGGCGGCCCGAACTCCGGCGCGGCTATCTTCCAGCATCCCAAAAACCCCGATTACCCCCACCGCGGCTGGTGCCTGCGCCATTACGGGTTCCTGGGTGCCGCATGGCCGCACGACAAACCGTTCAAGCTCCAGCCCGCCGGCTCGATCGATCTGCGATACCGCCTTTACGTCCACCGCGGCACCGCCGAAGACGCGAACGTGGCCGAAAAGCACAACGCCTACGTGAAAGCGCACAAGTAACGACCAACGCAACACATGAGGTTCGCCTGTCAAGCACAAGCACAGGTCCTTGACACGATCTTAAGACAACGACGAGAGCTTATCTCTTAGATCACTTACTGGCTTAAAGTACCACTTCCGGCCATCCTTGCCGGCGTCGAGCAGACCGCGGTCCCGCAAGTCAAGCAGATCGGTCCGAGCTGTCTCATACACTACATTGTGGCTCACGCGATGCGATGCGATCGTGTACCGGTGATGCGGGTGGCGAAGCGCATGGCTTACGAGCGCACGTTGCCGATGGTTTAACATCATGCACTCTTTCAACTCGTGCTCGACCTCATGTAATTGTCGGGCTGTTCGATCAATGTATTGGTGGAGATCCCTAATCGCCCGGTCAATGACCCCCAAATGGTAGATGATGAAGTAGGTAAGATCGTTGTCATCGGTTTCAGTGTAAAGGAAAGCGCGGCTATACTCAGCGGGTGCCTTGCGCAGAATGGGCGAAATCGAGACAAATTCGAACAGCCAATAATCGTGGTGGAGCATCGACCAGTAGAACAACGCCCTCGCAGTCCTACCGTTGCCGTCGACGAAAGGGTGATCGTAGGCAAGCCAGAAGTGCAAAATGATCGATCGGACCACTGGATGGATAAAGGCGCCCCCAGAGGCGGCATTGGCAAAATCGCACATCGCAGCCATCCGTTGTTCGAGTTGTACGCTCTGAGGCGGAACATGAACGACCTCGAAGCGGTCCCCGACCACCGGGATGACGTCTACTCGTTCGTCCGCTCGGCGGAATCGACCGGCCGCCGATGGATCGTCTAGTGTCTGCTCGGTAACAAGCCGGTGGATTTCGAGGATCAGTTCTTTGGTCAAAGGGCACTTCTTCAATTCACTGATACGCTGCATGGTCACAAAATTGTTGCGGATCATCTGCTCGCTTCTGTCACGAGGGCGTCTGCCCGTTCGGAGCATCTCTTTGGCAACTCGCCGCGTCGTCGTCGCTCCTTCGAGCTGGCTGGAAGTGATCGCTTCTTCGATAAGCGACCTGACGTAGTATTGGTCACGCGTGTCCCGGCTCGTGATTTGCCGCGACATCTCTGACATCTGTATGACGCCTCCCGCGGTTTGATCGATGGCGTGAAGCGTTTCCGGAATCGGATCCGTTACAAGGTACTTGAACGGCTCCCCCGTCTTGTCACACAATGGAACCAGCTCGAACAGGGCTTGCCGATGCATCTTGAGAGCGTACCACCATTCATGGTGTGACCATCCTCCGGGCGGCTCATAGCGCTTCAGTTTGTCCCAATGAAGGTACTTGCCACTGATCAACGGACCGGAGATCGCGCTCAAGATTGCTATCAGCCGTTTTGGGTTGTGTTTGATCCGCTCGTACAACTGTGTCTGGCCAGGCGGCGGTTCAGGCTTCCTCATCGCTTCATCATCCTGGAAGTTAACTACTTACGCATCTACCATTAAATACTAATCATTACAGTATTAGTATATACGATCTCGTCCCGACCTGTCAAGTACTAACTCTGTATTTTTTGGTACAGATCGGTATCGTGCGGCTGAGAGGATACCTGTGCGTATCGGGAACGGTCGCACCTCGCGACTTGTTTCATGATTCCACCAATTGTCGAGGGAAACGCTGGCTACTCAAGGCTTCTGTTTGGGAATCAACCTATAACACAGAGCCAGCACGCTACCTGTGCGTGGGGCGAGAATGCAAAGATCTATACGCGCCGAGCCAAGAGTTCTTCCACTTCTTGGGCACCGTCGCTATCGTCCGTTGGCCGGCTACTCTGCTTCCTCGTCTGCGGGCATTTTCAGGAGCCGTTCAAACTGGCCGACGTTTAGTCCGGACATGTACTGAACGATGTCGAAGCTTGTGAGGATCCCTACGGGCCTTTTGGGGCCTGCATGCGGGTCGATGATGATGAGATGTTCGATCTTCCTCTTTTTCATCAGATCTATGGCGTCTTCAACGGGCGCCTGCGGATCGACCTCGATCTTGTAGGGCCTCATCACCTCTTCGGCCTTGATGGCCTCGATATCCTTGCCGTAAAGCGGGAGCAACTCCATGACCGAAATAACCCCCCATACCTCTCCTGTCTCGTCCACCACCGCGACGGCGCGGATTTGGTTCTCGTGCATTATCGTCACAACGTCTTTGACGCTGTCTTCGGGGTAGCAGAACAGCACACCCTTGTGCATAAGGTCGTGAATCTTCATCGTCGGTCCCTCCTTAGTCTGTTGCCATGTGGCGCACCAGTTCGGCCGCAGGAAGAATTCCCAGAACCGCTTTGCTGCCCGGCCGGTCGGAGACGACGACAAGATGTTCGATCCTCTTCCTGGCCATCATGTCGACTGCCTCCTCGAGGGGCGACCTGGGCGTGATGGTGACGGTGTGCGGCAGCAGAATATCCCGGGCTTTCGTCTCGTCGAGGTCTCTGCCGAACGCCTTCAGAATGCTGCGTGCCGATATGATACCGGTCACCTCGTTCCGGTCGTTTACCACCACGCAGTAGCGCGACCGGTTGACGACCATTATCTGGGACACCTCGCGGATGCTCGTCTGCTCGGTGCACGTGATCGCTCCCCGCCGCATTCGCTGCAAAACTCGCTCTTCCATCGTGCCCTCCTTCTTCTGCTCGGAACGGCCATTCAGACTCTTGCATGTCATTCTGTGTGTACGCGAAGAATCCGCTCTTCAGAACCTGGTGAGACATAGGTCTCTCGAAACGCTGCCATGATCTCGTCAAACGGCAACTCCTCGAAATCTCCGCGCTGTTTCAGGTACTTGATGTGCGGCGTTCCTTCCTTGTTGCACGGGTGAAACACCGCATCGTGGACCCCGTCAAACTCGACAGGCACGAAGCCTCGCTGCACGCACATTTCGAGATCAAACGCAGGGGTGGCTTTGACCCACCTGCCGTTTAACCACAGTTTCGTGTACCCGTGATAAACGAACAGGTTCGTCTTCATCATCTCCTGCAACCGTTCGGAGATGAGATGGTTTTCCACGTCCGCGAACGCGAGCAGCGCGGGTACTCCTGCCGCCCGGGCGAGCGCCGCCAGCACGACAGCCTTCTGCGTGCAGTACCCCTCTCTCCGTTCGATGGTCCTGCTGGCGCGATACTCTTCCAGCGGCGATGCGGCCAAATCGACGTTGTACGCTACAGCGTCTCTCGCATAATAGAACAGCCTCTCGGCCTTCTCGACATCGCTCTCACAGCCCTGCGTAAGCGCGCCGGCTATCCCTGCAACCAGCTCCGAATCGGAGTCGATAATTCGCGTCGGTCGTAAAGCACCGTTGATGTCAGCCATGCTATCCCCATGTGCCGCTTATTCTTCAGCCGCTCTCTCCAACAATGTGCATCGTCATTGTATCATACCCGCACCCCGGCTCCGACAACTTCTCGCGGGTCTACGAGCCGGAGAAACGTCTGCCTGTGACGGTGTATGTTGCGTTGAGCGACCGTGTTGCGCCGGGCGCGATAGGGTCCCGGTTTGGCAGCAGCTCGAGGTTGACGTGTTCCAACTCGGCGTTGTAGAAGTAGAGCAGCGACTCGAGTTCGTCGGCACGAAACTCGTTGACGAGCGTGAGCGACTTGTCGGGGATGGTGAACGCCCAGCGTTTAAGGCCTTCGGGCTCGATGTAGTCGCCGCGAGCACGCTCTTCGGGCCGTTTCTGCACCTTGAGTTTCTTCCAACCTCGCGTGTCCTCGACCCATATGTCGGGTACGTGCTCGCCCTGCGCCCAAAACTCGGGATGGATCTTGACGTTCGGAGCGAGCGGGGCGTTCGTCGGGTTGTGCATCGTGAGAACGACCTCGAGCGTGTCGGAACCTGGTGTGAGTTTCATGGTGCGCTCGATGACAAGGCCATCCTCGAGCTCGGCCTTGATCGTCAAGCTCTTTGGCGTCTTCTCCACTACCTCGTACTCGTCTGCGACGGGATGTTCCGGTTCGGGCGTGTCGGGATCCGGAGTGATATCCCACTCCTGCCATGTGCCCGGTCGTCGCGAGTAGGTTGTGTGACCGGTCAGAAGCTCCGTGCCGTTTCTCTTGTCGGTCCACCGGACCACCGATCCTGCCAGGGCCGGCGTCACCCATATCGCGTAATGCTCGTTTTCGAGGGTTGCGATCCTCGATTCGAGACTACGCGGCGGGGTTTTTCCGCCGATCTGTTGCAGGAAGTCTTCCATCGGGAAATAGTCTATGACGTGCGTGACACCGTAGCTTTTCATCAGGTCCCAATACTCTTCGAGCGTAAGGCTCGGCGGCCGTTCGACCCTGAAGATGTTGCCGGCAATCCGAATCCGTGGCGGGCACACAAGCGCCGCGTACTGGATCGGCAGGTAGGCCAGGCTGAGACGTTCGCGAACCTCCTCGTTTTCGACCGCCGCGAACGCTTTCTGAAACACCTTCTCGGCCTCGATAACGAATTCGTAGTCTATCCACTCGCCTCTATCGAAACAGCCCATGACAACGTGGTTGTCGAGAACTTTCTTCGTGACCATATCGATATACTCGTGTATGAACGGCGCGGCCTCCCTGTAGTACAGCTCGATAAACTCGTTCTTGAGCTTCTCGGCGTCCGCGTCGGGATTCCACAGGCACTTCACGATGATATAAGCGCGCAATTGCGCAAACTCGGACCCGTGCGATCCGGCCCCCTGCTCGAATAGCCCTTTGACGTTATGGTTGGCAAACATCTTGATATTGGGCTGCAGCACCTGGAAGTTCGGGTGCGGGGTTTGAAAGTTGTAGAAGTTGGTGGTGTAGTCCCAGATGTAGAGCGTCTTGGCGATCTTCGACCACCCCTCGATATCATCCATGAACTCGCGGTTCTCCTTGCTGAAATCCTCCTCGAGCGGCCGGGCGAAATCGCATTCAATGCTGCACAGACGGATGATAACGTTGTCTCTCGGTTTGATGGTTTTCGGCGCCTTTCGCGTGTACCAGTAGGCGAGCGTCTCGATGTACACGTCGGGGAACTCCTTGCCGATCTCGTCCGCGACACGGTTGACGAACGGCAACAGAGAGCCCATCGGCGTGCCTTCACGATCATCCAGCGCCTTGCAGGCGTCGCACTCGCAGTTGTTGACGCAGTCCATCTGCGACACGCTCCAGATCTTCTTGCTCGGGTTGGCCTTGATTCGTCTGCGCAACTCGTCCACAACGATCTTCGGCAGGTCCGGGTTCGTGAGACAAAGCTGGGCGGCTTCCTGCCACCGTTCACCGGAAAGGTTGAGCACGGCTTTCCGTTCGCCGTCGACGAGCGCATAGTACTCCGGATGGTCGTGAAAATACTTCTCCGGCGGCACGAGCGAGTAGAACGAGTGCACGAACAAGCCGAAGCCGGGACCTTCGGTCAGTTTGTGAGGTTTGGCAAACGAATCCTGCTGCGCGTCGATGTACGAGGTCATACGGTATTCGAACGGTGGAACGTAGCGGAACTCTATTTCCGGAAGCTCTTTCGGCGGCGCATCGGGAATGTGCGTGACGTTCGACGTCAGCCAGCGTACCCCCATATAATCCTCGAAAAACTGGTAGACGCCATACATCGTACCACGCAGTTGTCCGCCCACTATGAGAAGGTTCTTCCCGTCGGTACGGATGCACAACCCGTCGTTGCCGAGCCCGTCGAGCTCGAGCCTGCGCAGCAACTCTTCCGGTACGCCCGCGCGACCGATCCAGACATTGACACCGTCGGCGGGCTCGTCGCTGACGCTGATGTCGGCACGCGTTGTCAGTTTCCAGTACTTCTTGAACTCCCCGGCTGCGAACTTCTCGGATTCCGACGCGTCATCGGAAACCACCACGTGGAACGATCGATACGCATCGGACCCAAGCCACGCGGCAAAACTGTTTCCGCTCACAAGCAGCGTTAGAACCACTAGGGCAGTGCTGAAATGCCGGTCAAGCCTCATCATGGTTGTTCTCCCAAAACATTCTGTCACTGTTTGCTTTTGCAGGTATCCTTATTCTCTATAGCGAAATCGGCTTCCACCCGCGATTGTATCCCTTTCACAATGTGCGGTTCAACGGCCTGCCTGGAGCCCTCGAGGCCGCCGAACAGTCGTTTTCTCCCGTCAAGTCTGGTACAATAGGATTGCTGCAACGATCAGACGGAGGAGAAACGTCGTGACTCTACGCGAGAAGGTTGCGTTCTACCTGGTTGACTGCAACACGCCGCTGGGCAAACTGATTGACGTGGTGCTGACACTGATCAACCTGCTCGCCTGCGGTCTGTTCGTCGTGTGGACGTATCCCCATTCCGAGACCACCGAACGGCTGCTCTACGTGGTAGAATTGGTCGTTGTTGCGATCTTCATCGTCGAGTATGCGGCACGGTTCTGGGTTGCCGAACGCAAGCTCGCATACTTCTTCAGCTTCTATGCGCTCGTCGATCTCGCGTCAATCCTGCCGGCACTGGTCACCATACGCGGGCTGAACTTTCTGCGGGTGTTCCGCGTGCTCCGCATATTCCGGTTCATCCGGTTCCTGGAGACGGAAGTCTTCTTCTTCGGCACGATAACGCGCGTGCACCTCCAGATCGTGAGAACCCTGTTCACGATCCTCGCGATAGTGTTTACGGCAGCAGGGTTCATCTACTTTGCCGAATACCGTGCGGACGATTCTCAAGTTCACACGTTTGGCGATGCCTTCTACTTCAGCGTGACTACGCTGACGACGGTCGGGTTTGGCGACATCGTGCCGCTCACCCGGTCGGGCCGTTTGGTAACGGTGCTCATGATACTCAGCGGCGTCATTTGCATCCCGTGGCAGGCGGGGAAACTCGTGCGGCTTCTCGTAACTGCTGAGAGTGGGAAGGTGCATATTGTGTGCCCGAGCTGCGGATTGAGACATCACGACCCGGACGCCACTCACTGCAAATCGTGCGGCGCCGTGATCTACCACGAAGTGGATGGTTCGAGCTAGGCCCGTTTGACACGTGGCTCTCGCGCAGGTATAATGTTATTTGTGAAGGTTGTCAGAGACGGCTAAGAATCTTCTGGCTGGCCGAGGAGGAATACCATGCTGGGTACGGGCGATTTGAGGGCATCGGACGGTCTGTGGAGAGAGAAAGACAAGATACCCGTTGTTGCGATCCTCAGCGGTAACATACGTGTCGAGGGAGTAGCCCACTTGGTTCGAAACCAACGGCTGCTCGATATGCTGAACGCACCCGATCAGGATTTCATCCCGCTTACCGACGCGACAGTATATAACGGGGTTACGGGAGAGACAATCAACGCCGGGTTCATGGCAATCTGCAAGTCGGAACTCGCCTACATCATGACGAAGTAAGCCGAGACGCGTTTTACTGTCGTCCTCGCGACAATTTCACCCGGCAGCGTTTTCTTCATCTTCAATCTCGCGCGTCTCTCCTACGTCACGGTCGGCTTCCCGCAACCTCTTCAACCGTTCGCCAATCTCGCGCTCATGGCCCCGGTCGGTCGGCGAGTAATACGCGCCCGGCTCGACCCCGTAGTATTGGGAGACGTACCCACCCTCGAAATCATGCGGGTAGACGTATCCCTCGCCACGCTGCAACCTTTTCGCGCCCGCATAGCCGGCATCACGCAGGTGGCGCGGCACGGGCACGGTCCGGTTCTCCTCGACATCCTTGCGAGCTGCAAGCAACCCCATGTACGACGCGTTGCTCTTAGGCGCGGTCGCCAAATACACGGTTGCCTGCGCCAGCGGGATCTGCGCTTCAGGCAACCCGATAAACTCGCAGATCTGCCACGTCGCGTTTGCAACGAGGAGGGCTTGCGGGTCGGCGTTGCCAACATCTTCAGCAGCCGCGATAGCTATTCTGCGCGCAATAAACCGTGGATCCTCCCCGGCGTTGAGCATCCTCGCCAGCCAATAGAGCGCCGAATCAGGATCCGACCCGCGGATGCTCTTGATGAACGCCGATATTGTGTCGTAGTGTTCATCACCGGTTCCGTCGTACGCAACGGCTTTCTTCTGCATGCTCTCCTCGGCACGCTCTCGTGTGATAACGAGCCTGCCCGAAGCGTCCGGTTCGGTCGACAGTATGGCAAGCTCGAGTCCCATCAACGCCTGCCGGGCGTCACCGTCGGCATACGTGGCAAAATGCTCTATCGCGTCATCAGCCACATCGATCTCGGTCTCGCCAAATCCTCGGCGCGGGTTCGCAAGTGCGCGTTCGAGAACCAGCGCTATCTGTTCGTTGCTGAGCGGCTTGAGCTCGAACACACGCGACCGCGACAGAAGTGGTGATGTCAACGCAAAGAACGGGTTCTGCGTAGTCGCTCCGATGAGTATTATCGTGCCGTCCTCGACGTCGGGTAGCAGCGCGTCCTGCTGGGCGCGGTTGTAGCGGTGTATCTCGTCGATGAAGACTATCGTGCGTTTGTCGTGGACCACCCGGCGTTGCTTGGCAGTCTGAATTGTCTCCCTGACGTCCTTGACACCGGAAGTGACCGCGTTGAGCACCTCGAACCCCGCCGACGTGCGCCGCGCAATGATCCTCGCAAGTGCGGTTTTGCCGGTACCGGCAGGGCCGTACAGTATGAGCGACGATATCTTGTCGGACTCTATGGCGGTGCGCAACAGCCTTCCCGGACCGAGTATGTGTTCCTGCCCGACAAACTCGTCAAGATCCCGCGGCGCGACACGTCGTGCGAGCGGCCAATCCTGCCATTTCGACCGTTCCCGCTCGAACAGGTCTCGTGTCTCGGCCATTATTCTATCCCCCTAACCGAAGACTATTTTCATTATCGTTTCAACCGACTCCGCGGTCCGGGTTGGAGGCTGCAGTCCGGGATAGGACTCGGCGACGCGCACGTCGTTGACGAGATCCATGTTCCGCTGGCGGACGTAGAAGAAGTTCTTCTTTCCGAGGAGGTATCGTGCCAGGTATTCCTGCTCGGTCTGGCCCGGCGTCGGCACAAAGAGCGCCTGCTTGCCCAGCTCTATCAAGTCCATGAGAGTCGAGTACCCGGACCGGCAAATCACCATCTTCGCGCGCGACATAAGTATATCGCGTTCGGGCGGGGGCGCATAGCCATATACCTCGATACCGTCGTGGTCAACCTTCTCGGCGCGTTCCGGCGAGCCGAGCACCGCAACCACCCTGCCGGGAAGGTGCTGCGCTTGCGCCAGCACCTTGCGCTCGAAGGTGGTTCTCGACGGTTCCGGTCCGGAGATCGAGATGAAGTAGTCGATGTCCTGTTCGACGTCCTGTGGAACAAAATCAGAGAGTATCCCGACATAGGCTATCTTGTCAGTATCGAACAGCCGGAGATTGTGCGACAGGTCGCCGCTCAGATCGTTTTCCGCGTAGTCCGGTACGATGAATCTCTTGAACTTCTTGCGGAAGAAGTACTGGAAGTACTCCGTCATCAGCTCGAACGGAGCGAGCCGGTATGGCACGAGAAACCGCAACTGGTGCCCGATGAAGAACGACGGCCGGCTTGGATGAAACGCCCCGTACTTCTGGTCCGCTATGAGCAGGTCGACTCCTTCCTCATCGACTATTCTGCTGATTTGTTTGTGCTCGAGCTGGACGGCGCGAAGCATGGCGGGCAGGTACAGAGCGAACTTGACCCACAGGCCTCTTTCACCGCTGACGTACGGCACAGGATAGCCTATGCCGTTTATCATCTTGCAGCGCTGGCCGAGCTCCCGTTCGAGCAACGCGAGAGCTCGGCCAGTCGTGTAGATTACAAGATCATGGCCTTCGGCTACAAGCCTGCGCAACACCGGCAGGCTGCGCGTGGCGTGTCCGAGACCCCACGAACAAAGGCCATAGAGGATCTTCATTCCTTACTTCTTCGGCTCTTCAACCTTCAGATGCAGGATAAAGGTGTTGTCCCCGCGCTGCACGAGGATGATCACTGTTTCGCCGGGCTTGATCTTCTTGACCATGTCGCTGAACGCCCGGGCATCCTTGACGGGTTTCCTGTCAATCTCCAGGATGACATCGCCTTCGCGGATACCGGCATGGAACCCGGCGCTTCCGGGTTCAACGTCCGTAACGACCACGCCCTCATCGAGATCGATACCCGTGCGTTCGCGCATCTCGCGTGACATATCATCCGCGCTGCGGACCCTGAGTCCCCACATCTTCTCTCTTCGTGCGACCTCAGTATCCTCCTCGCTCTCGGGCAGGGTCATCAGTTTCACACGTAACGTCTTCTCCTTGCCGTCCCTGACGAGTTTGATCTTCACCGTGGTTCCCGGCTTCATCGAGCTGACAAGTTGCTGCAGAGCTTTTGCGTTCTCGACAGTCTCGCCGTCAACGTCTCGAATCACGTCGTAGACTTCGATGCCCGCATCTTCTGCCGGCGTCCCGTCCATGACTTGGTTGACCAGCGCGCCGTTGTTGTCCGGGAGATCCAACTTATCGACCAACTCCGGTGCAACATCCTCGATGGAGACGCCGAGATACGCCCGGATCACTCGTCCTTCGTTCTTCAACTGATCGAGGATCCTCGTTGCCATGTTTATTGGGATTGAGAAACCCACCGACTGCGCAAAAGGAGCCATGGCAGTGTTCATGCCGATAACCTCCCCTCTTATATTGACGAGGGGACCGCCGCTGTTGCCCATGTTTATCGGAGCGTCCGTCTGGATGAAATCCTGGTACTGCAGCACCGGTCTCAACTCCCCCAGACTCCGTCCGATAGCGCTAATGTGGCCAACAGTAACCGTTCCTTCAAGCCCCTTTGCGCTGCCGATTGCAATTGCGAACTGCCCGACCTTGATCTCGTCCGAATCTCCCAGCTTGGCCACGGGAAGATCCTTGCCTGCGTCGATCTTGAGCAAGGCGATGTCGGTCTTCGGGTCCCGCCCCGCGACTTCCGCTTCGAACGTGCCGCGGTCCGCCACCTTCACGGATATCTTGTCCGCACCTTCGACGACGTGGTTGTTCGTGAGGATATAGCCGTCCTTCTCGACTATGAACCCGGAACCTTCGTGCATCTCGAACCGCCGCGGCTGTGGCCCAGGTTGCCCAAAAAAGCGGAACTGGTCCATCAGATCCCGCAACGGATGCCCCTCCGGTATGACGGGAAGCTTGGGCTCGGCGCTGCTGTCAACACCAATGTTCACAACTGCAGGCAGCACCTCGTCCACCACCTCGACAAAGGCGGTCTCAATCCGCTCGAGCGTTCTCAAAGGGCTTTCCGCGGCCAACGCGGCGTGTCCGCCCAACAGGACGACCCCGGCCACAACAACCGCCACACAAACGCCATATCGCTTCGTGTTCATCTCACTACCTCCTTCATTTTCCCGAACCGGACCTAGACTGCGTCCGGTTCCTAGCTCTAGGTTACCAAAAGGTGTCCACCAAGTAAAGAACGTCCGGCAATCGAACGTTCCGACTGCACCGTGTTCCATCACTCCTTTCTTCGCGTTACGGCCGGCAACGTGCCGCCCAACTCCTCGTATACGCCGATTCTTGCTTCCGTGTTTTCTTCAAATGATTTCGCAGTCCGCCGCCTGTATCCACCCGCGTTTCTGCTCCGACGGCAAGCTGATCTGGTACCACCCGTCGGCTTGTTCGACGAGGCGGAACTTCGCGCCCGAATTCAACTGGAACAACGTGGTGTAGTCTGTCCCGCCGCCGGACCTGACGTCAGTCTCGTCGTTGAGCACCACTCCGTCCTTGATCTTGAGCGATGCATACATTTTGTATGAGCACGACGAGCCGAAGACGATGGCCAGAAACACGACCAGGTATAGAGCGCGATTCACAAACGTGTGCTTCAGGTATATGCGCGATACGGCGGTTCCCCAAAGCGCCAGGTACAGCGCGGCAAAGATGAGTGTCGTCTCGAACATGCTTGTCGAGAAATGCCAGAACAGAAGGCTCCTCCAGAATCCGGGTACGGTTTCCGGGGCCAATCCATCCAGCGCTACGCTCTCGAGCAAGGCCAGGTTTGCCCTCGGGTTTGGGTCCCTCGGCATCCGCCTCAACGCGCGTTCGTAGTTCAGTTTCGCCTTGCCCAGGTCGCCGAGTTTGAAATACGCATTGCCGAGGTTATAGTACACAGTGCCGCCGGCGTCTCCGTTGTCTACGAGGCTCTGATAAAGCTCAACCGCTTTACCATAATCCTCCTTGATGTACGAAGCGTTTGCTTCGTCGAATATCGCTCGCGGATCGTAGGGCTCGCCCGCCGCCCATACCGCGCCTGCACATAGCATATGGAGCCCGAAGAACAAGGTTGCAAATGCCGCTGCCAACACTTTATGCCTGGTACCCAATCTTCCCTACCTCATCTTTCCAAAGACTCGTTCGAGCCGGCTGAGCAGCGACTCGGTTCGCTTGACCAACTGGGCCGTACCGACCGGTTCCTCTCCGGCCCCCGCATAACGGGCTGCATCGCACTGATCGAGTATCGCTACCACCTCAGAAATCAACTCCGGGGCAGCGCCCGCGGCCTCGAGCTTCTCGACCGTCTCTTCCGAGGTGAGAGCACCCGGAGCCAGGTTAAGCTTGTCCGAAAGATAATTGCTGATGGCTCCCGCTATGCCCGGGCACGCTTCGCCGGTCCGGCCGGACCTGCAGGTCCTGGCCGCCGCTTTGAGCGTTGCGCGAGCGGTGCGCAGGGCGTTGAGGTGCCGCACATACCGGACGTCTGTCTTCAAACGGTACTTACGCCGGACGGCCAACAACACGAGGAGATGGGCGCACGGCGGCGCTGTGAGGAGCACCACCCACGCGGGCGCGGATAGTGTTTCCGACGAACTCAGCCGACCGGGAGTCGAATATATCGTGAAGATGTCCTCACCTACCACCTGTATCCCACGTTTGCCGGCAGCCGTGTCGAATGACACAACACGCATGGCCGTGGCGTTCGCAGCGGGAATGACGTTTAGCTCGAACGGGCCTCGGGCCAACGTGCGGTAGCTCTCTTGCTCTGTGTCGAAATACGTAAACTCAAGTTTTGGAATGACAAGCGTACCTTCTTTCTGGGGCCGCAATACTATCTCGAAGGATTTCTCGCCCTGCAGACCGTCGCGCCTCGACGTGATCTTCTGGTTGGGATCGAGCTCGTATCGCTTAACGTCTTCAACCTCCGGCAGCACAGGGTCACCTATACCGCTGATGCTCCCCGAGCCGCTTATCTTCGCAGTGAGCGTAATAGGCGCGCCAACCTCCACTTCTTCCGGCACCTTGTTGACCGACAGCTTGAACTGTCCGACGCTGCCGGTGAACGATGCAGGTTTGCCCGGCTCGGGAAGGGGTTTCACCGTCAGCGTCGTGGGTTCTGCTGTCAACGTGAACCGCTGTGTTCTTCCGAACAATATTCTGGAGACTCGGACATTCCCTTCAGCACCTGCGCCCACGATCGTAAGCTCGCCTGGACGTACCGGAAACAAGGCAGTTGCCAATTCAAGGACCCTGTACGGCACCCCATTGATGATCGTGTCATAGCCATCTCTTGTGTCAAGCGGCTCTGAAAGAAACCCTTCGAGCGTGGGTTGGATATAGCGTACGGGAGGCGCAAGCGTCACTTGAGACGCGACAAACAGCCTGAACAGGAGTATCACTTGTTCATTCACGTACGCTTCAATCTTGTCGGTCTCGACCGTCACATAGATGCCCTTTTGGGGTTGTGCGCGACCGGTTCCGCCCGCCCGAATCCCCCCGGCGTCGCGTACAGTGACCGCCACGGCATTTGTCGTGTACTGTCGTCTCCCGACTGTCACCGTGGCGGGATCTATCCTGAAGCTGCCCGCCTTGACGGTCAGGAGTGTGTAGCTTGCAGTGGACTTCATGGACACCAC
>Ga0114922_10001629_pt1 | contig 21296 bp, 26 predicted proteins | sample AartaG_FD_100975 | JGI IMG/M metagenome (GOLD analysis project Ga0114922, IMG submission 100975) | Deep subsurface microbial communities from Aarhus Bay to uncover new lineages of life (NeLLi) - Aarhus_00045 metaG | ecosystem: Environmental > Aquatic > Marine > Oceanic > Sediment | place...
CGCCGGCATTACCGCCTACCGCATTCGGGGCCTGGAGGCGGAACGGAAGCTGGAACGAACTCAGGAGAACATGCGCCAGGTACAGGGCATCGTGGGGGTAGTAAAGCGACGCCACGACTCCCTGAAAGTCCAGGCCGAGATGACCGAGAGCTACCGTAGTCTAAAGGAGGAGATCTTCCAGGTCGAGCTGGATATTCAGCTGCTCAGGCTCAAGGGCTTGAGGGAGAAACAGGAGCGGCTGGACCGACGACTTGCCGACAGCAGCGAAGGACGATCCACCCTCAAGGCAGGCATCGATGCGATCCGGGAGAACATGGAGAGAAGCATCGATCAGGTGAACTCCATGGAGTCTCATCTGATCGAGAATCAGAAGAAGCTCTACCAGGTCGAATTGGAGAGAAACAGCAAGGAAAACCAGATCGGGATGCTTCGGGAGAGGCGGGAGGAGATTCAGCAGCAGATCGTTTCGGAGCAGGACAGGGCGAAATCACTGGAGAAGAAGATCGAGCAGTTGGGCGGGGAGGTGCAGCGCCGCAGGCTGGAGCTGTCCGAGCTGGAATCCCGGATAAAGGATGTGGAGAAGAACATCCGCGCCTTTGAGGAGGATATCCGGCGTTTCGAGGCCCGGATCCAGGAAAACGAGGGTAATGCGCGACGCCTGCGGGAAGAAGCCGCATCAATCGAGTCCGAGGTCGAGGTACTGCGAACGGATTTGCGGACCCTGACCGACGATATCGTCACTCAGCTGGATCAAAAGCTCAAGGAGCTGGGCTATTCGGCGCAGACCCGGGAGCGAGTCGAAACCAGGATCGGGGAGCTCCTGGAGGCGATGCGTATACAGCTGCGGGGCCGCTCGGAGCTTCTCAGCGACTACCGCTCCCTGTCCGGGGGCGGGGAAGAGCAGGTCCAGCTGCTCGATACCCTTCAACAACTCCTGGAGGATTCCCTGATCAAGACCGATGAGCTCGGGGAGATGTTCGACCAGTACAGGCGCTGCACACCCGTGTTTCTGGAGGAATTCCTGGCTCCGGAGGGCATCATCACCAAGAAGAGGGAGCTGGATAACAGGATTACGGAAAACCTGGGCCGGAGAAACGAAAAGAGGGAAGAGGCCGAGTCGCTGCGTCTGGAGAATCAAAACCTCAATGCCAAGATCACCGAGTACCGGGGCACCCTGGAGGAACTGCGGGTTAACCGGGCTCAGACCCACACCCGCAAATCGAGTCTCCAGAGCGACATCGAACGCCTCCATGAGCTGATCACGGATCAGCAGACCCAGCTCAGCGACAACACCAGGCAGATCGAAGAGTCCAGAAAGCGATCGGCGGACATTGACGCTCAGATTGCGGATCTGCAGAGCCAGCAAAGCGTACTGGAGCAGGAGAACGGGAAGATCAAGAAGGAGCTGTCCCGGCTGGAGAAGGAGATCAGCAGTCAAAACAAGAATCTGGTAACCACGGAGAAGGATCTCAAGGGCAAGCTGGCAAAGCTGGAGCGGGAACAGGGGAATGTCGAGCAACTTCAGATCGAGCTTGCCGACGCCAAGGCCGAAATTCGAAACCTGTACGGCAATTTCAGCGAGGTTCACTCCCGGGATCTAACGGAGTTCGAGGACAGGACAGAACAGGTGGATCGCCCTCTGAAAGATCTCAAGGCCAGGCACCAGGAACTGCGGGAACAGATGCGCGGGTTGGGCCAGGTCAACCTGATGGCCCCAGAGGAGTTCCGCGAGGTGAGTGAACGGTACGGCTTCCTTACTGGGCAGCTCGAAGATCTTCACCAGGCCTCCCGGGACCTCAAAACGATTACAGAGGAGATACGCAGCGAGTCCTCCGAGCTGTTCCTCGAAACCTACAACACGATTCGCAAAAACTTTCACCTCATGTTCCGCAGGCTCTTCGGCGGAGGCCGGGCGGAGCTCAAGCTGCTGGAACCGGAGAAGGTGCTGGAATCTGGCATCGAGATCTTCGCCCAGCCCCCCGGGAAAAAGCTGGAGAATATCAATTTGCTCTCCGGCGGGGAGAAGTCTCTAACCGCGATCGCCCTGCTGTTCGCCCTTTTCATGGTCAGGCCATCGCCGTTCTGCATCCTCGATGAGATCGACGCCGCCCTGGATGACCAGAACCTCAGCCGATTCGTGCATGTGCTCAAGGAGTTTGCGGGCAACTCGCAATTCATCGTCGTAACCCATAACAAGAAAACCATCGCCTGTGCCGATTCGCTGCTGGGCATTACAATGGAGGAATCGGGGATTTCCAAAATCGTGACGGTTCGCCTGGAGAACCGGATTGAGGAGAAGAGTTACGCTTAAACTGGCTTCCCTGAAGTCTGCACTCTCTTTCCGTACTTGGAGCGGGGCTGTACCGAAAAAGACCCTGCGTATCGCCGGCTTCTCCGCACTGTTCCTGCTCTCCGCGCTGATTACCCTGCTTGTGCTTCTGTCGGGGAGAAACCGGGTTGATGCGGCGCCTGGGGGGGAGGAAGTGCCGGTCTCCTTGGTCGAACAGCTGATCGACGATTTTTCCGCATCCGGCGCTCGAACGTGGCAGTCCGCCGGTATTGGTGCCGGGGAAGCTCTCAGCGTCCAGGATTTCATTCTACCCCGGATCGTGAAGGGGGACAGCGCCGAGCCTTACCTGCTGCGGCCGCGGCTGGAACGCTGGCAGGAGGAGCAGGTAAACAGGTACTGGATCCCGCTGGCCGATATCGCCGCGGATCTCGTACGGCGGGAGAACGATCGCAGGATAGAGGAGTTGTTTGAAGATATCCCCTAAAGACGGGGATTATTTGGGAGGGGAACGAAAATGAACACACGAAGCCATCTTCTGACGCTAGGGGTGGGCATCGTGCTGCTGGCAGGCTGCCGGAGTCTGGAGAATCTACCCCAGGATGTCCAGTCCAACCCGCTGCCGGAGCCCGTGGTAGCGGAGCGCCCGACCCACCTGGCTATGACCTTACCCAGGCCGCGTCCCCCGCAGGCGGAAGCGTTGGAACTGGGCCGAGCGCTTCCCGAGCCGGGAGTGCCGGTCCCGATGGAGAACCTCTCGGTCACCGAAGTAAAACCGGGTCCGGATGTTCCGGACGATCTTGTTGAGCCGGAGGCGGTCCCCCCTGCGGCCCAGCTGCTGCAATTTCCGGGCCGGGACCTGGAGTTCAACCTCGGCCATCACAGCCGTCATGACAAACCCATTCCCTTGGCATTTGCCCCCTCCTCCCGGGCTCTGGCGGGTGTTGAGCAACCGCCGACCTCAGACCCGGCCGAAGCGGCGGCAGATACTGCCGTAAAGACGGCCCGGGCGCCGGCCGCACCGCAGGCCCGTACCGCGCCGGAGTCTGCGGTCCGGGCGCCGCAACCCGCTGCGCTCCGGCAACCAACCGAGGCCCGGGAGCCGGATCGGGAATTGGTGGCCCGGAGGGGAGATCCCATCGCCATCGATCTGGAGGGAAACGGTTGGATCTACACGGGCCTGAGAAGCGGGGGCGTGCCCGTTACGGGGGAAGATCAGGGCATCGAATTTCTGTCCACAGGGAGCGGGCCCGACAGAACCTCCTTCAATTTCAGGGCCGTGGAGTACGGGGATTACGAGCTGGCCTTTCAGTACCAGGATCATCAGCAGGCCCTGCTGCGCAGGCAGGTGATCCGCCTGCAGGTGGTGCCGGAGCAGGAGTTCGCCGCGGTTTTACAAAGGCAGCAGTCGGAGTCTGGGGTCCAGGCGGACAGCACGGTGGTGAAGTTCCAAGCGGTGCCCGGACCCCCGATCCGCAGCGCGGATGCGCTCTTCGACCTGGGCGAGTACGAATTGGCCCTGATCGAGTACATGCGGAATATGCGCAGCGGCGATCCCTACCTGAACGACAGGCTGGCCCAATGCTACGAGCGCACCGGGGAGCACCTGGCCGCCGTGAAGTACTACAGGGAGAATCTGGGTTTGGAGGGGGAGTACGGGGACCTGGCCGCCCTGGGCCTGGTGCGTTCCAGCATCGCTACGGAGGATTCCCCCCTGCTGCTGGAGGCCCTGCCTTCGCTTTTCAGCCTCGAGTCCGCGCAGATAGGTTCTGAGCTGCTGGAGATTGCCCGCTTCCAGACGGAGCAGCGGCGCTTCTCGGTGGCGATTCAAGCCCTGCAGCAGTACGTGCGCCGCTACCCCGCCGGAAGAGAATTGGATGAGGTGTACTATCGCCTGGCCCAAATCTATGAGGTAGATTCCCCGTATCGGGACCTCGAATCGGCTCGGCACTACTACGGTCTGCTCTGGGACCTCTTCCCCGAGAGCCTCTACGCAGATCCGGCCGCCGAACGGCTCCACTACCTGGACAGGCACTTCTTCCTGGTGCAGTAGGGGAGAGCGCTCCGGCGCGCTCCAGCGTTCTGCGGCTGTGCTGAAGACCCGCACACAGCGCGATTTGCGACAGACGTTGACAAGGGATCGGAATAACAGTATATATTCAGGGACATTTATGCTGGAACGAATTTCGGACAAACTTACAGATATCGTACGCCAAATTTCCGGCAAAGCGCATATCTCGGAGAAGAACATCCAGGATGCCATCGCCGAGATAAAGCTGGCCATGCTGGAGGCGGATGTCTCCCTGCGGGTGGTACGGCGCTTCGTCAACCAGACGACCGAACAAGCCTCCGGAGAGAGTGTGCTGCGCTCCGTGTCCCCCGGGCAGCAGTTCGTCAAGATCGTGCACGACAAGCTGGTTCAGCTGCTCGGAGACAGCCGGCAGGAGCTGAAGCTCAAGGGCCCGGATACGCTGTCGGTTGTCCTCCTGCTGGGATTGCAGGGTTCGGGAAAGACCACTACCGCGGCCAAAATGGCGGTTTCCCTGAAAAAAGAGGGCAGGAAGCCCCTGCTGGTGGCCGCCGACCTGGTTCGACCCGCCGCGGTGCAGCAGCTCTCGATCCTGGCCGAGCAGGGAGGCGTGGAGATCTACAAAGAGGCGGAGAAAAACCCCGTCAAGGTGGTCAGCGCAGCCCTGAAGTTCGCCGCCCGGCATCAGTTCGACACGGCGATCATCGATACCTCGGGAAGGCTGCAGATCGACACGGAGATGATGCGGGAGATCAGGGCCGTCAAGAAGGCCGCGGCTGCCGATGAGGTGCTGCTGGTGGCGGATGCCATGACGGGCCAATCGGCCGTGGATATCGCCAAGGCCTTTGACGAACAGCTGGAGCTGACCGGAGTCATCCTGAGCAAGTTCGACTCGGATGCCCGGGGCGGGGCGGCCCTCTCTGTGAAGAGCATCACCGGCAAACCGATCAAGTTTATCGGGACCGGAGAGAAGCTGGCGGATCTGGAACCGTTCTATCCGGAGCGTATCGCCACCCGGATCCTGGGCATGGGCGATGTCGTGAGCCTTGTCGAGAGGGCTCAGGAGACGATCGATGTACAGGAGGCGGAGCAGCTGCAGGAGAAGCTGGCCAAGGCGAGTTTCACCCTGGAAGACTACCTGGATCAATTCCGCCGGGTCCGTAAAATGGGGAGCCTGCAGTCTCTTCTCGAAATGATCCCCGGCGCACGAGGCGCGATAGACGAGAGTCAGATAGACGAGGGGCAGATGAAGAGCGAAGAGGCGATCATCCTGTCGATGACCCGGGCCGAACGCAGGAATCACCGCATCATCGGCCCGAGCAGAAGGAAGAGGATCGCCAAAGGCAGCGGCACCGCGGTGTACGATGTTAACAAGCTATTGAAGAAATTCGAGAAATCACGATTGATGATGAAAAAAATGACCAGGAACAAGAAAGCCCAATCCGCTTTCCTGTCGCAGCTTGGTCAGGGCACTTAATCCAGAGAGCACGTAGGTCAAAGCACCTAGTAGGAGGCAGATGTTGAGCGTACGGATAAGACTGAAGCGGTTTGGAACCAAACGCAGACCCTATTACCGGATTGTGGTAATGGATTCCCGCAGTCCCAGAGACGGAAGAACGATCGAGGAGGTGGGATTCTACCACCCGATCGAAATCGAAGAGAAGCAGATCAAGGTCAAGGAAGAGCGCGTTCGAGAGTGGCTTGACAAGGGAGCCCAACCCAGCGATACCGTCAGAAAACTGCTGAACAACATCAATTTCCGAATCAAGTAGACGGCGGCCCTCACGGCTACTGAACAGAGAGGAGGCGTCCAGTGGAAAAGGAACTTGTGGAGTACATCGCCAAGTCACTGGTTGATGATCCCAGCGGAGTCGAGGTGAATATGGTCGAGGGTGAGAAATCCACGATCCTCGAGTTGAAGGTTTCGGAAGGGGATATCGGAAAAGTTATCGGAAAGCACGGCCGGATTGCCAAGGCGGTACGCACCATCCTGAGTGCTGCTTCCACGAAAACGGGAAAAAGGGTGGTGCTGGAAATACTCGACTGAAAGGTCAAGATGGGTGATGAAGACCGAGCCCGGTTGCTCGCCGCCGGCAGGGTGCAAACGAGTCACGGACTCAAAGGGTACCTCAAGGTCAAGAGTTTATCGGGAGAGGTCGAGCATCTGCTGCCATTGAAGAGCGTTCATTTGGGATTTTCCGGCGCGCTGACCCTCTTCCAGGTGCAAGACGTACGGCGCGGTGTAGGCGCGGTGCTTCTCAAGCTCGTGGGAATCGACAGCCGCGAGAGCGCAGCGGAGTACCGCGGGCAATTCGTGTGGGTGGATCGCCGGTTTGCAAGCGTTCTCAGGGAGCAGGAATACTACATCGCAGATCTCGAGGGTTGCCGCCTTTTTCAGGGGGATATCCTGATCGGCAGCGTGGTTGCCGTACCCGAGGGCGGAAGCGGCGATTTTCTGGAGGTGGAATCTCCGGAGGGGAAGAGATTGATCGTTCCCTTCTCCAAACATTTTGTGGGCACAGTCGATATTGCCGATCGGCGTATCGAGCTTACCGAAGCGTACGAGCAGCCGTGATCTTTCACATTCTGACCTTATTCCCGGAGATCTTCGAGGGATATCGAAGTTCCTCCATCTTGGCCAGGGCGGTGGAGCAGAATCAGATCCGGCTGGATCTGATCAACATCCGGGATTTTGCCAGGGACAAGCACAAAGCTTGTGATGACGCCACCTACGGGGGCGGTCCCGGCATGGTACTGAAACCGGAGCCTCTGGCCGCAGCGCTGGAGTCTGTGCCGGGGGTGAAGCGCAAGCGCACCCGGGTTATCTACCTGACTCCCTCCGGAAGGCTGTGGTCTCAAGGATTGGCCCGGGAGTTTGCCGAGGAGAGCCGGGTGGCGATGATCTGTGGTCGCTATGAGGGGATCGATCAGAGGATCATCGATCTGTTTGAGACAGACGAGATTTCTGTGGGAAACTACGTCCTGAGCGGCGGTGAGGTCGCCGCCATGGTCGTGATCGATACGATTATACGCCTGGTCAAAGGGGTGATCGCCGAAGATTCCCTGGCTGAAGAGAGCTTCTCCGCAGGGTTGCTGGAATATCCCCAGTACACCCGCCCGGCTGTGTTCCGCGGCCACCGTGTACCGGAAGTACTTCTGTCCGGCAACCATGCGGAGATCGAACGCTGGAGACGGGAGAAGAGCGTCGAGAAGACGCGGAAGTTTCGTCCGGAGCTGACAGAGAGAACAAGGATAACAGGAGAGAAAGATGAACAAGATTCGCGTCATTGAAACAGAACAAATTCGCAGCGATTTGCCTGATTTTTCCATAGGCGATACGTTGAAAATCCACTACAAGATCATCGAGGGAAAAAACGAACGGGTACAGGTCTTTGAAGGGCTGTGTATCGCCATCAAGCGCGGCGGAATCCGCAAGACCTTCACCGTACGCAAGATCTCCTACGGGATCGGGGTTGAGCGGATCTTTCCTCTGAACTCGCCCCGAATTCAAAAGATCGAAATCACCCGAAGGGGACGGGTGCGCAGAGCCAAGTTGTACTACATCCGCGATCGTGTCGGAAAGTCGGCCAAAGTTGCCGAGCTCATTTCCAAGAAACCCAAGAAGGAGCAGGGCGCAGCCGGCGGAGTGCGGCCCTCCGGCCCGCCCAAGGCCGAGCAACCGGCGCAGAGCCGGGAGGCCGAGGTCGGCACCGCTGTAAAAAATCCACCCGAGGATAAAGAGTGACTTCGACGGAATGAAGCCGATTCCCGTCAGCCTCAAGCTCAACCTGAACGCCAGATCCGAGTTATCCTTGCGATCTGGCGATTCTGTTTTAGTGACGGTCATCAAGCGGCTTACAGGCAACAAGTGGGCGGTGGGAATCAGAGGCAAGGTCCTACCCGCTACCTCAGAGGTGCAGCTGTCTGTCGGCCAGCGGTTGAGGGCTCTGGTGAGCACTCAGCATGGCCGTATTACCCTGAAGATCTCCGGCCAGGCTGCCGATCCGATCCAGGATCTGATCGTTCGCCAGGGACTTCAACCCAATGAACTGATACAGGGCATTGTGACGGCGTTTCTGCGCAGTGCTCTGGCCATCACTCCGGAGCGAGTGGATCAGGTGCGTCAGCTGTTGGCCAGGCTGCGGCTGGATTCGAAGAGATTTGCTCGAATCATCGCTATCATTCTGGAAAAAGGGATCGATCCGCGCTCCCGGGGGCTGGAACAGCTGCTGCTGCTCCTCGGCTACGGAGAGCAGGAATCCGGGGGGCAGCGGGGCAGGCACAGGCGGGCGCCTCAGGATCCCGAACAGCTGGCCGAGCAGCTGCGCAGTGATATCCAGCGGCCCGGGAGCGGGGAGGGAAGCAGCCTGCAGGTTTTCAACCACCTGCAGGGCTCCGAGCATACCTGGGTCGTTATCCCCTTCAGCTACAGCTTCGAAGACTCGGGCCCCATCTACGGAACGATCCGTCTGCGTTACCATGTGCGGCAGCAGCGGACAGACAGGTTGATCGTGGTGGTTCGCAGTGCTCGAGGCGGTAAATGGTCCTTCGTGCTGAATTCCAAAGAGCCCGAACTGTTCATCTTCGGCGATCCGGGTGATAAAAAGACAAGGGTCGAACTCGACGTTTTGCTGCAGAAATTACAAAACCTCGGCGTAAAAATTGACGATACTATACGTGAAGACCAAAACTTCGACGGCTTTGATTTGCCCTGGGAGGAGCTTTCCTATCATTACGTCGATACGGTACACTGACGCGAGAAGCGAATGGAAAAAGCGGCAGCGATACAGTATAGCGAAGAAACCCCGGCCCCGATCATTCTGGCCGCGGGTAAGGGGCTACTGGCCAAGCGGATCAAGCAGATAGCCGCGGAGCAGGGTATTGAGATCGTGCCGGAGCCGGAGCTGGCGGAAGCTCTGGTCGAACTGCCCCTGGGAAGCATGATTCCAGAGCAGTTCTACAGAATCGTTGCCGAGATCCTGGTATTTGCAGGTAAGATCGCATAGAGGTTTTAGATGAAAACGATAAAGGTCAGCACTTTAGCTCCCGGTATGAAGTTCGACCAGCCGGTATTCATAGAGGGCGACAACATTCTGGTGCCTGCCGGGGTGGCAATCAAGGACAAGGACATCGAACGGCTCAGCCGGTGGGATATCGAGGATGTGTTCACCGACGGCAAGGAGGTCGAGGAGGCCGCTACGGATCCGGCGGCCAGGCTCAAAGAGGCTCCGGCCTGGCTTCCCAAGAAGGAGGAGAAGTCCCGCAGGATCTACCGCAGCGCAGTGGACAAGGTGGACGCCATCTTTCAGGATGTGGCCGATGGGACCTACCTGAACCACGAACCCATAGATTCCGTTGTCAAAGATATGCTGGATGTGTTGCGCCAGAGCAAGAACGAAATGATCCAGCTGATCCTGCTGGGCGAGTGGATCGAGCGGAAGCTGTCGGTCAGTGCGATCAACTGCATGATCATCTCCGCGGTTATCGGCACCACCATGCGCCTGGCCTCCCACAGGCTGCTCCAGCTGGCCACCGGCGGGCTTTTGCACGACATCGGCATGCTCAAGGTGGAGAAAGAAATCCTGGAGAAGCAGGGCCGGCTTTCCGGCGATGAGATGAACAGGATGAGAGCTCATGCGGTGATGGGCTACCAGATCATCTCCAAAGACATGAAGTATCCCGAGGAAATAGCCCTGGTGGCGCTGCAGCACCACGAACATTGGGACGGCCGGGGATATCCCCGCAGCCTCAAGGGAGAGGATATAACCCTGTTTGCCAGAATCGTCGCGGTGGCCGACGCCTACGAAGCCATGGTCAGCGAGCGTCCATACAGAAACTCCATAATCGGCTACAACGCCATGAAGACCGTGCTCAGCGACAACGGCAGGCACTTCGATCCACAGGTGTTGAAGGCCTTTCTGGAAAGTATGGGCATTTTCCCGATCGGCAGCGTGGTACAGCTGAACAATTCGAGCATCGGCCGGGTCAGTGAGAGTCACACCGATGCGCCTCTGAGGCCCAAGATAGAGCTGCTCATCGATGAGTTCGGCAACCAGATCGAGGGAAGCGAGGTCGTGGATCTGCTGGCCAAGAAGAGCCTATTCATCGTCAAGGCGATCGATCCCAAGCTGATCGGGGAAGGGGAGGAATGAACCGATGGGCCAAGGGTCGCGAGGGGGAGAGACGGGCCGAGCAGTACCTGAGTGAGCGGGGATACACGGTGCTGGAGCGGAGGTTCCGCAGCCGGCGAGGTGAGATCGACCTGATTGTCGAAAAGGAAGATCGGATTGTTTTTGTGGAAGTGAAGAACTGGGCTTATCTGGACAGGGGGGATCTGGAATATGCGATCGACAGACGCAAGCAGGAGAGGATAGTGGCTACCTCCCGCCAGTATCTGCACGCCCATCCGCAGTTCCGGCGCAGGCATCTCGGATTTGATGTGATCCTGATGTCGCCGAATACTCCGGAGGTCATCCACTACGAGGACGCGTTTTGGTTAGGATAGCAAAAAAAACGGATCCGCGGCGGCTGGCCGAGCTGAAGAAGAAGATCAACGATGAGAAGTACTTGGCCGTGGCCATCAGCAAGATCGCCCAGGATTTGACCCTAAATATCCACAGGGAGGATTGAGAGCAGTTGTCTCAGCAAGGCAAATCCCGATCCCGACATCGAAGAGATCGGCGGCAGAACAAACCCCAGGTCGAGTTTTCCCAATGCCCGATCTGCCAGAAGGCGGTTCGCGACCTGAACTCGGCCATCACCCATAGGGAGAGCGGGCAACCGGCGCATTTCGACTGCATCCTCAAGACTCTGCGCAGCGACAACGCAGTGCAGCAGCATGAGAAGATCTGCTATCTGGGCAAGGGAAGTTTCGGAATCGTGCAGTTCCGGGAGCATTCCGGCCGTCCGAGTTTTTTTATTCGTGAGCGCATCCAGTACGAAGAAACCGATTCGATCCCTGAGTGGCGGCAGAAACCGGCAATTATCCTTCCTTTAAGATAAGAGATTCCCACAGTTTCCATTGCCAGCAGTGTAGCAATGGGATATAATAGAATCCGTTATGTCGCTCAAATATGCTCTCCTGGGTCTGCTTTCCGAAAATCCGAAGTATGGGTATGAGATCAAGCAGCAGTTCGAAGGAGCCCTCGGCAATGTGTGGTCGGTTTCCTACGGGCAGTTGTACCCCACGCTGCGTCGCCTGTCCGAGGTCGGTTGGGTCACGAAGAAAACCGCTCCGGGGAAGAAAGCGGCGGAGAAGAATATCTATTCGATTACCGAAAAGGGTAAGGAGCGGCTGGATGATTGGCTGTTACGGCCTCTGCGCTCAAACTACCGGGTCAAGGACGAGTTTACCCTGAAGTTCCTGTTTTTCGACAAGATTCCGAAGGAGAAGGTGCTGAACTACCTGCGCTCCCAGCAGAAGAAAATCATCATGCAGAAGGAAAATTTCCAGCGGACCCTGGTCGCCATAGGAGACGAGATCAACTTTTTCCTCCAGGCTATCATCAGAAAGGGGATCATCCATCTGGAGGCGGAAAATCAGTGGCTGGAAGAGGTGATCAACGATCTGGAGGCCAGTTGAGCTCCTAAGACTGGTATTCCTTCAGGACCTCGAGGGTCTGCAGGGCTTTTCGTCGGACCGTCTTGATATAGTTACCCTGGGCTATGCGTACCAGGGTTCGGGCTAAATCGGCATAGGCGTCCGAGTCCAAATCCCCGTCATTGGCTTCGACTATTTTTTCCACGGCCAGACAAACCGCATAGGCCAGGTTGTTGTCGGGCATTTGGGGATCTTCATTTTCCAGCGTATAGAGCAGCGCCTGGACCACCTCGTTGCCGTCATTCATCCCGATCACCCCAAGGGCGTAGGCGGCTTCCGCTTTGACCATAGGCTCATCGTCGATCAGCAGGATCGATACCAGGGCGTTCTTGGCTCTCTCTCCCCCCAGGCGGCCGAGCAAATTCGCCGAGCGACGGCGTACCTCGGGGTAGTAGTTGATCAAACGGGCAGACTCACGCACACGCCGGGCCGTACCCTCCATGCCCAGGTATTCCAGAACAAACTCGACTTTGTCCGGATCCTCCACTGCCCCTTCCTCGATCATAACCTCGATCTCGTCCAGAACATCGAGCTTGATCTCTCGGCTATCCGAGAAGGCTTTCTCACTGAGTATCTGGAACTCGATGTCTCGAAGGTACAGTTCCTCTACGGTGAGCTCCCGCTTCGTACTTTGAGCGCCCAGCAGTACCGCCGCAGCCAAGCACACTACGACCAAAACCAATCGAATTGATGATCCCTTCATCCTCGTCTCCAATCCCTAACTAATTATACACTACCACACCCCAATTTTCCACTTGTCGTTTTCCCGCACAAGCAGATAGAGAAGCGCCTTGGTATTCTTGATCATGGCGTACGCGTTCACCTGATTCTCGCCTATAAACTCGATTTCGTCCAGCTGAGCTTGGACCCGGCTGGGCACCACTACGTAGTAGAAGTAGTCCTGCAGGCTGTCCAGGCTGATACCGCTCTTCTTGAGCAGAGGCTGCTCGGATTGCTCCTTCAAGTAGGCCGGATCGCTGGTGCGTTCGATGTACTCATTGCTCAGGTGATTCAGCCAGGTATCGTAATCCTCTCGGTGGATGATATCGTTCAGATTGCGGATGAGCTCCTCGATCTCGTCGAAGGTCCTGGTGTAGACCTCATCGCTGACCACGAACTCTTCCACAGGTTCTTCTGTCTGTTCTTCCGCCGCCTCTTCCTGATCCGGTTCCGTCGGGGGGCCAACAGGCTCCTGAATCTGTACTTCCTGGGACGGCGGGGTGGCGCAGGTACAGAACAGAAGGGGCACGAGCACGAGGGACAGCAGAGAATGCATTGATACCCTCATTTTATTATTTTCGTCTGCTCGGCTCATAATCTTTCACATTTATTGACCCGGATCCGCTTTTACGACTACACTATTGACCATGAAAGTGATTTACCCGGGTTCATTCGATCCGCCCACAAACGGGCACTTCGATATCATGAATCGGGCGGCCGCCATTTTCGAACAGCTGGAGATCGTGATCGCCGACAATCCGCAGAAGAAGTATCTGTTTACTGCCGAAGAGCGCTTCGAGATGATCACCACGATGGTGGCGGAGCACCCCAATGTCCAGGTGACCATCTGGCGCGGACTCATCGTGGATTTTGCCGAGAAGATCGGCGCCAAAGTGATCCTCCGGGGCGTACGGGCGCTCAGCGATTTCGACTATGAGTTCGAGTTGTCGATGATGAACCGGGCCCTGGATCCCAAAATCGAGACCCTCTTTATGCCGACCGACCAGAAGTACTTTGTACTGCGCTCTTCGGGGATCAAGGAGGTGGCGATCTTCGGCGGGGATATCTCCGAGATGGTGCCCCCGATTGTGGAGAAAAAGCTGGTAGCCAAGATCCGGGAGCAGAACAAGCAGCCCGGTTCTCAGGGTTGACACACCGACCCGAATGCGTTATTTTTCACTCACTTTAGCCCAGAAATTTACAGGTAGATAATTATGGCAGTACCAAAAGGGAAAATCTCGAAGACTCGGTCCAGGAAGCGCAAGGCCCAGACCATGCGGCTGAACGTTCCGACCATGGTAGAATGCAGCAACTGCGGGAACAGGGTGTTACGCCACAGAGTCTGCCCGAAATGCGGATTCTATAGGGGTAAACAAATACTTGAGCCGGAAGAACTGGCTTAAAACAGCAACCTTTAGGAGGGAGAAACATGGCTGACGACCTTTTCGAAAAAATGAAGAAGCTGATCGCCGATCGTTTGGAAATTGAGGAATCAAAGATCACCCTCGATTCCTCGTTCCGCCAGGATCTGGGCGCAGACAGCCTGGACACCTATGAGCTTGTTTATGCAATTGAAGAGGAACTCGGGATCACCATTCCGGATGAGAAGGCGAACGAGTTCAACACAGTAAGGGATGCGCTCGATTTCATAAAATCCGAACTGGATAAAAAATAATCTCAAGTGACTTCGTCCCTGAAGGGTTTACCCTTCACAGCTCCTGTGCCCGGGGGAGAACGTAAGAAGGAGCTGCAGCTTTTTCAAAAACACGCACAGATAAGGTTCAAGAGCCTAGCGCTCTTGAACCTTGCTTTTTCTCATCGCTCCTTCGCCAATGAACAGGCTGGAGAGGTCGACAACAATGAAAAACTCGAGTTTTTCGGCGACTCGGTCCTGGGGCTGGTGGTCAGCGAGTACCTGGTGACCGCTCTTCCGGACAAGAGCGAAGGAGACATGGCCAAGATCAAGTCCCACGTGGTGAGCGAGGAGAGCCTGGCGGAGATCGGACGCTCCTTGAGGGTGGACAACTTCATTCTGATCGGCAAGGGAGAGGAGTACTCCGGGGGCAGAAGCAAGAAGGCCCTGATCGCCGATTCGGTGGAGGCCATCATCGGCGCTTACTATCTGGACTCGGGCTTCAAGGCGGTGCGTATCTTCATTCGCAGTCTGCTCATTCCCCAGATCAACGAGGTTCTGGAGGATCGGCACAAGAAAGATTATAAGACCCTGCTGCAGGAATACGTGCAGAAGCGCTTCAAGAGTTATCCCCGCTACCGGATCATTCACCGCAAAGGTCCGGATCATAACCGTACCTTCTGGATCGAAGTGGGAATCGGGAAGAAGAGTTTCGGGCCGGGTACGGGAAAGAACAAGAAAGAGGCAGAGCAGCAGGCCGCCGGTATCGCCTACAAGGCGCTCACAGAGAGGCAGAAGGCACGTCAGTCATCCCGTAGCTCTTCCCGCAGTCGCTCTTCGTAGAACCGCTTAGCAATCTTCAACAGTCGTTCCCGCTCATTCTGCTGCGGATCGTCCAGAACGCTCTCCAACAGGGCTTTGAGAATGATTCCGATTTTCGGTCCGCCCGGGATCCCCAGCTCAGCCTTGAGATCCTCTCCGTTTGCGGCCAGATCCTTGAGACCAAGGATCCTGTCTCTGGCCAGGACCTCTTCGATTCGCTTCTCCAGGGCGATGAGGGAGGTGGAAACGAATCGCTCGCCCACCATGGCCAGCTGATCCGCCCGGCGAAGGCTGAGGAGTTCCGGGATATTCTCCAGCCCGATCCTGGCTACGAAGCGGCGCACAGCGGCATCGCTCCAGTTCTCTTCGTATTGGAACATGTGCTGAGCGACCAGGTGACTGACCCGTTTCACGGCCTGGTTCGGGAAGCGCAGGCGGCGGAGGATCTTCTCGGCCAGCCGGGCGGAAAGCTCCTCGTGCCTGTGAAAGTGGATCGCTCCCTCTGGGGTGCGATCCATGGTCTGGGGCTTGCCCAGATCGTGGAGCAGTGCCGCCAGTCGAACCACCAGGTTGTCCCTGGGCGCGGCGTCACAGGCATAGAGCAGGTGGTGGAACAGGTCGTAGCGATGAAGCTGCCCCCGGCCCACCTCCCGGCAGGCGACCAGCTCGGGCATGAACAGCTGGAGAATGCCGCAGTCGTTCAGCAGGGTGAAGCCGATTGAGGGGGTCTGAGCCTCCAGGATGCGAATCAGCTCATCCCGGATTCTTTCCGCTGATACCAGCCTGACCGTAGCGAGGCTGCGGGGGATGGTGGCGAAGGTCTGTTCCTCAATCGTAAAACCGAGCTGGGCCGCGAAGCGACAGGCCCGCAACGGCCGCAGGCCGTCTTCCTGAAAGCGCTTCAGCGGATCTCCGATGGCGCGAATGATCCCCGCCTTCAAGTCCTCCCGGCCCCCGTGGGGATCGAGCAGACGGTTTTCCCGCAGGCCGTAGGCCATGGCGTTGATCGTGAAGTCCCGGCGCCCCAGGTCCTCTTGGATCGATGGGCTGAAGGTCACCGAGTCGGGCCGGCGACCGTCGCCGTACTCCCGGTCGATGCGGAAGGTGGTCACCTCGAAGTGGGTGCCTTTGAACGCAACGGTAACGGTGCCGTGCTTGATTCCGGTGGGAATCACCCGGCGGAAGATCCTCCTGACCTCCTTGGGAAGCGCGTCCGTGGCGATATCGAAATCCTGGACTTTACGGCCCATCAGCATGTCTCGAACCGCGCCTCCGACCAGATAGCACTGATAGCCGGCTTGTACAAAAAAAGAGGAAAAATCCTTAACGATTCCCGGAATTTTCAAGCTGACGTTCCTTCCATAGAAGGTTGTCCGAAGCCTCTCAGCCTGTCAAGCTTCGTAGCGCGCAGCGCGCAGCACGCCCCGCAGTGCCTTGTACGGCGTGCTGTGGGGCAGGGGTTCCTTCACGAAAAAAAGAGCCGTCCCTGTAACAGGGAACGGCCCTTTTGGTACCGGAGGAGGCTGCTAGGCCCCTGCTGTCTTACCGCAGCAGTTCAAGTACCGTCTGCGGCTTGACGTTGGCTTGGGCGAGCATAGCCATTGAGGACTGGATCAGGATCTGGTTCTTCACGAAACTGACCATCTGCTCCGCCATGTCCGTATCCCGGATGCGGGATTCGGAAGCCTGCAGGTTCTCGGCTCCCACGGCCAGGCCCTTCATGGCGTATTCCAGACGATTCTGGTACGCCCCCATGTCGGCCCGTTGCTTGTTTACAGCCTTCAGGGCCTCGTCCACCAGCCCGATCACCTGGTTGGCCCGATCGGGTGAAGAGATGGAGATGAAGGTCGCTGTGTGCGGGGGTCCGTTGGGATTCTGCAATCCCAACCCTTGAGCGGTCATGGTACCGATGTACATCCGCTCGCGCTGGTCCATGTTCGCCCCGATATGCAGCCACATGCTGGCTGTAACGACGTTCTCCCCGTTAAAGCGGGCGAAGCGTCCCGTCAGAAGGTTCATGCCGTTGAACTGGGCATGGGAGGCGATTCGGTTCACCTCATCGATCAGGGCGGAGACCTCCACCTGGATCTGCATCCGATCCTCGTCGGAGTAGATGCCGTTGGCGGCCTGGACAGCCAGCTCGCGCACGCGCTGCAGGATGTCCGATGTCTCCTGGAGATAGCCTTCGGCGGTCTGGATGAAGGAGATGCCGTCCAAGGCATTCTTCTCAGCCCGCTGGAGTCCCCGAACCTGGGAACGCATCTTCTCCGATACGGCCAGGCCGGAGGCGTCGTCCCCGGCGCGGTTGATCCGCATACCGGAGGAGAGCTTCTCCATGTCCTTGTCGATTGCCCAAGAGTTCCATTTCTCCTGACGGTGGGCAAAGATGGCACTCATGTTGTGGTTGATGATCATTCAATCCTCCTTGATTGAATCAGGTTGCCTGGACGTCCCTGTCCAGGTTCCCGGGCGTGCCTACCCGGCAGGTCGCTTTCGCGTCCTGCTTTACTAGTCGGAACAATTCAAAAATTTCAAAGCAGTTTCTTTACGATTTGGAAGAAAGCATATAAGATTTGTTTCGGTATGAGAGAGGGTATCGGCCTGCTGTTGCTCGGAGGGGAGGGACCGGCGCGGGATCTTCTGGAATCAATTCTGGCCGATGTCGTCTGTACGGTCGCCGCGGATTCCGGTTTCGATCTGGCCAGGAAATTAAACATCGTTCCGGATCTGCTGGTGGGAGATCTCGACTCTCTGCAGCCCTCCAAAGAACTGGAGGATTTTCCGCAGGAGCGGATCCGGCGATATCCCCGGGAAAAAGATGAAACCGATGCGGAGCTGGGCCTGCAGGCTCTGTGGGACATGGGGTTTCGGCGGGTCGTTGTAGCCGGCGGCGGGGGCGGCAGGGTGGATCACCTGTTGGGACTGGTTTCCCTGTTCGAGCGGGGAAAAACCCCGACATTGTGGTATACTTCGAGAGAACTTATCCAGGTTGTGGAGGGGACGCTCGTCGTTACCGATTGCTTTAAGGGTCAAACCGTTTCGTTTTTCCCTCTTGGCGGTGCAGTTGCCGGCATGAGTTCCAGCGGATTGAAATGGCCTCTGGACGGGCTGGAATGGAATCGCGGAGAAATGGGATTGAGCAATGTGTTCAGTGAGGATCGCTGTACGATCTCCGTGAGCCAAGGCCGGTTGCTGATGATCCGCACATTGATTGAAGAGGACGATGTTAGAAAAGACCAAACTTGAAAAGATCTCATCGGAGCTTCCCGAACCCGAGCGACGGGAGCTTCTGGCGCGGATCACCCGCTCCCTGGGGCGGGAGGGCCCTACTGAATACAGCCGGATCGAGCTCAAACAGGAGGAGCGGGAACGATTGCTGGCCGAGGAGATGCAGGGTTTCTCGCTCTGGGTGCGCTTCGTGCTCTGGCTCAGGGGTCTGTTCAGCGGTAAATCCAAGCGGGATCTGTTCGTAGACCTGAAGATCAAGCAGCTGAAACGGGGCATTCGTCACAAGAGCTCGGGACTGACGGGTTTTGAAACCCGGGATTTGACCACGAAATTCGCCAGACAGGTGTTCGACCTGTACCACGCCTCCTTCCCGCTGCGCGGTCTGTTTCAACTTTTCCATACCAACCAAGAGTTCCGCAGCCGGGCAGTAACCCACCTGTTCGACAACAAGCTTCCCGAAGCAAAACGAACGCTGGAGGAATTCCTCTCCGCCGAGGAGATGGAGAAGATCCTGCACGATAGTGGCAGCGAAGAGGAAGTTCGCAAGCGGCTGATGCGTAGCTTCAAGGAGTACACAAAACGTATTCCCGACAAGTTAGTGCGCCAGCTGGAAGAGGGGATCAAACCGCTGGTATGTCTGAAGAATCTGGTTCTCTTCCCCTACACCAATACCTTCCGCCATTTCAACTATCAACCCACCCCCGGGGTGTTGGCGGACAAGTATCCGTTCTTCACAAATGCGCCGGTGATGCTGATGCTCGACCAGCTGGAGCGCCTCTGGCATGCTCTGAACCTGGCCACGAATCTGGGGGATGAATGGTTCTGTCATGAGGAGCTGTTCTCCTTCTACCTTCAGAACCAGGAAGCGGAAGCGGAGGGAGAGGTGGTTGACTTGGATCAGGAGGTGGAGGTCACCGAGCAGGCCGCTGCTGTTGAGCAGTTGATAGACGGGGCGAACGAGTTCCTGAGCAAGGTCCCTCTGATCGACCTGCTGCGCTACTTCCGCAAAGATCCCTACTATAAACTCGTATTCGCCGTACCTCGGTTTCAGGCTAAACCCCTGTACATCAGCGGGCTGAAGGAGCGGATTCTCTCTCAGTTGGAGCAACGGATCGTCGTTGTCAAGAAGCGGGTGATCGAGACAAAGATAGAGGAGATCTTCAAAACCAAACAGTTGTTCGAGATGTTCTACTACGTGGAAAATCCGAGCTTCGACTACGCGCGGCTGGAGCTTCCCTACTTCAGTTACACAAAATCGCTGAAGATCCTCTACAACTATCTTTCCAAGATCTACAAGGGCTATATCCAGGAGACCCTGCAGATTACCAACACCTACATCGTGGCGGGAAACCGAATTGTTCAAACCAGATTGAATCAGTATGCCGCCGGTCTGGAGGAACTGGAAGCCAAACTGGTGCTGTTCGATCGCTCCCTGGCTCCGGATGAGGATGACGGCAAGATGCTGCTGCGCCTGCGCCATCGGTTGGAAACCGATCTCACCCAGCAGAAGCTGTACCGCAACTTCGTGCTTCAGAAGGACAAGGAGGCCCGGGAGCTCTTGGATCAGGGGATCGAGTATCTGATCGGCATCAAACGGGTCTACGACGATCTGCTTGCCAGTCCGATGGAGAGCATCAAATCGGCGTTGAAGACGCTTCATTTCTTCAAGGGTAAAAATCAGACGCTGTCGGGTTTGCTCCGGGTGGTTTCCGATCTGATAGTCGATTTCCAGGAACTGCTCAGTCAGCTGGTAGCGCTGGAGAAGGGTTCCTGATCCACCGCTTTCCTGATACGCCGCGCCGTCTCTCCGGGTTCTTCCACTAAAACCCGTTTACCCGCCAACAGGTCGGCGATCCCCGTTTCGTGGGGATAGCGGGGGATGAGGTGCAGGTGCAGATGGTCGATGGAAGCCCCCGCGGGTTGGCCCATGTTGTAGCCGATGTTGTAACCCGCTGGTCGGTGTACCTTGTCGGCAATATCGAGAAAGTAGCGTGTCAGCTCATTCAGCCGCTGCTCCTCCTCTGAACTGTAGCTGCGCACATCGACGATGTGGCGGGTGGGGAAGATCAACAGGTGCCCGGGATTGTACGGGTAGAGATTGACGGTAACCACGAACAGCTCGCCCCGGTAGACCGACAGATCGATGACCGCGGGATTACGATCGCGGATCAGGCAGAGTATGCACCCTTCCGGTTTGGGGCCCTTTATGTAGGCGTACTTCTCAAAGTTGAGGAAGTAATCTTTCACTCGAGGATCGATTCTAAATCGAATTCCGGTATGCTGATCACCTGATCTGCGGACAGTTTCTGTACGGCCATGGCCTTGAGGAGAATCGGATGCTCTTCAAGCAGCTGCCCGTACTCCCGGAGGGCGTCAAGCTTTGCCCGTTCCTGCGCTCTGGCGTTTTCCGCCCGCACCTGCTCTTCCGCCAATCGAGCCACCGCTTCGCCCCGGGAGCGATCCCGGGTCTGCACCAGCTCCCGGTAAGAGGCGCGGGCCAGCTCGTACAGATCGTAGTCGGGAATGTGCTTCACCCGCACCTTCAGGTTGGAGATCTGCAGATCCGGGGCAGCGGAAGCCAACTCCCGCTCCACACGTCGATTCAGGGCCTGGCTGTCCGCCGGGTCGGTGTTTGTCTCCTGGAGGGACTCCAGAACGCTGTCGGAAAGCATCTGGGCCTTGGCTTTGAAAAAATCATCCAGCTGGTCGGGAAGTAGCTTCTCCTCGGCAACCAGGGCGGGGAGGCTTTCCGGGGCAATCGTGAAGATCGCATCGATCTCACCGCGATAGGAAAAGTCGGGATTTTCCGGGAGGATCGAGGAGTACAGCTCGGCCGAGGGCAGATGAATCTGCAGCGAGGCGAAAGAGAAAACAGCACCGGCCAGGATAACCAGAATCACGAGTATGATGAGAGATGCTTTCATCGTCTTTCCTTCCGTCGTTATATTACGTAAAATGGTCGAAAATGCAATCCCAC
>Ga0114922_10001630_pt1 | contig 21295 bp, 28 predicted proteins | sample AartaG_FD_100975 | JGI IMG/M metagenome (GOLD analysis project Ga0114922, IMG submission 100975) | Deep subsurface microbial communities from Aarhus Bay to uncover new lineages of life (NeLLi) - Aarhus_00045 metaG | ecosystem: Environmental > Aquatic > Marine > Oceanic > Sediment | place...
AAGCACGAATGACGAATACAGATGAGGAATTAACATGGGGCGATCGTTAAAAAAAGGGCCTTTTGTCGAAGAGAAACTGTTTCAAAAGGTAATGAAACGGCAGCAGGAAGGCAGTCACGAGCCCATAAAGACGTGGTCTCGTCGCTGTACGATCGTCCCCGAGTTTGTCGGTTATACTTTCATGGTGCACAACGGCAAGATGTTTACCAAGGTATATATCACGGAGGATATGGTCGGTCATAAGCTGGGAGAATTTTCGCCGACGCGAACGTTCAAGGGCCACAGCGGCGGCCGGAGAGGGAAGTAGGAAGAAGAAAAGTAAAAAGTAAAAATTAAAAAGTTAAAAACATTTGTAGTTTGCACCTGTTATTATGGGTTTAGGTATATGCTGAGTGGTAGAAAATTAAAACAATGTCGAGAAGCGCGCGGTATGAGCGTGACGGAGTTGGCTGAGGCGGTGGAACGAGCCGGTCTGGAAGACAGCAAAGCCCTGGCCGCGGTAGGGAACTGGGAACAGAACCGTCTGACGCCTGCGCCTCGCTCTTCGGACATCGACAGTATGGCCCGTGCCTTGCAGGTAACGCGGCAAGAATTAATCGTCTGGACGGCATCGCATCGGTTTGCCCCGATCGCCCCGCGTAAGGCACGACTGGTGGCGGAATTGATCCGAGGTCGCACGGTTCAGGATGCGCTGGATCTGTTGAAGTTTGCCAACAAGCGAGCCGCGGTAATCCTCGACAAGGTATTACGCAGTGCCATCGCCAACGCCGATGAGCAGGAAGCCGACGTGGAACGGTTGTATATTTGTGACGCGCGCGTGGATGAGGGTGGCGTTCGTCAGAACACCCGCCGCTGGCGTCCGAAAGATCGTGGCCGGGCCGTTTCGTGGACGAGACTGGCGAGCCATATTCACGTGAGCGTGGATGTGGAATGAAAAAGTAAAAAGTAAAAAGTAAAAAATTAAAAGTAAAAAGTAAAAAGTTAAAAGTAAAAAGTAAAAAGTAAAAAGTAAAAAGTTAAAAATTAAAAATTAAAAAAGTGCGAAGAGTGGAAAAAGTTAGAATGTTGAAGAAGTATAGTGCGAATGATATTTATAGCAATCGAGTGTATGGTTGCGAGATGGAGTAATGAATACGAGGTTTCCATGGGTCAAAAGGTATCGCCAATTGGGTTTCGTACCGGCATCACGCTAGGCTGGAAGAGCCGCTGGTTCGCACCGAAGAGTGCGTACGGCGAGTTCCTGGTCGAAGATCAGAACATCCGTCGTTATATCGACAATCGTCTGAATCGTCAGCCCCCGTATGCCGCGATCTCCAGTATTCAGATAGAACGAACCCGCGACGATGTCCGTATCATCCTGAAAACGGCCCGTCCGGGCTTGGTGATCGGTCCCAAGGGCGCGGAGGTGGATCGTCTTCGCGAGGACCTGGAAGATTTGATCGACCGTAAGGTAACGTTGAATATCATGGAGATCAAGAAACCGGACCTGGATGCCCAATTGGTGGCCGAAGCTCTCTCCGAGCAGTTGAAGCGTCGCTCGGCGTTTCGTCGAGCGATGAAACAGCATTGCGAGAATACGATGGCCGCCGGCGCCAAGGGGGTAAAAATAATAATCAGCGGTCGTCTGGCCGGCGCGGAAATCGCCCGGTCCGAGCGACAGGTGATGGGCAGCATCCCGCTGCAGACGTTGCAGGCGGATGTGGATTATGGCTACACCTTGTCGCGGACCACCTATGGAGCGATCGGGGTGAAGGTATGGGTGTATCGTGGGATGTTTGATGAGCAACAACCGGAGCCGGTAGAGAAACCGAAGCGATCTCGCGGAGGTCGGCGGTGAGAAGAGTAGATGAGTAGATGGGTAGATGAGTAGAAGAGTGGATGAGTAGATGGGTAGATGGGTAGAAGAGTAGAAGAGTAGATGGGTAGATGAGTAGAAGAGTGGATGGTGTAAGGGGCTAGAGTGCTCCGTCTTGCGTTTACGGTGAAAAAGGAATTGGAATATCATCATGGCGTTAATGCCCAAACGAGTGAAATGGCGTAAGTATCAGCGAGGCCGCAACAAGGGTAACGCGTCGCGCGGCAACTATGTAGCGTTCGGCGATTACGGGATCCAGTCGCTGGAGCACGGTCGGATCGACGGTCGCCAGATCGAAGCGGGCCGAGTCGCTGCGACGCACTTCCTGCATCGTGCCGGGAAAGTATTTGTTCGTATCTTCCCGCATCGTTCGGTCAGTGCCAAGCCGCTGGAAACGCGAATGGGCAAAGGTAAGGGCGAGCCGGATCACTGGGAAGCGAAAATCAAACCGGGCACGATCCTGTACGAAGTGGGCGGCGTGCCGGAGGATGTCGCCAAGCGGGCCATGCTGCGTGTGGCGCATAAGATGCCGGTACGGTGTCGTTTAGTGTCCCGGCATCATCATATGGTGTGAGAAGAAGTGATTAGTGATTAGTGGTTAGTGGTTAGTGGATACGAGAAATTGAACAGGTACATTGGAATTATATTTATACTCAGGACGGGCGTATGAAGGCGAGTGAGATCAGAGAAATGAATCCGGATGAGCTGGTGGATGAGTTGGAAACACTCCAGCGCAAGCTCTTCGATATCCGCACGCAGGCGGTAACGGAAAAGCTGGAGGATCCCAGCCAACTGACCAAAGCCAAGCGCGATGTCGCCCGCCTTAAGACGATCCTCCGGGAACGGGAATTGGCCCAACCGGAATCGGAACCGAATTCATAAAGGCGCCTGGAATAGGATACACGGATGATGACAGCCACCGAAAGAAAATCGTTAACGCGATACCAAGGTATTGTATCGGGCCGATCGGGAGACAAAACGATTCGCGTCCAGATGAATTACCAGATGCGGCATCCGAAATACGGCAAGACGCTGAAACGCCGTACGGTGGCGCACGTGCACGACGAAAAGAACGAAGCGCATGAGGGCGACCTGGTGGAGATCACCAAATGTCGGCCGTACAGCAAGAGCAAGACCTGGCGGCTGCTGCGCATCGTGGAAGCGGGCAAGGAAGCGTAGTGGTAAATGACGAATGACGAATCAATGACGAATAACGAATGACGAAAGAAAAACAGCAGTTGAAAAAGTGCGAAACGTTAGAAAAGTGTGAAACGTGTGAAACGTGTGAACGTGAGAATTATTAACTGAGATTAGTACCTATAAGTAATACATAAAAGTAATAAACGAGATTGGTATGGTTCAGCAGGAAACGATCATTGATATAGCAGATAACACCGGCGCGAAGACGGCGTTGGTGGTTCGCGTGCTCGGCGGCAGCACGGCGAGCGGGCAATACACGCGTCGCACCGCCGGCGTGGGAGACGTAGTCGTCGTGGCGATCAAAAAGGCCCTGCCGAACCTGTCGCTGGACGATAAGAAAGTGCATAAGGTGGTTTTGATTCGTACCAAGTATCCCACCCGTCGGCCGGACGGCAGTTACGTTCGCTTCGACAGCAATGCCGGCGTGCTGATCGATCCCGACGGCAATCCGCTCGGCACCCGGATTTTCGGCGCCGTCGCACGGGAACTGCGGGAAAAGAATTTTATGAAAATAATCTCCCTTGCATCGGAGGTGGTATAAGTGGCCTTGCACGTAAAAAAAGGCGATACCGTGGAAGTGATTACCGGTGATGCACGCGGCAGCCGGGGCAAAGTGCTCAGCGTGGACCCCGTAAAGGGCAAACTCGTCGTGGAAGGAGTAAATCGTGTACATAAGCACGTTCGTCCTTCCCGGCGCAATCCTCAGGGCGGCCGGTTACAGATTGAGCTGCCCATCGACATCAGTAACGTGATGGTGGTGAATAGTAAGACCAACCGGCCCACACGCATCCGATTCAAAGTGGGCGCGGACGGCAAAAAGAAACGCATTGCGATGGATGGGACGGAAATTTAGAATTTTTTAGAAGAGTAAATTAGAAGGTAATTTGATATGGCGCGGCTACTGGACCTGTACAAAGCAAAAATCATCGACTCCTTACAGAGCGAGTTCGGATACCGGAATCTCATGCAGGTGCCGAAACTCGAGAAGATCATCGTCTCGATGGGAGTCGGCCAGGCGGCCCGCGATAAGAAATTGATCGAAGGTCCCGTAGCGGATCTGACCCAGATTACCGGTCAGAAACCGTTTGTCTGCAAGGCCCGCAAAAGCGTATCCAATTTCAAGACGCGGATTGGTATGGATATCGGCCTGAAAGTCACTTTGCGGGGGCGGCGGATGTATGAGTTTCTGGATCGGCTGGTCAGTCTGGCCGTCCCGCGAGTGCGGGATTTTCGCGGGCTGAATCCGAACGGATTCGACGGCAGGGGAAACTATAACATGGGACTGAACGAGCAGATGGTCTTTCCGGAGATTAATCCCGACAAGGTGCAGTTCACCCAGGGCATGAATATTACGATGGTCACCAGCGCCAAGACGGACGACGAAGCCCGTCAATTGTTAAAGCTGTTTGGGATGCCGTTTCGCGGCAATTAACTTGAAACGTATGGCAATCGAAAACCGAGAGAAATAACGAGGAATCCATGGCGACCAAGGCTCTGAGAATTAAAGCAGAACGACCGCCCAAGTTCAAAGTGCGTCGCTATACGCGGTGTCAATTATGCGGTCGGCCCCGTGCCGTGTATCGCAAATTTAAGATTTGTCGGATTTGTTTTCGAACGTTGGCTAACGAAGGTAAGATCCCCGGCGTCCGTAAGGCCAGTTGGTAACGGACCGGTGCGCCGACGGGAACGATAGATGGAGCAAACATGCACGCTGACCCTATTGCAGATATGCTGACTCGCATCCGTAATGCCATTCACATTGAAAAAGAACAGGTGAATGTCAAGGCATCGGGAGTGTGTGAAGGCGTCCTCAAAGTGCTGCAGGAGCAGGGATATATCCGGGAGTATGACCGGATCGAGACGGCGAATAAACAGGACCTCCTACGGGTCACGCTGAAATACGGCCCGCAAGGCGAGACGGTGATTCGCGAACTGAAGCGTTGCAGCAAACCCTCGTGTCGTGTCTATTGCACGGTGAAGGACCTGCCCCGCGTGATGGGCGGGTACGGGGTGGCGATCGTCAGCACGAGTAAGGGCGTACTGACCGACCATCAGTGTCGCCAGGATAACGTGGGGGGCGAGTTGCTCTGTACGGTTTGTTAAGGAAGGAATACATAGGCCGATTACACTTCGGCAGTATGAGATTGGTTATACGATGAGTCGAATTGGTAAGAAACCGGTAAAAGTACCTTCCGGCGTGAAAGTGCAGCTTACAGGAAATCAGCTTTCCATCAGCAGCGCTGCGGATACCCTGACGATTGAGATCCGTCCGGAAATTCAGATAACGTATGATGCCGGCGCCGGTGAAATTGTGGTAACCCGGCAAGGCGATCAGCGGCTCCAGCGTGCCCTGCACGGGACGACGCGGGCCCTGATTCAAAACATGATCGAAGGAGTAACGAAAGGCTTCGAAAAGAAGTTGAGAATTTTCGGCACGGGCTACGGCGTGGAACAGAAGGGACAGAATGTGGTCGTGCAGGTTGGCTTTGCCAGGCCGGCGTCTCTGCCGATTCCAGCGGGAGTGAAGCTGGAAATCAAGACGCCCAACACGAGAGGCAATGATATTCCCGCCGAATTTACCGTCAAGGGCGCCGACAAGTGGGCGGTGGGCCAGTTCGCCGCCTCGATCCGACAGATCCGCCCTCCCGAGCCGTACCTGGGTAAGGGAATTCGTTATGCCGACGAAGTGATCAAACGTAAGGTCGGCAAGGCCTTTGCCAGCGGAGCCTAATGAGTAAAGAATCGTGAGTAATTCGTATGGATAAACATAAGTTTAAAGATTTTCAACATCATCGTCGCAAACGGCGGGTGCGGAAGAAAGTCACCGGCGAGGCGGATCGTCCGCGGCTGACGGTGTTCCGTTCTCTCAGGCATATTTATGCCCAACTCGTTGATGACGATAACGGTGTGACCCTGATGTCTGCCAGTACGTTACATAAAGAAGTCGCGGACCAATGTAATACTAAAGGAACCGCCAATGTCGAAGCGGCGAGTCTGGTAGGCCGGGAGTTGGCCCGCAAGGCGATGGCGGTAGGTATTCGTCAGGTTCGTCTGGATCGCAATGGCTATAAATATCACGGGCGGGTCAAGGCCATGGCCGAGGCCGCCCGAAAATCCGGATTAGTGTTCTAGGGCATACAACAAAACGGGTTCTAAGGGAACATGATAGGCGTTAAGGTGTTTATAAATCACTCTAACAAAACCATAGTGTCTCTTATTTGTCATTCTGAGCGAAGCGAAGAATCTCGTTCTTGGGGCCGAATGGAGACCCTTCGCTTCGCTCAGGGTGACAACGAGTGAGGTTTTGTTAGAGTGCCTAAGACAGGTTTGGCAAGAGTGTACTAATCATCGGAGAAAGATGTGTCTCAGTTGCCGTCAAAAAGACAATCCGTGACAGAGGAAAGCCCCTACGAGGAACAGGTGGTTAAGGTATTTCGCTGTGCAACCGTGGTCAAAGGCGGTCGGCGCTTCAGCTTTGCCGCGTTGGTGGTCGTGGGCGATCGCAATGGCCAGGTCGGGATAGGCTATGGCAAGGCCAATGAAGTGCCCCCGGCCGTCGAGAAAGCCATTAAGGACGCCCGCAAAAGCCTGCACCGCATCAACCTGCTGGGCACCTCCATTCCTCACGAGGTCAAAGCGAAATATCGTGCGACCCGCGTCGTGCTGGTCCCCGCCAGTGAAGGTACCGGAGTGATCGCCGGTTCCGCCGCTCGGGCGGTCCTGGAATTGGCCGGCGTCAATAACGTATTGACCAAGGTATTCGGCAGTACATCTGCCAAAAATGTCGTCAAAGCAACCTTAAAAGCCTTACTGCAACTGTGTAATAAAGACCAGATTGAAGATTTGCGGGGCGTACCCGTACCCGCATAGGGAAGAGTAAACTCATGATGAATCATGATATCACGGCAGAGGTGGGCAAACATAAATCCCGTCGTCGCAAAGGTCGTGGCGCCGGCAGCGGTCTGGGTAAGACCTGTGGGCGCGGGCATAAAGGACAGCGTTCGCGGGCGGGGAAAATGCCCCCCATCACCTCCGAAGGAGGCCAGATGCCCTTATTCCGGCGTATCCCCAAACGGGGATTCAACAACGCCAATTTCGCCAGACGCTATGTGATTATCAATGTCAGTCAGTTGGATCGCTTCGATGAAGGCGACAGCGTCGATCCGCAAAAGCTATCGGTGGTCGGCCTGATCGATAGTGCCCGCGACCGCGTAAAGATTCTCGGCAACGGCGAATTGAATCGCCGCCTCAGTGTCGTGGCCCATAAGTTCAGCCGCAGTGCCGAACAGAAAATCACCAGCGCCGGCGGGACCGTCGAACTCGTAGAGAAGAAGGTGAACTCGAAAAAGTGACGTATCCAAGCCCCGACCGTGAGGGAGGGGGTCGGATGGAATGACGAATGACGAAACCAGAATGACGAATCAATGACGAATGAACAAATGACGAAACGAATTTGCCATAAACCGCTTACTTACGTGCGCGGCTTGGATGTAATGGAAACAGAAAGAATACGGAAGTGTAAATACTAATGTTATCGGCTGCCATAAATGTCTTTAAGATCCCGGAGCTGCGTAAGAAGATATTCTTTACGCTGGCGATGCTGTGCATCTACCGGGTCGGCTTCCACGTTCCGGTCCCCGGCGTGGACCAGGAAGCGTTACAGAGCCTGGCTCAGCAGGGCGATTCCAGTTCACCTTTTGGCAGGGTGGCCGATTACCTCCAGTTGTTTACCGGCGGCAATTTACGCCAGAGCAGTCTCTTCGGACTCGGCATCATGCCCTATATCTCCGCTTCGATTATTTTCCAGTTGTTGGTAACCGTCGTTCCGGCCCTGGAAAAACTCCATAAAGAGGGCGAATCCGGCAGGCGCAAGATTCAGGAATATACCCGATATGCCACGGTGGCCATCTGTATGATTCAGTCCGCCTTTTGGCTCGTCTATATGCGCAATTCCAAGTTTATCTTTGAAGATGTAGCCTATAATCATTGGTATATGTTCTTCTTTATGGGCATCGTCGCCATGACCGCCGGCACCATCTTCCTGATGTGGCTTGGCGAGCAGATCGACGAGTACGGCATCGGCAACGGCATCAGCCTGATTATCATGGCCGGCATCGTCGCCCGCATGCCCTGGGCCATTCGACAGGTCGTCGAAAGAGCCGACTTCTCCTATCAGAACGTCTCCGATACGACCATCGGACCTTCCAAGATAATCTTTTTGGTGATGGCGTTTGTCGGCGTCGTCGCCGGCGCCATCCTCATCACCCAGGCCCAGCGTCGTATTCCCATTCAGCAGGCCAAGATGATGCGTGGACGACGAGTCTATGGCGGGCAGCGTCAGTATCTGCCCCTTCGCGTTAATCACGGCGGCGTCATGCCGATCATCTTTGCTTCCACCTTGATGCTGTTTCCTTCCCTCGTCTTCGGCCAGATTTCCAAAGTCTGGGAATCTCAAGTCCTCCAGCATATACAGGCGGCGTTCCGTTATGAGTCTTTTGTATATAACGCCCTCTATATCGGTATGATATACTTCTTCGCCTATTTCTGGACGACGGTCCAGTTTCAACCGAAGGAGATGGCCACTAACCTCCGCGATACCGGCGCCTTTATTCCGGGCCTTCGCCCTGGAAAACGAACGGCCGAGTATCTCGAAAAAGTGATGAGCCGAATTACCTACGTCGGCGCCGCCTTCCTGGCTCTTATCGCCGTCGTACCCACCATGGTTATGGTGTGGCTGGATATCCCCTGGAATGTGTCCACCTTCCTGGGCGGAACCGGTTTGCTGATTGTCGTCTCGGTGTCGCTGGACCTGGTCCAGCGAATCGAAAGTAACCTGATCATGAGAAACTATGCCGGCTTCATGGAGGGCGGACGCATCAAAGGAGCGCATGGATGATCATAGTGTTTTTAGGACCGCCCGGCGCCGGCAAAGGCACCCAATGCAAGATCCTGGCCGACAGGTACAAACTCAAACACCTGTCCAGCGGTGACATCCTCCGTCGAGAAAGGCAGCAGGCAACCGAACTGGGACAAAAGGCGCAGAAATATATGGATAGCGGACAACTGGTGCCGGACGACCTCATCGTCGCTATGATGAGCAAGGAAATTACCGGCGAGACCGGTAATAGCTTTGCCGGAGTCATCCTGGATGGCTTTCCCCGGACCATCCGACAGGCACAGGAACTGGATACGGCGCTGGAAGAGGCCGGCAAACATGTCGATGCCGTCCTGAACCTCCAGGTGGATGACGAAAAACTCGAAAATCGTATTACCGGCAGGCGCAGTTGTTCGAAATGTGGGACTGCTTACCACATTACGTTTAATAAACCGAAACAGGAGGGCGTCTGTGATAAAGACGGCGCCACACTTGTGCAGCGCAGCGATGACACTGCTGAGGTGGTGCGCAACCGGATTCAGGCGTACCATGAACAGACGGCGCCCTTGGTGACATACTATCAGGAAAAAGGCAAGTTACATACCATCGACGGCAATGGGCCCATCGAGAAAGTAACCCAGGCCATGTGCGAGGCAGCAAACGGTCTGGGCCGCTAAGGAGAAACGATTAAAGATCTGGGAGCGCCAGTGACCGGGTGTTGGCCGGGTGGCACCGCCAAGCGAGTCCGCGAGCTTGGGGGTGGAGATATCCGGGAGGCATGGCCACGAAGACTTGGCCATGGATAAAACGGAAAAAAATGACTTGTACTAAATAATAACTTGTTGTCATGGAGAATCATGGCAATAGCGATACGCACTGAGAAAGAAATTGAGTTGATTCGTGCCGCCGGCGCCGTCGTCGGCCGAATCCTGAAAAAGTCAAGAGAGGTTGCCGACGTTGGCGTAACCACCGGACAACTGGCCCAGGTGAGTGATGAAATCATTGCTGAGGAGAAGGCGCTTGCCCTGTTTAAGGGAGTGAAAAATCCTTCGGCGAGTTTTGACTTTCCGGCCAGTATTTGTACCAGCATCAATGAGCAGGTGGTGCACGGCATCCCGTCCGACCGACGTAGGTTGTCCGAGGGCGATATTATCAGCATCGACTGCGGCGCCAAGCGCAAGGGCTATTGCGGGGATGCCGCCGTTACCCTGATGATCGGACGGGTCGAGCCCGAAGTCGAACGGCTGGTGCACGCCACCCGGGAGGTGTTGGAAATTGCCGTCGCCGAAACCAGGCCCGGACGCCTATGGAGCGACGTCGCACGCCGGATGCAGGAGCACGCGGAAAAGGCGGGATTCGGAGTCGTCCGGGATTATGTCGGCCACGGCATCGGCCGGCAGATGCATGAGGACCCCAAGCTGCCGAATTTCGTCAGTGAGGAGTTGTTACGGAACGATATTCTCCTCCGCAAAGGGATGATCCTGGCGGTGGAGCCTATGATAAATTTGGGAACCTGGAAGGTGAAAGTAATGGCGGACGGCTGGACGGTCGTCACCGCGGACGGAAAACCGGCGGCGCACTTTGAGCATACGCTGGCCGTTACCGAAAACGGCGCCGATATCCTGACGGATTCGGAGTAAATGACGTGGAATCTCGCCGCTACGTTACCGACCGGTGAGATGGAAAGAAGCAATGCCTAAGAAAGATGCGATTCGGATTGACGCGACGGTACTGGAAGCGCTGCCCAATGCGGTCTTTCGGGTGGCATTGGAAAATAAACATGAGGTGCTCGCTCATGTCTCGGGAAAAATGCGTATGAATTTCATCCGTATTCTTCCCGGAGACACCGTGACCGTAGAGTTAAGTCCCTACGACTTGACACGCGGTCGGATTGTATTGCGGAAATAAGGCCCCGACATAGAGACAAAGGCTATGAAAGTACAAAGCTCAGTAAGACGAATTTGTGAGAGTTGTAAGATTGTCAAGCGCCGCGGCGTGGTCCGGGTGATTTGCAAAGCCAATCCCCGCCATAAACAGCGGCAAGGCAAATAACAAGGAGTTGGTATGCCTCGTATTGCTGGTATCGACGTGCCGAACGACAAACCGATCTGGATCGCCCTGACCTACGTGCACGGCATCGGACCCCATTTGTCCAGGCAGATTCTCAAGGAAGCCCAGATCTCCGACACCGTCCGCGCCAAAGACCTCACCGATGACGAGATCAGTCGCATCACCGGAGTGATCGATCGTAACTATGTCATCGAGGGCCAGTTACGACGACAGGTGTCCCAGAACATCGCCCGATTACGCGATATCACGTGTTATCGCGGCTTGCGGCATCGACGCGGCCTGCCCGTACGGGGCCAATGCACCCAGAGTAATGCCCGCACGCGCAAAGGCCCCCGCAAGACCGTCGCCGGCAAGAAGGGCGTCAAGGAGATGCGTTCGTAACGGCTTTTCCAAGCCCCGACCGCCTGCCCTGCGTAGCCTTAGCGAAGCGGGGTGAGGGAGGGGATAAAAAACGCTGTTTTTTGTTGAGGAAATCTATTTTAGAAGTTCCTTAAAGGGAAAAATTAGGATTTATACATGGCCAAAAGAGCAGGTAAGAAAAAAGTCAGACGAAACGTTGGCAAGGCGATTGTCCATATTAAGGCGACATTTAACAACACCATCATAACGATTACCGACGTTAACGGCGAAACCTTATGCTGGGATTCGGCCGGCACCATCGGGTTCAAGGGCTCGAGAAAAAGTACGCCCTTTGCCGCACAACGGGCGGCCGAGAAATGCGCCAACACCGCGAAAAAATTCGGCGTCATCGAGGTCGAAGTCCGCGTCAAAGGCGCCGGCTCCGGTCGAGAATCCGCCATCACGGCTCTCCAGTCCGCCGGGATGCGGATTTCCTCCATCGAAGACGTTACGCCCCTGCCGCATAATGGCTGCCGTCCCTGCAAACGAAGAAGAGTATAAAGGATAGAACATGGGAAGAAATTTAGGACCCGTCTGCCGGTTATGCCGGCGCGAAACAGTCAAACTGATGCTCAAGGGCGCTCGATGCGAAACCGCCAAGTGCCCCATGGAACGGCAGGACCGCAACCGTCCGCCGGGGATGTTCTCCTGGCGGCGGGGACGCACCAGTGAGTTCGGAATCCGACTCAGAGAAAAACAAAAAGTCAAACGATATTACGGTGTACTGGAAAAGCAGTTCCGCATGTACTTCCACCAGGCCGAACGAAGACGCGGAAACACCGGCGAAACGCTTTTATGTTTACTGGAACGACGATTGGACAACGTGATTTACAAAATGAATTTTGCACCGTCCCACCGCGCAGCCCGCCAGATTATTTCGCATGGCCATATTCACCTGAACGGCCGAAAGTGCGATATCCCCAGTTACTCCGTCAAGCAGGGCGATAGACTCACTCTCAAAGCGGCGGAAAAATCCAAAAAACTCGTGCAACAGAATCTCGAGGCCGAACCCAACGCCTCCGTGCAGCCCTGGCTGCAAGTGGATGTGAAAAATCTCGAAGCCGTCGTCGTGGCCCTGCCCACTCGGGATGATGTTCAGATCCCCGTCGAAGAACAACTAATCGTCGAGTTCTGCTCGCGATAAAACAAATACAATGAGAATGGATGAGGTAAATAAATTGGAGTGTGGTCCCGAAAAAATAAGGATTTTTTCGGCGTGTTCATGGTTATGCAGCAGACAAAAGAAAGCCTGTGTACTCGCATCGACCTGTTACAGGTTGATTTTCACCCGCAGCGGGTAGAGGCTGAGGATGTGTGCTGGCTGTGCGGGAGGTTTAAAAAATGCGAATTAGATGGCGAGGATTAGAGTTGCCCAACCAGGTGCAACTGGACCAGGAGGTATCCACCAATACCTACGGACGCTTGATTATCGAACCTTTTGAACGAGGCTTCGGTATCACCGTCGGAAATAGTTTACGGAGAATTTTGCTGTCTTCTCTGGAAGGCAGCGCCATTACCTCCGTTAAAATCGCCGGGGCGCCGCACGAGTTCACCTCGATACCCGGCGTTCTCGAGGATACGACCGACCTTGTGCTCAATGTAAAATCTTTGATCGTGAAGATGGATGACGATGAGCCTGTTTCCATGACCGTCGCGGCCTCCAAGGCCGGCGCCGTCACCGGCGCAGACATCGAAACGCCGCCCAACGTCAACATTATTAATAAAGAGCAGGTCATTGCCACGCTCACCGAGGATGTGGACTTCCATATGGAGATGATCGTGGAGAGAGGACGAGGATACGTGCCCGCCGGCGCCGAGGATGAAGACGTACAGGAGCAGGAAGTCGGCGTCATCCCCGTTGACGCCATCTTTTCTCCCGTCAGACGAGTTCGGTACAAAACCGAAGAGACGCGCGTCGGCCAGCGGATCAACTATGACCGCTTGATCATGGAAATCTGGACCGACGGCACGATCGGACCCGAATTGGCGCTCGTCGAAGCCGCTAAAATTTTACGCAAACATCTCGGTCCCTTTATCCAGTATTTCGAATTGGGACTGGACCTGGCCGAATCCCAGGTGACAGAATCCCTGGAAGGACTCGAATCGGATATCGATGAAGAACTGCAGAAGAAATTAGACGAACCCGTCTCCGCCCTGGAGTTATCGGTTCGGGCCACCAATTGCCTGGAAATGGCTAAAATCGAAATCATTGGCGATTTGGTGAAATTTTCCGAGAGTGAACTATTGAACCTCCGCAGCTTTGGCAAAACCTCACTACGCGAGGTCAAGCGAAAACTCACGGAAATGGGATTGGAATTAGGAATGAATATGGAAAAACCGGCCGAGTCTGACGCCTGACGGACGCTTGCGAAGTTATCATAACCGGCCGACGTAAATTTAGCTAGGAAAGAAAATATGCGACACCGAAAGGGTGGCATGCTCAAGTACTCTTGAGCATGGTTTCTCCGGGTGTCGAAAGCGAAGTAGGAAAGAAACTATGCGACATCGAGTTGCCGGAAAACACTTAAACCGAACCAGTGCCCACCGTAAGGCCTTACGCCAAAACCTGGCGGCCTCCTTATTTGAGCATGGCACTATCTCCACCACGCGCGAAAAAGCTCGGTTCGTCCAGCCGTTCGCCGAAAAACTCATCACCCTGGCCAAAGACGGATCCTTACACGCTCGCCGACGCGCCATCTCCCTCTTGCAGGACCGCGATATATGTAAGGTCGAAGACGGCGATCCGGTCAAGGAAACCACCGTCATCAAACGACTCTTCGCGGAAATCGGGCCTCGCTTTCAAAATCGCAACGGAGGCTATACGCGCATCATCCACCTTCCGCTTCGTCGCCTTGGGGATAATGGCCGCCTGGTCTTATTGCAATTAGTCGAAGAGAAGGTGCGCCCCCCTCGTAAAATATCCGACGCGCCTCCCGCCGAAGCCGTTGGTATCGCTACTCCCCCCGAATCGCCTGAGGGGACCGTTCTCGAAGAATCTCTCGAACCGCTGACCGACGAATCCGAAGAGGACAATATCAACGGCGACGACGGTACGCCGGAAACCAAAAATTCCGACGAAAAATCTTGATCTCCTGTATTATCAGTAATACCGGAATAAATATTAGTACTACAACGCTATAAAGATTCTTAACATGAAGGTAACTTATTTATTGGCAACATTTTACATCATAAATAATTTCGCCCTTTCAGGGCTTGAAGGTGAAGGTTGCACTTCTATCCCAGGGCGTTGCCCTGGGCTTTACTATTTTGCCCTTTCAGGGCAATTACTCGGTGAATTTCTCACAGTCTTTATCTCTATGTAGCGTTGTAGTATTAGTTAGCCCCCGGTTTTACCGGGGGTTTTTTTAACGAACAAGGAGTATCACATGGCCGACGAGTGCATCTTCTGCAAAATCATTAAAGGCGAGATCCCCGCCGCCAAGGTCTATGAAGATGAGCTTATCCTGGCGTTTTTAGATATCAATCCGGTCAGTGAGGGACACTGCCTGCTGGTTCCCAAAGATCATTACGATCGGCTGGATGATTGTCCTGTCGATACCATCGCTGCGATCGGGAGCAAGATGGGCCGCATTGCCAAAGCGATCGTCGCCGCTACGAACGCCGAGGGCTACAACGTACTCAATAATAACGGTCGCTGTGCAGGCCAGCTTATCGGTCACGTTCATTTCCACATCATTCCCCGTCGCCGGGGCGACGGGATTTTTATCCCCTGGCCATCCAAAGAATACCCCCCGGGCCGCGCCGAGGAACTAATCCAAAAAATAATACAAAATCTCCTATAGGACCTGTTACTACCATATTCCCTGATCGACTCAATCCTCTTCTCCGGGATCATTTTCCGAAAAATAGCGTTTCCAATCTAAATTTTACTCCCCCGATGGCCGAAGATAAATACGAAATGTTGAGAGTGTACCGCGTGAAAACGATCGCGGGATCTTGCCATGGATCCCATCCCGGATGATATGTCCGATAAGCTTCGTTTATTGTGGGACGCCTGATAAAACCAAGGTAAAAGGGTAAACGAAACCTGGTTTTTGCCTGGATCATCTTTTTTGTAAAAATACGGTGGGGTAAGGAGCTTTACGATGGCTGTCTTAGTGTCGGTGCAGGATTTGCAGCCGGGGATGGTTCTGGCGCAAAGTGTTATGAAAAATTTTAATATCCTGCTCTCCAGCGGGCAATGTCTCGACGAGAGCCATATCAGTTTACTCCTGCGACAGTGTCCCGACGTCCCCGTTCATATCGAAGAAGAGGATCTCGATCACGCCGTCAATACCAAGGACGCCGATTGGAAAAATGAAACGATTACTCCCGAAATGTCAAAGCCGCTAAAGGAAAATCTCGAAACCATCACCCAAAAAGCCAACGTCCTGCTCTGCCAAAATGTGAATCTGAAGAACGAACAAATCCGCGAAATCGAGGATTTGATTGCCGAAATGTTGGCCTTTATTCAAAAGAATCCCCTTACCCTGAATATCCTGGAGCAATCCGTGTATTGGCACGAATATCTCCAGTCGCATGGTATGCATGTGTTGAATTTCAGCTTGCTGTTGGCCTATCAACTCCAGGACTATGCGCGCCGGAACATGCAGCAGGAGGATACGCGAGATTCCGAGTACGCGGCGAAATCACTCACTCCTCTCGCTACCGCGGCCCTCTTCCACGATCTCGGCATGACGCCCATACAGCACCTCTACGATAAAACCGAGCCGCTCGACGACAAAGATATCGCTGCGATCAAAGCGCACCCCCTGGTCAGTGTGGAATTGCTCCCCGACGAAATCAATCCGAGCACCTTGCAAGGCATACTCCATCATCACGAAAACTATGACGGTTCCGGCTACATGGAAGGCTTGTGTAAAAATGATATTAGCGTCCTGGGCCGGATCTTACGCATTGCGGACTCCTATGCCGCCGCCATCACCCATAAAAAATATCGTAGTTCCAGGCCGCCTGTTGTCGTCTTGTATGAGATGATGTTTGGCGACTGTCAGAATTGTTGCGATCCCTATCTGCTACAGCTCTTCGCCGGCGCTCTGCGTCCCTTGCCCATTGGCGCTAAACTCAAACTGAACACCGAGCAGTGGGGAGTGGTCGTCGGTATGCATCCCGCCAATCCGTTCAATCCGCAAATCATCATTGCCTTTGATCAAAAAGGAAGACCGATGCCGAGTTCCAAACTGTCGGAGTCCTTTTATCTTACCGAACGCGAGGATATTCAGGTCGTCTCCTTCGGAAAAATCGATCTTTCCTTTCTAAATACGCCCACCCCGGACATATCGCTTGACGAATACCATACCGAATTGGATCGCATCCTCGCCGAAATCTTCCCCCTCGAATCCGTTGCGTAATCTCAACTGCCCGCGTTATATCCAAGCCGCGCACGTAAGTAAGCGGTTAATGGCAAATTCGAAATCCGAATATCGAAATTCTAAACAAATCCAAAATTCAAAGGCTCAAATTTTCAAAACATAGTTTCGTCATTCGTCATTGAAATATAGGGTATGCTGTACCTACCAATTCTTACTAAGGGCCTATCCGAATAACCGTTGCTCACTTGTCATGCTGAGCGCAGCGAAGCATCTAACACCTTCGAAGGGTAGAGATTCTTCGCTGCGCTCAGAATGACGAACCGCGGTAAATTGTTATTCAGATAGGCTCTAAGCCCTGAGCCCTGAGCCCTGAGCCCTCTTTCTCACAACTCACAACTCACAACTCACAACTCACAACTCACAACTTTCTTCTACTCCGTTGCCACGAACGTACTGCCCATCTGCTGTCGCAGCGTCCACCAGGAAAAATTCCGACCCGGACACGCCGTCTGCGCGCCCGGTACGTCGCCGTGCCCCTGGATCGCGTTGGCCGGAATTGGATATCGCTGCTGTAGAAACCGAATCAGCTTCGCCAGCGATTTATATTGAGCCCGGCTCGGCCTCTCTCGCTCGAAGTTGCCCACCAGGCAGATGCCGATCGTGTGTTCGTTCCAGTAATTATGCGTACACGACCGAGGCCGGCAGTGCGCACCGGTCATCTGTTTCTGCCAGCGAAAGCCCACTTCCACCTCGCCGTCCGCTCCGCCCCGTCCGTTGGTAATTACAAAATGATACCCTAATCCTAGCCACGCCTCCCCGTTGCGATCCGTACGTTTTTGATGGAGCGAGTTGAATTCCGCCGCATTACCCGATTGCGTCGCCGAATGATGTACGATGATCCCGCGCCAACGCTGCCGATCTTCAATCCCTGACGGCGGTATCCAACCCGCCGGCACGCGCGGACCCGTGCGAGCTCGCGGTTCTACACGGGGCGCAGGCAAACTGCGCAAAGGCGCATAGTGGATTCGAATGTCTCGAACCTCAGGCCGCGGCAGATCGCTGCCGGGTTGATTACAACCGCATAGACCCGCTAACACTAAAGTAACCAGACCGAGGATGAATAACATACTGAGGGAAATGTCATTGCCGATTGCTGTTCGTTTCATACTGTCCCATCCCTAGGGCTCGAATAATACCGGATTACTCCACCCCGCCTCCAAAATCGGCCTTATTAGAGCTGAAAATTACATCCATGTAATCTATACTATTCTTCGTCATTTTTTTTGCTTTTTATGCACGTTTTTTTATCCCCCTATCCGCTAACTAGTTTTTGTTGCGGAAAACCGTTTTTGTCATTCCTGCGAAGGCAGGAATCCAGTATTTCGATGTGAAATGCACCTTTCGGAACCGTGGACCCCTGCCTTCGCAGGGGTGACATCCTTTCCGCAACAGCAGCTAACTAATTCTTATATTCCTCCGCATGCTCCGCGCATAACCACAGATAATGCCCTTCCGGCGTCAGCACCTTCTTCAAACCGCCCCAAGTATGCTTCTTATCCACCTCATCCAGAAACTCACGCAGCGCCCGCAGCTCCGCCCCCTCCGCTATCGCTGCTTTTCCCCGTCCCCCCAGTTCCTCCATCCACTCACCCGCCGAGATATCTTTCTCATCCTTCAATTTCTTCGCCAACTCCTCCATCAGCTTAACTTGGTGTTCTAATGCCTTTCCCGCTACTACTCCTCCTGCTGCTCCCACCGGACCGCCGAAAACTGCTCCTGTTACCCCTGCCGCCGGTTGTATGAGCGGCCCCGCATACTTAAATACCTTGCTCAATTTCAATATGTAAGGCCCGATCCGCTTCAACCATTTTGCCGGGTCGTGAATCGGATAATGACCGCCCTCTGCAGTCGGATGCCAGTGCCCCGGCGCCTGGCAGTACAATTGCAGTATCATCTTTTGCCCCCATATATCCTTACTCCAACTCCCCCCTTCCTTCGCCGGCAGGATCGCAAACACATTCGGACAGTGTGACTCTGCCAGCCGTTGATCTCTTTCGAATAAACTCAAAAATTCACGTTGGGCCAGTTCTCGTAATTCAACGATCTCGGTTACTAAAACGCCCAATCCTCGTAGAATCTCCTCGTCATTCGCTTCCATTCGCTCCAGAACATTGGCTTCCAGGGTATTCATACGCTCGAATACGGCGTCTTGTGTGGACACGTCGATTCCAAATAGCATACCGGTAACGGATACCTGTGCGTAACACTTGGGACATTCTATAAGTATTTTGGGGGGATCGAATCCGAGTCTTTCCAACAAGTGAGTAAATTCAAACTCATGTGCGGGTGCTTTTCCTCTACCTTCACAATCCGGACAAGGCATAGATCGTTTAATATCCAGGCCGGGAAAACGAGCCAGCGTTAATTCCAAACCATCTCGCAACAAAACAAAGAAATTATTCGGCATAGGGCCACGAACGGATAGTCGCATATAACGATCGTGCGGATATGCTTCGATTAACGCCAAATGCTGTTCTTTTGCATCGTCGGCAAATAACGCCCCCAAACGCCAGTGCGTATGGGTCGTGAACCGATGAGACCTCGCGATGAACCAGGTCGGAAGTCCCGCCTGAAGACTGCTCAACTCGTATCTCATCGAAATCTCATTACAAGGTTCTGTTTGAATAATCGAATTCCACTTAGATTCATAATCCGGTGGATCCAAAGGCAGCCTCTCAACCACAAGGCTGATCTCCCGGTTATCCAGTGTCCTGTAGGACAAATCAAACTTCTCCATCAGTCGTAGCAGGTGCTGTCGAATCGACTCATCACCAATATCCGCCCAGAGTTCATCCATATGGGCCCGCGTAAATATCCCATCTCGCTGAATAACCTTTTTACTTACCAGTACCTTGCTAACCGCCTGAGTTACCCACTCCGCATCCAGGATTACCAGGTCGTTCAATTCCGCGTCGTCTGCGTAATATAGAATATCTCCTAATTCATGCAACCATTTCGTTAAAACCATCTCGTCATTACTTTTCACCTGATGCTTTTTTAGGATCGTTTTTAATTCCTTGGGTGATATATAAAATTCTTCCGTTTCTCGTATCGCGTTAGCCGCGTTAAGCCAGTTTGCCGGCCATTCCTCACCCATTAACGGTAGCTCTGCCGCCGTTTCGGCGATCGTCTCATGTAAGTCTTGTATGCCCTCTCCGGTTTTATTACTTACCTCGTAATGGCCCACGATCTGGGGATACTTCTTCTGCAAATCCTCCTTGGGTAAATCCGCATCCCGCTCGTCAATATGTGCCGCCACGACCAGCACCGGCGACTCCGGCGCCCGCGCCTGAATTGTATCCAGCCAGTAATATAATTTCCCCGCCTCCCAGCCGTGTCGCGCGTCCCACACCAGCACAAACAGCGAACGCTCCGTTAAAAAAAACTGATGTGGTGCATGATAGATTTTTTGGCCCCCGAAATCCCACGTATTTAATCGCATTTGCACCCCTTCTTGCAGAGGATGCCTTAACTTCAATTCCTGTATATCCACCCCGTATGTTGTCTCAAATCCTAAAATAAAATCATCACCCCTCAGTGCTCGTAATAACGACGTCTTGCCAACTCCACCTTCGCCCACCAGCACCATCTTGGAAACCCACTGTCGACTCTTGTCCTTCTCCAATCCCCGCAGATAGCTCAGGATCGCCTGCGTGCCCTGCGCAACGATCTCCGGCGGCGGCGTCTCCAGGGGATTATTATCCAGCCCAAGCACCTGCAGGTTAGTCAACTGCCCCAGCGACTCCGGCAGCACCGTCAGTTGGTTGCCGGCCAGCCAAAGCCTCTGCAGGTTAGTCAACTGCCCCAGCGACTCCGGCAGCGCCGTCAGTTGGTTGTATTGCAGATCAAGCCCCTGCAGGGTAGTCAACTGCCCCAGCGACTCCGGCAGCGCCCTCAGTTGGTTGTCTTGCAGCCAAAGCGCCTGCAGTTTAGTCAACTGCCCCAGCGACTCCGGCACCGCCGTCAGTTGGTTGTTTTGCAGCCAAAGCGCCTGCAGGTTAGTCAACTGCCCCAGCGACTCCGGCAGCGCCCTCAGTTGGTTGTCATGCAGCCAAAGCACCCGCAGGTTAGTCAACTGCCCCAGCGACTCCGGCACCGCCATCAGACCCTTACTGATAAGGGCAAGTTCCATCCACCCGTCCCGCGCCGCTTTGTCAATGATTCTTAATACTTCTTCTCGATCCATAATATTTACTAACTATCAGTTCTTCTCTCTATTCTAAACCCTGGACCCCAGACCCTATACCCTTTTCTTCTCTGTGCCCTCTGTGCCTAAAAATATTCTTTGCGCCTTGGCGCCTTTGCGTGAGGTATATTTGGTTTATGGCTATGTCGCGCCGGGTGGATCGCATTAAAACGATAAAAAACGTTTGACCTTGCCCTTCAGATTAAAATGCGCCGGGCAAAATTCTCTGTGTCCTCTGTGCCCTCTGTGAAGATATAAAGAGAAGGGCATCCTTTTGGTATAATACGAAAAAACCCTAAAACCCCGAAAGGAGCCTT
>Ga0114922_10001631_pt1 | contig 21276 bp, 16 predicted proteins | sample AartaG_FD_100975 | JGI IMG/M metagenome (GOLD analysis project Ga0114922, IMG submission 100975) | Deep subsurface microbial communities from Aarhus Bay to uncover new lineages of life (NeLLi) - Aarhus_00045 metaG | ecosystem: Environmental > Aquatic > Marine > Oceanic > Sediment | place...
CCAGAAGCTCTAATTGCAGGGTCTAATACATCGTCGATTACGGTTTTAACGACTCCCGCAGCACCAATTAAGTCAGGCAGAAAAATATCTTCATTCTCAAATTGAGATCCTATATATTTCATGAGATTACCAATAATTTCCAAGAGTTCTTCCGCAGACGCTTCTTGGTTTTCTAAAACTGAACGACATAGGTTTTTTAAACCAGTCTCATCCCATTCTTCAACAAGTTCTTTCACTTGTTCTTCTAATGACATTTTGACTCCTCTGAATAATAGAATTTAAAATAAAGTTATTAGTTATTTACTAACCTTTATGAAAAAAAAAGTTTTTCAAAAAGTAGATAAATTAATGGTTTCTAGAACTAAAATATTGAAATAATATCTTTTTAAAAGAGAATTTAAATATCTTATCTGGTTTGAAATTATAATGAGAATGAATCAACTTGAAGTTTTAGCGAAGGATGAAATTGAACTTATACATCAAAACACGATAGAACTATTAGAAACTATTGGCGTTAAAATAGATTCTATCGAAGCTAGGGATCTTTTAATTGACAATGGAGCAGAATTTGATAAAAATACTAAATATATAAAATTTCCTGAAAGCCTTGTAAAAGAGACCATGAAAGTCGTACCCGATTCTTTCAGTCTATGGGGTCCGGATGGTTCTTTTAAGTTTGATGTAAATACATCTAGTACAAAATTTGCTACCGTTGGTACACCCGTTAGAATGTACGACCCCGAGAAAAAAACCGGTGTGCGAAAATCTTCGCTTGAAGATACTATAAGTCAAATTCGGATCGTCGATAGTTTAAAAAACATCGTATGTTCACACTTAGATGTGTGGCCGAACGATGTACCCTATACGGAAACTCATTATCACAGTATACGCGCTTGGGCAGAACATAGTTTCAAACCCTTTGGATTAGGGTGTTATGGGAGGGTTGCAAGCAAAGATATGATGGTTATGACTTCAATTATCGCTGGCGGTGTAGATGAACTAAAAAAAAGACCAAGGTTAATTGGCTTTTTTAACCCAACAAGTCCACTAATGCTTACTAAAATTATGTTAAATGGCTTATTCGTTTTTGCAAAATACAAGCAGCCAATTATTATTGCATCTGCGGCTAGTGCTGGAGCGACTGCACCAGTAACTTTAGCGGGCTTGTTAATACAAACAAATATGGAAGTCTTATCTTCAATTGTTCTTACTGAACTTATTAATCCTGGAACGCCTGTCTTTTATTCGACAATGAATTGCCCTATGGACCCTCCCAGCGGGAACGTTGCTTGGGGTTCAATAGAAACTGGCTTAATAACCGCAGCTGCGGCTCAGTTAGCCCGCTTCTATAAAATCCCGTCTAGAGGTCCGGGAGCAGTTACAGAATCAAAATGTTTTGATGTTCAAAACGGATTTGAAAGATTTATGACACTTTTCTTCGCTACACAGGCGGGAATAAATTACATTACTTGCGCGGGAACCTACGAATCTTCGTTAGCAGAAGCATTAGAATTACTCGTTATTGATGATGAATTAATTGATATGATCAATCATGGGATGAATGGAATTAGATTTAACGAGGAAACCCTCGCTATAAATGAAATTAAAAGGGTAGCGACAGAGGGGAAGAATTATATGATGTTAAAACACACATCAAAAAATACTAGGAAAGAAATATTTGTCCCAAAATTAGCAGATAGAGATAAGAGAGGGATTTGGAGAAGGAATGGATCAAAAGATATCATCGTGAGAGCTAAAGAAAAAGTTAATTTGATACTTGAAAAACAAGTGGGCCCCGGAATTGCTCCAGAAGTTGATAAGGAACTAAAAAAGTACTTTAAAATTATAGCATCCCGCACTATGGATGAATTTCGAAAAGTCGAAGGGTTAGATGAATCTGAGGATCCTCAAAAAATTATTGATTTGGAGGGATAAAGATGGCAGAAAAAAAACCACAAGATCAAATCAATAAAGAATTAAGAGAAAAGTGGGATGAGCTAGAATTCGATTCACAACTAATTAGAGCTGGAGAAGATCCATACCCTAGCACTACTCATAGTTTACGCGTACCCTTATATGCGACTAAATCCTACGTATATTCCTCCTTAACAGAGCTTTTAAAGCACCATTACTTTTATTCAAGAACAGAAAACCCTACATTGTTTGCTTTGGATAAGAAACTCGCAACATTGCATGGAGGAGAAGATGCTATATCCGTTGCTTCTGGGATGGCAGCAGTTCATCTTGCTTGTTCGAGCGTCCTCCAAAAACGGATTAAGAGAGTCAAACCAAAAAATTTATCCAAACATTTCCCTCAAAGTAAACCAGATCATATTCCAAACTTTATTATACATAAAAACCAATACACAGGAACATATCGCCTTTTTACAAATGTATACCCACAAATGGGATACGAACCGAGAATAATAGATATGCGGGATTTAAACGCTGTCAAAAAGGCTATTGACGAACAGACTAAATTTGTATATGTTGAGACACCAGCAAATCCCACAATTGATGTGATAAACATTCAGAAGTGCGCTGAACTTATTCACGAAATAGGAGGAAAATGTATTGTGGATAACACATTCGCAAGTCCAGCTTTACAGAAACCATTAGAATTAGGTGCTGATTTAGTAATTGAAAGTTTAACTAAATACATTAATGGCCACGGTGATTGCCTTGGTGGGGCAATAATTGGCCCTAAAAACGAATTACAAAATATTCGATATTTCTGGTTAGAGACTCAAGGAGCCGTTTTAAGTCCGTTTAACGCTTGGCTCATTTTACGCGGATGCAGAACTCTTAGTTTGCGAATGAAAAGACATAGTTCAAGCGCAATAAAAATAGCAGAATTCTTAAGTAAACATCCAAAAGTGACAAATGTTGTTTACCCGGGATTAGAATCAGATTTGGGACACGAGATTGCTAAAAAACAAATGATGGATTTTGGGGGCATGATTGGCTTCGAATTGAAGTCGATGGATGCTAGTTATAAGTTTATCGATTTATTAAAACTAATCAAAGTCGGAGTATCGTTAGGAGACACGACTTCTTTAATTGAATATACGGCTGTTATGACGGGAATCGATCTAGCTTCTTGGGAAAAACGAACTATGGGAATGTCTGATACTCACTTTAGATTTTCGATCGGTTTAGAAGATCCTAGCGATTTGATCAGGGATTTGGAGCAAGCTTTAAAAAATTCATAAGTAAATTTAAATTAAAATTTAAGCCTAAAATAAAAAAAAAGAATTTTAAAAAAATTTTATAGTTAATACATTTAAGTAACTTTTTCTTTCTTCTGGTTATGAAGCTCCGTGATTTGTTGCTTAATATCATCAACTTTAGATTTTGAGAAGGGATAAAATTTTAAACAAATCAGGTTTAGACCTAGTGCAATGGCTGGGAACAAAAATACTAACAATCTAAGCCCAAAAATATTACTTGGATCAATAAGTTCGTAATCCCCCCAACCCGTCGCTGTGAATACGAGCCCTACAGTTAAAATAGAAAGAACCATTGAAAGCCGCATGAAGAAATTTGTAATTCCAAAGAAGATTCCCTCGTGCCGTACACCCGTTTTTAACTCATCTTCGTCAATAACATCTGCAATAATCAAGTAAATGAAATATAACATACCTCCAAACCCAAAACCCATCAAGGATACTACAATTAATGCTATTTCGTATAACTCTATAAATAACAATGGGATTGAAGCAACAAAATACGCGATAATTGAGATAAAATATCCTTTTTTGCTTCCAAGTTTAACATCTAACTTCCTCCAAATTATTACAGTAACAATTCCTACGATAAATAACAACCCTAACATTATCGATGTGAGAAATGTACTTTCTTGGCCTAGAACATGCAAACTATACAACGGTACGGTTGTTGCGAGCACCAGTAGGACATACTCATATAAGAAAAACATGAGTGTATAGAGTACAAAACCTTTGTTCTTTAAAGCATATTTTAATCCTCCAAAAAAGGAAAAAGCTTGTTTATAATCTTCTTTAAATTCTACACGTTCAACAGCACCCCATTTTAGAAAAATGAGCATTGTTAATCCTACGATTATTGATGTAACAATACCATTTGTTAGGTAACCAGACATCACATTCAATTCTACAATGAAAAAACCTGGAACTAAGAAAGCTAATATCAACCCAACTGTAGATAAAACTTGTCTAATAGTATTTACTTGCGCCCGTTCTTCTACAGTCGTATACAATTCAGGAAACAATGAATCTGAAGGTAAGGCCAGCATAGTATAGAAGGTATCATAACATATAAGCATAATAAGAAGATAGATAAAGCCTAACATTTGATTACCAACAGGGGGTAACCATAAGATTATCTCAATTATAAGAACAGGTATTAATCCAATCATTATATATGGTTTTCGTCGACCCCAGCGAGAATGTGTACGATCTGAAAGGTAACCAATTAGAGGGTCATTTATTGCGTTCCAAAAGGTCCATAAAACATATGCTAATATTATATACGGTATATCTAAGCCAACAGCGACATAGTAAAAAGAAAAAACCCATGTATTAAATGCACTATTAATAAAAAATAGTCCGAACGAAATTGACCCAAAACTCCACTTTTGCAGCGTCCCAAATTCTTGAGTACTTTTATCTTTATTTTGATTCATCTTTTTAAAACCAATAATTTAATTATTTAATTGTTTATTTTTAAAATTTATATAAGGTATTAGATTCTTTCACATATAAAAATAAGCAATTTTAAACTATTTCTAAGTCAGATTATAAATAGAGATAAGTAGATTATGGCAAAATTAAAATTTATTATTATAATTATATGTTTAATATTGCGGCATATCTCACTAAACTAAGAAAAATCAAATAGAAAAGGGATATCGCGCTTTACTCTCTAGAGTATTTCTCTATTATATAATTTTGCAAAGACCAAACATACTTTTCAAGATTTAGAATTAAAACTTTTTGTTGTATTTCTCTTAAGTATGGCACGTCAAAACTTTCAAATAATCCTTTAAGGTGATCTATTGTGTTAAAAACTTCTACGATAATCTTCCAATCGCTCGCCCATTCTTTATCTTGAATTTCTAATTGCTTCATTTTATGAAATTGTTAAATCTTAATGTTTTTGAATTGAATTATAACTTCTTTATGAATCCTATAGTTACACCTATTAAAAAATGTTTAGATATCTATGATTTAGTAATTTCAATATTTCGCGAAAGTTCTGAATTATAAATACAATTGAAAGTTTTTTTCTACGATTTCTTTTGCGCCGCTGAATTCTGAAACATTAATTAACCGATTTATATCTTGAAGATCGGTTAGCTCATCCTCATATTTGCTATTAAATTCAATCGAAAATTTTAGCATAAGGTCTTCTATTATACTGTTTTTTTTATTAGTGATAACTACCAAAGCGTAACCATAGTCAATTTCATACCTAACAACGATATCCGTCTTTTTTGTTTGAATAACATCAATTCTATCTTTTTTGCCAATAAATTCGCTGAGGATATGATTAAGCCCTATAAGAATGTTTCCCCAGAGGGGTGATTCATCTTTATTATCTGATTTTTTATCGAAATTAATAGAATATAGTAAGATGCCTGATTTGTGATAAATATTAATTGAATAAATTCTATTTGGTAAAACGAAAAACATCTCTGGTTTTTTAATTAGCATGATATTAACGGCAAAGTTTGTTATCCAAATAAGAATTATGTATAACTCTCTAAAGACGGTCTGTTGTAATATTACATAATAAATATTCATTAATATAGGAATCGTAAAAACAATGGTATTTAATATTAAAGGCAAACTTTCTTCCTTTTTTTTTGATCTAATATTAATTATTAAAGCAATATAAAGATAATAAATCGTGATTAAACTTTGCAACAATATAATTATTGCTCCAGTTATAAAATTAAAGCGAAAGTTAATTAGAGCCGGATCTATAACAGAAAACAACGAAGGAGGGGGGATACTAAGAATTAGTTCGATTGAATCTGGGGTTAGTAAAGCCCCAATCAACATACCAAGAAGTAGCGCGTAGTACAAAAATGGAAAAGGTTTAATTTTTTTGTATTCGTTAAAAAAAGAATACACAAATGAAGATATTATTAGTGAAATAACCCCCGATACAAGTGATAGTTTCCAAAATAAAACGTTGATTTCATTTGATATGAAAAAAGTAACTGAAAAGACGAATAATGTTGAATAAATAATACCCCCAGTAAGAACTGTTGCCGCAAGCAAAAAAGCTATTAGTTCCGTTCCATATTTCTTTCGATATCGGATAATGTGATATATTATTATAACACTTAAACATAATATAATAATATAACCAATGATGAGCGATATGGAAGTAGTATAATTCATAATTTATAATGGTTCAAAATTCAAACGAGAAAAACTATGAGATTTCTTGGAAATATCAAAAAATATTCTTATAAATAGAGAAGAATTATTGATTTTTAAGAATTACTGAAGGTTTTTCTAAAAAAATGTGAGAAAATCTTTTAAAAATGTAAATTACGAAATAATTCTGCGTAGAAATATAGACGTTTTACTTATTATCCAGTTAAATAATGGTTAAAATATTCTTCAATTAGATCGTAAGCATTTTTAAAAGTTGAAACATCAATTAGACCACTGAGTTTTTTTAAGTTTTCTTTATTGATTTCGGCAAATTTCTTCGAAAAATTATCTACTGCGTTGTCGAGAATTTTATTTTTATGTTTTGCAATTAGTAAAACTGCGTAACCTAATTGGTTGTTATAGTTAAAAACAACCGCTCGATCGCTCATCTTAATAAGGGTTATCTGATTTTCTACGTTCGATAAATTAGCTAAAATATGATTAATTCCAATTAGTATACTCCCTTTTAAAAGCGTTTCATCAATTTCTGATTGTTTTTCGAAATTAAAAGAATATAATAAGATGCCAGATTTATGGAAAATAATAAAATCGTATATTTTATTAGTGAAAACTACAAATAAATCTGGTTTCTTAACTGCAAGAAAGACTACAAATCCCATAAAAATAACATAAAACATTAGATGTAGAATTTTAAAAAATGAATTTAGAGTTAGTATATAGAGAGTATACCATAAAATCTTTAAGAATAAGAGAAATACGAACAAGAAATAGAAATTACTTAACTTTCTGTCGTTAATCTCCTTGTATCCTTTTATTTGTGTAATCCAGGAAATAACTACAATAAACCCATTGAATAATACAATCGAAATTAATAAGGGAACGTTATTGAAAAAGTAATAGTACTCAGATCCCGTCTGGGTAACTAAAAACGAAACAGGATTGAACAATAAGCTAAGAATAATCCCTCCCATTAATATGTATATTATAACGGGTAAAAATCTAACTCGGCTTAATTTGTTTAATTCCATACTATGAACAGCAGACCATATCCCATTTGATATTATTCTAGTAAAAATGGATACACTCCATAATATCAAGGCTAAATTTATGTTAAAAAAGGTCTCGACTGATAGATTAAATAAAATAAAGTAAGCACTTTCACTGACGAAATATATCATAATTACAATAAAAAAATCTACTTCAGGCTTGTAATCTCCTCTGTGAAATAATATATAAATTAGACCAATAGAACATACCGCAAAGTAAGCGGTAATAAATATGCTTGCAATCATTAATTTTAAGGGATTTCTTTATTATTTTTAATTTCTTCCTCTTGTGTCAAAGAAGATATTGAATAATTTTATATAAATATTGGTTCAACAACCTATAAGAAGTTTTATGTGAATGGTGATTTCCATAATTTTAAAGAACTCTTAATTAAATATAAAACTTTATTCTGGTTAAATTAAATTGAAATATAATTTAATAAAATATAATTTGATTTATAATACCTAAAACCGAACTTTATGAGCGATTTTCAAAAATTCCTAATAGATAAGGGAATAATTTCAAACTTAAAAACTCGATATGAAATCGATTTAAAAGATAATGTAGTAAACGATTTCATCCATAATATAGCCAAAAATTTAATTAAGATTGAATCCAAAGAAATTCATGATTTGGATATCCTATCTAAATCTTACGAAAAGATTATTCCCCATTCCCAAAGAAAAACAATGGGTGAGTTTTTCACTCCCATTCAAATCGTTGATTACATAATAAAGAGAGTTGGCTACACAGAACAGCAAGATATTGAAAATAAAAAATTAATAGATTTAAGTTGTGGTTTAGGGAGTTTTTTAATTAGAGCTGTAAAGGTTCTCTTAGAAAAATTGAGAAAGCAAATTAAATCGAAAGAAAATTCAGAGTTAACTCCTAAACAAGCAAAGGAAATTATTAACAAAATTAAAGTGAATATCTCTGGTGTTGACATAAATCCAATTGCTTGTATCTTATGCCAAATCAACTTTTACTATACGCTTTTCGAACTCATTAAAATTATTTTAAAAACAGATAAAGATTACCAAATACCCGTATTTAATATTTTCAATAAAGATACTCTTCAATTAAATTTTAATAATAAATACGACTATGTAGTTGGAAATCCCCCATATTTATTTATCCGAGCGATTCCACATGATTATAAAAAATTAATTGAAAAGCTCCCTTTGGAAACAAATAAGGGACAATTCGACTATTATCAACTGTTTACCGAAATAGGACTTCAAATATTAAAGCAAAATGGTTTACTTGGTTATATAATCCCTGATTCTCTACTCGCTCTATCAAATCGTAGAATTCTTAGAAAATATATATATGACTCAACTAAAATAAGGGAAATTTATTATTGCGGTCCGCAATTCGATGAACCCGTCGTTTCAAATATTATACTTGTTTTAGAAAAAGAATCAGATGAAATAAAGAGGAAAAATAATCAAATCATATTAAAATTTCCATTAGATCAATCTCAAGATGATAATGTAATTTTTCAAAATGTAATTGAAAAATGGAATTATCGATTTCTAATCAATTTAAATGACCAGGATAGAGAAATTATCGAGTTTTTGAATATAAATTTTCCAGAATTAAATGATTTAAATGTTAATCCAAATTTTAAAATTGATATATGGAGGGGCGTTGAATTAGGTAAAAGTGGAAATGTCATATTCTGTAATACTTGTAATAAATATTTTCCTCTTCCAAAAAATAATTATATTTGCAAAGAATGTAAATCAGAATTAAACAATGATTCTATAGAAAGCATAATAGTAAAAAGTACTAAAGGCGATTTAAAAAAAAATTATAAACCATTTCTCTATTCTATTAATCGATACCAAGTTAAAGATTTAAAATATATTGATACAACTAAACAAGGCATTAATTACAAGGAGTTAAATCGCTACGCAAATCGCGTAATAGTAAGACAATTAGCACAAAATAGCTTAATATGTGCTACTTATGATAAGGGTTCATTGACTTCACAATCACTTTACAACTTAAAAATAATTAAATCTCCTATTAGAGAATTTAATAATTATTACCTTCTAGGGCTTTTAAATTCGCAATTATTAGCGTTTTACTTTATTAAATCATTTGGCTCTTATAAAAAACTATTCCCAAGGATTCTTATAGAGAATTTAAAAAGGTTGCCTATAGTAGTTCCTGAAAGCGATATTGAAAAGAAGCTTTCAAGAGAAATTATAATACTCGTTAAAACCATCTTGAAATTAGATAAATTTGATACAGAACACTATACTAATTTACAAAATAAAATTAATTCACTTGTTTTCGATCTTTATCGGATAACAAATGAGCAATGTAATTATATATCTGAAGTTTTGAAGAATTTATGATCGTTCAAGCTTCGATAAAATTTGATAGATATTTGAATTGAGTAATTAAGAAAACGATTATTAAACTATTTCTTTTTTTGCTACATATGTTTTCAAAATTCTGTCCCATTTTTCGGCCAGATCAGTTAGCCCAGTTTTTTTAAAGAGATCAACAGCTCTAAATAAAATTTTTTCAATTTGCTTATCTTCAATCAAGTCGTTATTCAAATGCATATTGTCTATCATAAAAAATAAAAGAAACATATCGAATAAAAAAAAGAATAATATTGTGATATAACTCTGAAAATATCGTTTTTGGAATAAAACGAGAGAACTTCCTTAAGAATCGACAAAAAATAATTCTGAACCATTTAATTATTTTCGTAATGTTTTTGCTTTGTCGTAGTTCTTTAGAACTTGTTCTCCTTTTTTTGATAGGTCAGTAAGATCTGTTTGTTTGCATAGAGAAACTATACGACCTAGAATTTTTGCAATGTTTTCCTCGTGCTTTAAAAAATTTTCTTCCATACTACAAAAATCAATGCAAATTTAAAAATAAATAAGTTTATGTCATGGAGATACTCAGAGTTTAGAAATAACTTCTTGTAACAATTTTCTAATAGCTATATTTATATTTTTTAAATCTAATATAATTTTAAGAAAACTACCAACAAAGTTGAATTCTATGGAAGGTCTGCCCAATATCGATTTAATTCAGTCATTATTAGAAAATTACATGTTCGATGTAGATGGTGCCGCAGCGGTGGCAATTTGCGATAGAGACGGTTTTATCATCGCCTCAGAAAGTAAAGAGAAAGGAAGTCACGAATCAGATTTAGTAATTGGAGCAATTTCAGCATTTCTTGATATCTACATTGATAGAATTAAAAGCGAATATAAAACCCAGAGCAATTTTTTTAATATAACCTCAATGCAAGATAAAAAATTTGCGTATTGTTCCATGGGACCACATTGCATATTGACTACGATCGCTGATCCAACTACGTCGAATACAGAACTAAGGATTTATTCGGAATATATTGCCGGTAAGGTTGAATTGATTCTTGATGGTTTCGATAATGTATCTACAGATATACCCGAAATTATCCGTGTTTTATCAACAAGAAGAGAAGGTAAGCTACCGAAGGGTCAATTTACGGCAAAACTCATTCTAAATGGCGATTTTAAAGTTGGAAAAACATCTTTAATTAAGAGATTTGTCGAAAATAATTTCAGTGAAACATATATCTCAACGATTGGCGTTGAGATTTCTAAGAAATCCGTTGTAATGGACGAAGATACAAGCATTAATTTCGTCCTATGGGATATTGGAGGTCAAATAGGCTCAATGGCACCTTATAGACAGAGATTTTACGAAGGAGCAAGCGCAGCTTTCATAGTGATTGATAGAACCCGTCCAAATAATCTAGAAAGCGTTAAGACATGGTATAAGGACATCAAAACTTCTGTATCGAGAGATATACCCGTCGTGATAGTTGGAAATAAATCGGATTTACAAGAAGAGGTCGTAATTAGCGAAGAAGAGATAAAGGTTGTTGCTAAACAATTAGGTTTTCACCACATTTTAACTTCTGCCCGAACAGGCGAAAATGTCAACGAGGCTTTCCTTTATATTGCCTACAGATTTATTGAAAAAGCGTAGATTAATCGATAGAAACTTTTTTAATTTTCACACATATTCTTATTATTGTAAGATTAGCATCAAGTTTGTTAAATATTTGTATAGAAATAAATAAAGGAGGTTATAAAAAAATAGTATTAAAGGTTTTATTCAACGACATTTTGGCGACTTGAAATCAATCAGGCTATTTAATGGGGTTTTCGATAAAAGAATTGACATACCAAGGAAAATATTTGCTATTTTTGACAGAACAGCAGTTTGCCGGGCCATGGTTCAGTTTTAAATTGATAGGTGAAAAAATTGGCACTATTCCTGTTGTGTTAAAAAATATTGAGCCAACGCCGATCTATAAAATGGTAAACAGCCGGACCGGAACTGTGATCGACCGTATAACACTAGATTTTGACATAAAAGAATACTTAAAAATATTAATAAGAGAAAAGAAAATTCAACCGATTACATTTAAAAAAGAAAATTCTTCGATACGGTTATATATCGACGTCTTTAATCGTCCAAAAGTCCCTTACGTCAACACATTTTTCACGTTAAAGAATATTTCCGATTTCAGCTTAATTGACTTCTCGATCTACTTTGTGTTTGACTTTGACATCAACGGATTAGAAGGTTTCGATAACGACTTATCTGGTTATGACGAGGAAAACGATATACTTTACCAATACGACCATACAAGCTTATATGCTGGCTTTTCTCCTATATCAAAATCGACGAATTACGAAACTTGTTTAACCAAAGACTTTAAAATTAATAACGAAAGATTAAATCTGTCAAATACTTTACACATAGAGGCTGGAGAAATCTTATCGGCTTTGCAAATTGAATTCAAAACTCTAAAACCAGACCAATCGTTTCAAACGGCCCTAACTATTTCTGGAGCTTTAAAAAAAGAAGAATTAATTGAAAACATTAACGAAGGTAAAAATAACGCGATGAAATTTTTGTCGCAAGTAAACAGATCGGTAAAATCAGAGCAAAGAAACATACAAGAAGAAGCTTTCATAAAAATCAATCTCCAAAAAGCAGTTGATTGTAACGAATAAGTCCTATATAATGATTCAAATAAAAAAGTCCGATTAGGGAAGTTATTTGATGAATGCTCCGCGAGAGTTGGGATTTACTATAATTAAATTAATGATTATTGAATTTATTTAAGGATAGATATTCGATGTTTGACTATATCAATTATTTTTTTGCTCTAATTCAAATTTACTATAATTTACAGTAAATTTATTACCATTTTTGCTATAATTTTTTATGGAAAATAATAAGAATTCAATTTCTTGTTTTGTAATAACTGGAAACTTATAGTTATTCGCTTGATATTTAGGTTCCTTTCCTGATTTCTTATAACTTTCTATAAATTCAATATGACTTTTAATTCGGTTACTGTTAATCGATTGAGTGGTACTTTTTAGTTCTTTAAGATTGAGTTTAAAGCCCTCTAAAAATTCAGAATTAATCTCGTACCCTATAGAATTTCTCCCAGATACCATCGCAGCGAGAGTAGTTGTACCTGTCCCCCAAAAAGGATCTAAAACTGTGTCTCCATAAATAGAGAACATATTAATCAATCTATATGGCAACTTTAAAGGAAATGCTGCTGATCGTTCTCTTATTTTTTTTTTATTTTCATTTGTATTATTCAATTTTTGGGACATCCCTCTAATATCTACCCACAAATCTGAAAACCATTTATTTCTTTCTTCCCAAAAATAAGCGCTATTATATCTATGTTCAAACCCAGGAGGTAGCTTTCTTTTTTTATCCCCTTTTCTAAAAATTAATATATATTCGTGTTCAAGGGTTATGTATGCATTTGTTGGCAACATACCTGATCCTAAGAATTTAGTAGGGCTATTTGTTGGTTTTCTCCATAGAATGCATGGTAAAACTATAAATCCATTGTTTTGAAAAAAAGTAGTTATTCTAACGTGGTTAGTAAATAGTTGAAAATTTTTATCAATATTTCTTGTAGCATCTCCAACATTGATACATACAATTCCCCCCGGTTTCACCACTCTCACAACTTCATTCCAAATCTTTTCTAATTCTTCATGCATAAGATTAAAAGCGTTAATACCGTCTCCCTCTTGAAGGGATTGTTTTATATCTTCGTTTAGAGTTGAAAATAATGCATCCCACATTTCTATCATAGGGTAAGGGGGCGAAGTTATTACCAAATCAACTGTGTCTGATTTTACTTCGCTCATATCAGAAGAATTCTTAAAAAAAAATTTGTGAACAGTTTCCATTGTCAAATTATAGTCTTCAATATGCATTTTGTTGCATATAATTAGCTCTTCGGATTTATTAAAACTTTTAGTCCTCGATTTGCAAAAAATAACCTACAATACGCAACTTATTATTAAAGCGATTTAATTCTGTAATAATTCCTTTGAGTCCCTTGGCATCGTGAACTACTGTTTTATCAAAAAGAATCTTAACAATTCCACTCTTACCGGGAGTTAATTCTTGACCTTCAATAAATTTGAGAGGAGATAATTTTAAGCCTACTAAACCGTAATACTGAACTCCGTCGCCTGGTTTTATTGATCCCTCTTTGGGCGCATAATATTGATTTATAAAAACCTTAGCTTTTATTTCATGTTCTTGTTTAAAAACTCCAGGACTAACTAAAAGATTATCTCGACTAAGATCGTTTGGTGAGATATTCCCCTTTAAGGCAAGGCCGACTCTATCGCCCTCGTAGGCAACTTTAAAGGTTCTATCGTGTTTCTGTATGCTTCGAATTATTACCTTTTTTACTGCTGCTTCGTAACCTACTATTTCGAGCATTTGACCAATTTGAACCTTTCCTTGCTTTACTATTCCAAGTATCACCGTTCCTATACCCTTAACGGGAAATACATGATCAATGAGTATCTTAGTATTATCTTCGGAATTTGGCTCTTTTTCCAGAAGTTCAAAGCCAAGATCTATAATTTTCTTCTTTAAATTTTCGTAATCCTCTTTAATTTTTAACTCGAATATTTCAGTATCGTTCAAACTGGTGCTCTTCAAAATTGTTTCGAGCTTCTTTCTTACCTCAGGCAGCCTCCACTCCGTTTTCGAATTTATCCCAGCTATTACTATTAAAGTTTTAGTTTTAAAGAGTTGGTAAAATAAATCCATCCCTACTAAGATTTCTCCAATAGAAGCATTTAACCCCGCATTTAAGTCTATAACAAGAATATGAATATTAGATATAACTAGAGTTTGTAAAAGCGGTTTAATTTTTTCGGGATAGTCGATTGGTGTTAACCCACAAAACACTTGATTTAGGCTTACATCCAAACGATTGTAAAATAGAATATCTGACTTTGTTCCGGGGGAACCTAACGCTTGCCCTATTAGATTATTAATATCAAAATTATCCCCTAAGATTCCCACAATAAAATTTCTTTCAATTGCTTCACTCATTTGTCTTATTAAATATTTTAAACATCAAAAACTTTTTGGAATCACGCTTGAATAAAAGTAACAATAATCACATTCCATTAAAAAAAAAATTATTAATAGATTGCGAATTTATTCACTAAAATTATATTTTTTATTAGTAAGGTTAATCATGCCTCGAAATAGTTTAGTTAATCAAGTAATTTTAATTGTAATTGATGATGTTCGAGCATCCCATCTTTTTGATTTAATTAAGCAAAATAAGCTACCAAATATTGCTCAACTTGCTAAGAATGGAATCTCGTGCCAAAATTGTATTACCTCTTTTCCGAGTATTACATACCCTTGTTACACTAACATTGTTCTTGGAGCCTATTCGGGATACTATCCTATAGAAGGAAGCGGCATACCAATGTATCATTGGGTTGGAAGAACTGACCCTCCATCAGAAGGAAAAAAATTTCCGATTATCAGACATGGAGGAAAGGGAAGCCATATCCTAAAATTCAATAAGGACATAGGACCAAATTGTCAGACTATTTTTGAACAAGCCGGAGATGGAAACTTTCTAAGCTCTTTGAACCTTTTTAATCGAGGATCGGTATTAATTCCTCCTGTAGAATACACCACTCAATCGATATTAAAGGGAATTGAAGAAATATATAAAGATCCTAAAAAAATCTTTTCAAACAAAGAAGTACCGAAAGTAACAGTTGCTTACATACCAAAAACAGACGACCTTATGCATAAAAAAGGGTTTTCTCATCCAGAATATATTAAAGAGATAATTAAATGCGATGAATCTATAGGCCTTTTAATTAAAATGTTAAAAGAAAAGGGGTATTTTGACTCAACTGCAATTGGAATTATTTCAGATCATGGAAACTATATAACAGAAAAATTGTATGATGTTGAACCTTATTTTAAAGAAATAGGTTTAATGCAATATGTACCTAGGAAAGGAATTGGTGATTTTGATGCTACAATGGGTTCTGTTGGATTTTTTAATTTTCCCGGTGATAGTTGGCATCATCATCCAACTACTAAACAAATAAAGGAATTTATTCCAAGCGGTTCAGGAAAGACGAAATTGAATTTATTTGAAGCTTTATGGAAGATTCCGGGTGTGAAATTGATGTATTACCGTGACGACAATAACACTCCTGACAAAGGGATAATATATCTGGAACATCTAAACGAGAAGTCAGGAAAAATTTCAAAAAACATTATTGAATATGAGGGTCATGGAAAAAATCAACGAACAAAATATATAGTTGATGAAAATGATTTATACAAATACGAAGCCTACGAAGAATCCGCTGTGCTTTTAGATAATAAGGCTCATAATATTGATGAATGGTTAGAAGGAACGAATAAAATTGATTTTCCGATAATGGTAGATCAAATCCCTCGATATTTTAAAAATCCACGCTCTTGCGATATTATGATATCTACGATTGGTGAATATGGAATTGGTTATGAACATGGTAAATCGGTAGTTTATTCTCCATACACTCACGATATAGGACTTAAAAAGTCGATGACTGTGCCATTCATCATAGGAGGGTCTCCAAACATTCCTTCAACAGAGCTCTCGTACTGTAAAACAACGGATATGGTTCCAACGCTCTTAGATTTATTAGGAGAAAAACCACATTTCAGCGTTGTCGGAAAATCTGTATTTAAGTATTAAAATATTAACTAAAAATAATTTCAATTAATATTAAATTATAAAATCAAGTCAAGTAATTAAAATGAAAGCTAATAACATAATTATAGTCCCTGAAACTCATTGGGATCGCGAGTAGAATTAGGATTGTTGAGATCGAGGTGTCTTTATATCCCATTCCTTACAGAGCTTATAAAAGGATCCGATTGAAACTTTAAATTTTTTAATTAAATGAGAAATAGGATATTTATCAATTAAACCTTGAAGATTCTCCTTATTTACCACTGCTTTTTTTAAACGAGTAATCACATCCATGTCTCTCTCTTTAAATATTTTCCTCTTTCTTAACATACTATTTTTATAGTTATTCATCATTTCATTAAATAATGACGCGCCCAGTGATAATTTCCAATGTGATTTAGTTGAGACTATATCATCAAAATTACTTACTTTACCTCTCTCATATTGAATTTTTACTTCATATTGGATATTTAATTTTGATTTAATTTGTTCTAGAAATTCCTTACAACTACTTGTTATTCTAGTGCTATTAGCATTACCATCCCCATCATAATAACCAAGGAGCCATGCCAAAAATAACTTACGATTAAATAGAGATTCTTTATCGCTTGTCATTTTATTAAAAATTGTAGGAATCGATTTTCTTAAAGATTTTGAACTAGAGTATCCAATTTTTACTAAATTTTCAACCATGGGTTTACATCTAAAACGAAAATAAGCCATTCGATATATTCTCCACTCTCCTTTATATTTCTTTTTTCTATCTCGTTCTTTAATTAATACAGGATCTAAATTAAGATCTTTACACAATCTTATTAGTTGATCTTTATCCTTAACTGAAAGTTCTATGGATATTAAATACCACGCTTTTCCTCTATAATTCATTTTTACAGAACCGTCTGCATATAAAAAACCTAACCAATAAGCTTTTTCAAGAGTATCTATCTTACTAAAAAAATCTGCTTTAAGACCATCTCTATATTGTTGATTTGAGTATCTTTTCAAGTTCACATTTAATTCTTGATATCTTTTTATCAATAATATACATTTCAATGCATTATTCCCTAGATTTTTTTCTAAATTCTGCTGGAATTTTTTTAAGTTATTATCAGAGAACTTATAATTTGGATTATATCCGCGAATTCTCGAATTGGTAATTCTTTGCTTTAAATCTGATAAATAGGTTGAGCCATATCCTAAAAGTTTGCTAGCTTTAGGTAAAGATCCTATCTCGTTTACAATATCATTTATTAAATCTAATGTATTATAAGCTGAATTTATATTCTTTAATAGCATATCTATTTAGAAAAAAGCAATTGGAAAATTTATTAGCAAACTCTTAGAATGTTTATTAGTTTTTTTGTTTAGAAAATGATTTTTCATAGATTTCTAACAAATAATATAAATAAAACTATCTTTAAACAATTATTATATAAGAGGAAAATGTTATGGTAAAAGCAAATCATATAATAATTGTGCCTGAAACTCATTGGGACCGTGAAACTTTATATAATTAATATGTAAAGCATGATTGGTATCTTCCTTTTCAAGAGTATAGAGCACGGTTAGTTACAATGATGGATAAGCTCTTAAATATCCTAAGAAGCGATCCAGACTATAAAAATTTCACTCTTGACGGACAAACGATTCCGATAGAAGACTATCTTGAAGTCCGACCTGAGTTTGAAGATGAGATTAAAAAATATGTAAAAGAAAGGCGGCTTTCGATTGGTCCTATGTATGTTTTACCAGATGAGTTTTTGGTAAGTGGCGAGTTTTTGATTAGAAACTTAATGATTGGACACCAAATTGCTAATAGATTTGGAAGGGTTATGAAAGCAGGTTACATCCCTGATCCTTTTGGCCACATTGCTCAATTACCTCAAATACTTCAAGGATTTGAAATCCCTTCGATTTTATTCTGGCGAGGGTTTGGTAACGAATTCGAAGAAAACAACTTGAACATTGAATTTATATGGAATTCCCCAGGAAATTCTAGTTCAATTTTGGGAATATTTTTAAAGCAGAGCTACGGTTCGGTTGCTGATCTTAATTTATCAAAAAAAAACGGAAAATATAAACTGGCGCTTCATAAGATAAAAAGGGTTGTTTCTGAGTTCGAGAAATTCACCGCTACCCCCTATGTTCTTTTGAATAGCGGTTCAGATCATCACGAAGCTCGATCAGAGATTCCTGAAATAGTTAGGCAATGGAACGAAATGTATCCCGAGAAACTTTTAGAACAAAACGATTTTGAATATTACGTTGATAAAGTATTAGGCGATAATCCACAGTTAAAATCGTTTAAAGGAGAGTTAAGGGGTGGAAAGTACGCACATCTACTTTCAGGGGTATTTTCAGCTCGCATGTGGATCAAGCAGAGAAACTCGGCGATCGAATATCTGTACGAAAAATATACGGAACCCTTATCAACAATTATATGGTCTCTCGATAAAAATAAGAAATTTAATTATCCTCAAGCTTATATGCTCACAGGTTTGAAATGGCTTATCAAAAACCACCCTCACGATAGCATATGTGGCTGTTCTATTGATCAAGTTCACAAAGAAATGGAGACCAGATTTGATTGGGCGGAGCAAATCGGTAACGAAGTGTTTAAAAATTCAATGTTGTATCTATATAATTTGATTACAGTTGAAGAAGACGAGAAAAAAATTCCGATCGTAGTATTTAATCCTCTTCCTTGGAAACGGAAAGATGTCGCAAATTTCAACGCAATATCCAACACTAAAAAGGCTGGCTTTAAAAATCCAGAAGCTTTCAAAATTCTCGACTCCGAAGGAAACGAGATCGCATACCAATACGTTCAAGTCAACGAAGAACCAAGATATCGATTAATTGGTTCGGTAAGTTATTATTGTTCGTTTTTAGCCGATGTTCCTGCTTGTGGATATAGGTGTTATTATATCATACCAGGAGAAAAACCAGAAGAATCTGTAATAAAAAGTAAAGAATTGAAGTTAGGAATAAATAGCTTAGAAAATCAGTTCTACAAAATTGATATAAGTTTTAAGGGGCAAATAGATGTTTTAGATAAAGAAAGCGAAATTTTGTACGAAAATATTTGCTATTTTGAAGATGTAGGAGATTGGGGGGACGAATATGACTTTTCTGGGCCATATGATAATCAAACTGATCTAAAATTCACATCAAAAGATCTGAATGTTCTAGAAATAACACCGTTTTTAGATGGGGTAACCCAAAAAACGATTAAAATAAGAGCAAATCTCAATTTACCTGCTTCTTTAACCGAGGATAGGTATAGTAGAGACGAATATCTGATTTCAAACTTAATCGATATCTATATAACGGTATACAAGGACATTAAACGAGTTGACTTTAAAATTGATTTAGAAAACAATAGTAAAGACCACCGAATAAGAGTACTTTTTCCTTCAAAAATTAAATCTAAAAAGGTAGATTCCGATGGGCATTTTTACGTCATTTCACGAGATTTTGAGATGCCAAAATCTGAGAGATGGGCTCAAAAACCGGTACCTACTAACCACCAAAAAGACTTTGTGTCTGTTAACGATACATCAAGAACCTTTTCGGTTATAAACAAAGGATTACCCGAATATGAAGCAATTATTAATAAAGATGATACGATTTCGCTAGCTATTACCTTACTGCGGTGTATTGAATGGCTTTCAAGACACGATTTTACATCGAGAAGAAGTAACGCAGGCCCGGACCTAAATACTCCCGAGGCTCAATGTCTTGGAAAGCATACTTTCGAGCTTTCTCTCGTTATTGAAGGAAACAAAACTAATTGGTTAGATTCGAACGCTCACATAAAAGGTAAAGAATTTAACAACCCTTTTGAGGTGGTGGTTCCCTCAATAGTTAGGACCTCAATAAGAGCTTCGAATAAAGTCGTTTTAGCCCCTTTTGGACTCATCTCATATTTTAAAACAGCAACTATTCAACCTTTAAAACCTTATTTACCTACTGAATTAAGCTTCCTTGAAATTGATAACAAAAAAGTAATGCTTAGTGCTTTGAAAAAATCGGAAAAGGGAGAATCTTTAATCGTTAGAGTCTATAACATCTCTCCAACCTCACAAAAAGCAAGGATATCCTTACATAAGAAGACTTCCATCAAGAGCGTGGATATTGTAAACTTTCTGGAGGAAAAACCTGAAAATGAAATTAAGGCAAAAATTGATTCAAGTAAAGAAAATCATCTTAATTTAACTTTGGAACCTCATGTAATAGTAACGATAAAACTTGAGCTTATTAATAATTATTAAATAAATAAAAAAATTCTTTTATTTTTTAAAAATCTCTAAATCCACTTTAAAATATTTCTATTTTTAATAATATTGGTTATGTGATACTATTTTTATAGTATCATCAACTTTTTAGCTAACTTCTGAATAAAATAAAAGGTCGAAAAACTTGTGAAAAAGTTTGATATTATTGTTATAGGCGCAGGACCAGGAGGTTCTGTTGCAGCTAAAGTAGCCTCCGAAAACGGATATTCTACCTGCATTCTTGAGAAAGAAATGCTTGGTGAGAAAGGAAGATATAAAGCGTGTGGAGGAGCTACTGCATGGGAACTAATAGAAGAAATTGACTACCCAGAAGAAAAAATTGGAAGGGTAATTGAATCTTTAGAATTGCACCATGTTGACGGAGAAACTTATTCTAAAAAAGGTAAAGGCGCTGTCGTTTGGCGAAGTACTTTCGATAAGTTTTTAACTGACATGGCTGTCGAAAGTGGAG
>Ga0114922_10001632_pt1 | contig 21272 bp, 26 predicted proteins | sample AartaG_FD_100975 | JGI IMG/M metagenome (GOLD analysis project Ga0114922, IMG submission 100975) | Deep subsurface microbial communities from Aarhus Bay to uncover new lineages of life (NeLLi) - Aarhus_00045 metaG | ecosystem: Environmental > Aquatic > Marine > Oceanic > Sediment | place...
GCAAAAGCACAGTTCCAGAATCGCTGGAACTGGTTTGAGCGTGTGAGTCGCGGGCTAATTTTAGACGCAACCACTGGCAAGGTTATAGCTCGCCCCTTCGACAAGTTCTGGAACTGGGGTGCATTCGGGCGGACGACTGACGCGGACTTGATTGAGGTAACAGAGAAGCTAGATGGGTGTTTTACTGGCTATACAAAACTAAATCTATGGGGTGGTGGTACAATTCCTATTAGGGAAGTAGTAAAAAAGCAACTAGCAGTAACACTTATAGGGATAAATAAGAGTGGGCAAGTTGTTCCTGCAAAAGTTGTTGACTGGTTCAACAACGGTACAAAAACTGAGTGGCTTTTACTGACGGTAGATTGTGATGTCTCTAAGCTATCAGGAACTCGGACAGGGAACCATATTGTTGTTACACCTAATCACCATATACTCCTAAACGGACGATACCAACCAGTAGTTAATGCAAGACCAGGTGATTATGTTTTAAACTATGGATGGTGGCCAGATGATCGTCAGCAAGGCAAACTTATACGGCGAGTAAAAGAGGTGAAAGTTCTTGACATACAGCATCTTAAACATGATGGTTCACACTCACACTTTTCCGCTGGGCGTGTTGGTTTCGATGTAGAGACAACGACGGGAAATTATTTTGCTAAGGGTGTCTTAGTACATAATTCGCTTGGCATTATGTACTGGCATGAAGGCAAGTACAAGATTGCCACACGCGGATCATTCACAAGCGAACAGGCGTTGTGGGCGACAGAGTATTTGAATACGAACTATGATCTTAGTACTTGTGATTTTCCTGGCACATTGCTTTTTGAGATAATCTACCCAGAAAATCGTGTCGTGGTGGATTATGGTAGGCAGCATGAAGACTTGGTGTTAATCGGAATACGGCTGCGTGAATCAGATTATGATGCCCTTTATCCTCATTTGGAATATTTTGCTCAGAAATACGGATTTACTTTGCCTCAGACCTATGAATTCTCTGACATAGCCAGCATTCTCGCCGCCCGCGAAGAGATTGTAGGCACTGAGCAAGAGGGCTGGGCACTACGGTTTGCTGATGGGCAACGATTTAAAGTGAAGGGAACGTCCTACCTAACACTACATCGTTTGGTTAGTCGTGCAACATATCCTGCTGTAGTTAAGGCTATGATGCGAGGCGAGTTGGACGAAACATTGCAAGATTTGCCCAGCGAGCTATCGGGCGAGATCGTAGAATGGCGGGACATAACTAATGAGAGAGTGGCGCACATAAAACGGTGCGTTGAGCTGAACTTTGCCATTGCGCCACAGGGAAGTCGGAAAGAGTTTGCTATATGGGCTAATACGGTTTTCCCAAGTCTCGCTCCATATCTATTCAGGCGGCTAGATGGGTGCGACTATACACAGTTGATCTATAAGAATATTCTAAAGGAGTGCTAGACTGCATGGAACACTCAGATTTAGCTGCAAGCCTTCACGTACTTCATCCTAGCCCCGAGTGGGTATTTGTAACAGAAGTGCGGGTTAGGGCAGGATGGGCTGACTATAGCGAGCGCAATCAGGCTAATGCCGAGCGAATAATAGATGCGTTTGCCATGAATACTTGGCCATCGCGTGGTCACTTGCGCATTGCCTATGAAGTGAAAACATCTCGTTCGGACTGGCTTAGAGAACTTCGCGACCAAATGAAGAGTGTGCCGGCATACTATCTCAGTCACCGTTTCTACTACGTACTAGCCGAGGGGGTATGGCGTCCCCAAGATAGGTCAAATCCCGCACTACGAAGCGCAGGAATTATTCTGGTAAGGCAGGGTAATTTTGAGAGGTTAAGAATTGCTACTAAACGAGTAGCCTGGCCAATGCCCGAGGGGTTTGTCGCCATGCTACTAAGGCGAATGCAGGACGTGTCAACATGAACCTTACTACATTAGGACGACTACTTAGAGCCTCACCTGGATTGCTTGTCGGGTTGGCCGGCGATATTATAGTCGGTGTGGGCTGGTGGCTGTTAGATATAGGCGGAGCATTGTTACGCTGGAGTTGGAAGCAGTACGATCAGTTATCCTGGAAGCAATAAGTGGAGGTTTGCAATGATGTTGGTTTACCTTGTTGGTCCAATTAGTGGTATGACGTGGGAGGAGTCAACAACTTAGCGACGTTATGTTGAACACGCACTTAGCATAAGTAATATTGGTGTCCTCGACCCACTGCGCGGTAAACAATTTCTAGAGAAGCGAACAACTAATGGTGTTATCACGGGCACTTATGAAGATGACGCCATTACAACAGCACAGGGTATTGCCGGGCGAGACATTAACGATGTACGGCGTTGCGACGCAGTGCTTGCTAACTTTCTAGGCGCACGCAAAGCCAGTCAGTTCTCGCTTATAGAAATAGGTATAGCATTCGAGTGCCGGAAGCCCATTATAATTGTAGTAGATAAAACAGGCAATCCGCACAACCACTCATTAATAGAGGAACGCATTGCCACTTATACAACCGATAACCTCGATGAGGCTATAGATTTGACAAAACATCTTCTCGCGCCTATTCCAACGACCACCCTCACTATTATGGGTTAATATGGAGTTCAATGCTAACACTAGGACCTTACACCTTGGGACCTAATGACACACCCGAGAACGGGGTGTATGTAGGTGATGCACGGGAGTTAGCGCGTGCTATTCCTGACGAGTCAGTAGACCTAATTTTCACAGACCCACCATGGGATAACAATAGCGTAGTTTTATATGATGACTTAGCACAAATGGCTATACGTATTCTCAAGCCTGGTAGTCTCGTCTTTGCATATACAGGAAATGACTGGCTGCCTCGCATAATGCAGGCCATGAGTAATGCTGGCCTATCTTGGCTTCGTATGTTTGCAGGCATACAACTTGCTAGCAATAATAGATATTTTCGCAAGCGTTTGTTTGTAAAGTGGCGACCAATTGTAGTCTATGTTAAAGGTGAATATAATCCCAAGAGTTGGCTCCCTGATGCTCTGCCAACTAACCGTGATAAACGGTATCATCCCCGGGGCCAAGGTGCAAAGCCTGTCCTTCGATGGATTCAGAATGCAAGTCCACCAAACGCTATCGTATTAGACCCGTTTGTAGGTGGTGGAACATTTATCGCCGTGTGTAAAATGCTTAGTCGGCGTTTTCTAGCTTTTGATATTGACTCAAGCGCGGCAGACATAGCTCGTCAGCACGTGCGCGATACTCAACCACCACTATTTGTACTGAAGCCAAAGCAGGGGGACTTACTGTGAGTATTGGACCGTATCAACTCGGCCCAAACAATACAGCTGAGAATGGAATATATACGGGAGATGCACGCGATCTTGCACGTGCTATCCCTGATGAGTCGGTGGACCTCATCTTTACCGACCCCGTGTATCAAAACATTGATGATTACCGGTGGTTGACAGAGATGGGGGCGAGAGTGTTAGTGGATGGTGGAAGTTGTATTGCGCAAATTGGACCAGAGTATATGCCAGAGGTTCTGGCTGCAATGACACCCGCACTAGATTGGGTTTGGGAGTTAATGGAATGGTATGGCTCTGGCGCGGGCAAAATCTGGTACAAACGTATCTTTTTAGCTCATAAGCCGTGGCTTTGGTTTAGTAAGGGGCCACGAGCGGGCAAGTGGGTTAGAACTGGTGGGCAATCAGTAAGAGACAAAAACCACCATCGGTGGGGAGACAGTGCGGGATTTATGCTCCCCTATATTCGTGCCCTATGTCCCCAAGATGGGGTTACCCTCGACCCATTCACCGGAGGCGGTACTGTTCCCGCCGCCTGTAAAATGCTGAATCGCTGTTACTTGGCTTTTGAGATTGAACCAGATACGGCAGATGATGCACGTCAGCGTATACGTGAAACTCAACCACCGCTGCCACTAGAGATACCGACACAAGGAAAGCCACTAAATGAGTGTCTACGTTGATGAGCTAAGAACTTATATCATTCACCAGCGACATGGCCCGCAGTGGTGTCATTTACTAGCTGACAGTGTAGCAGAATTACACGTCTTTGCAACTCGTCTTGGTCTAAAACGTCACTGGTTCCAAGACGGGCGCTGGCCTCATTATGACCTAACAGTAAATAAGCGTGCACTGGCTATTCAATTAGGGGCTAAAGAGATACATAGTCGAGACTGGATAACAGCTCATAGTGAAGAATTACCGGGGAGGAGTTAGCGACAATGCTAAATAGCAGGGAATAATGAAACTTAACGAGCACAGTGGTAGATTGTATTGGCGCTGTCCACGATGCGGTAATCGGTATACTCTGTCTATGTGCTTGCAACGCGAGCCGAAGAACCCGTGAGACTAGAATTACAGCCTATCTCATACCCAGAAGCTTGCGCATTCATCAAAGAGCATCATAGCCATCACCTGCCACCGCAGGGATGGAAGTTCGGAATCGCTGTCAATGATGGTGAGAAAATCGTCGGCGTTGTAACGGTGGGGCGTCCAGTGGCGCGACACCATGATGATGGGTGGACGCTTGAAGTCACTCGTTGTTGTACGGATGGAACTAAAAACGCAGCAAGTAAACTCTACGCGGCGGCGAGTCGTGCGTGTCATGCACTAGGCTATAAGCGTCTCATTACTTATACACTTCTAGAGGAGCCGGGAACATGTCTTCGTGTGGCAGGATGGAAGGTCATTAGTATCTCGCATGGTGGCACGTGGAACCGAAAGGCCAGACCTAGGATAGATAAGCACCAAACTGGTCAGAAACGGCTTTGGGAGGGGCCATGATTATTCTTTTACTACTTCTACTCATCTTCCCCCCATTATTGCCATGCGCGTTTCACGGTATAGTGACTATTAATGGTGTCAATGCACCTGAAGGTACATTCATTACTATGGGAGGGGATGGGGAGACAGTTTATGCCCGAACTACAGTATTCCCATATGAGGATATATCAGTTTACCGCATTAATATACCGGGTGATGATCCCGATACACCCGAGCGCGAAGGCGGTATAGAGAGTGAAGAAATATGGGCCAAAGTATCTGATGATATTCAGATCGAGGAAACGCGAACTTGGAGCTCTGGCGAGCCGTCAGAGTATTGGGATTTAGTTATAACAGGAGGTGCCACAGTAACGCCGACTATACCACCACCACCGGCGACTGTGTTTCTCCCGCTGATTATGAATAATTACCCCCAAGTGGTCAGCGGGGGAAGTAGTATGGGGGATAAATATGAAGAGGGGACCTAAACCTCGAAAGCTACCTGTAATGATCGCACAGCAGATTATCACTCGCTATCAAGCCGGCGAGATAGGCACCGACCTTTGCAGTGAGTACCATATAGGTTATGATAGGTTTCGCAATATCCTAGCAGTACATAGTGTCAAGATACGCCCGTATAGGCGAAGGCGCAGAACAAAGGACACACGGGAGCGGTGCAGGAGTTGTGGCATCATATTGGAAGAATGTGAGGACTGGGAGCGAGCACTGGAGCGCGATGGGCTGTGCGGGGGGACTGTGTGCCGAAAGATTATATTATGAGGAGGGGAGACAATGAGAATACTGCTAGCATGGAAGAAGGTCGCGACATGAGAACCAAAAGAGTGTTGTGGTCTCTAGCTCTAGCAATCATCTTTAGCCTGAGCTTGCTTACTGTTCAGGCTTGGCGACACTATACCATCTACCTGCCATTAGTGATAGGGGGTGGTAGAGAAAGCGGGCAAGTCAAACCAACTCCCACTGCGATACCTATACTAACAGATATGACCAAAAGTAAAGGAGAATAAGATATGAAACTACAGTGTCCAACATGCAAAAGAGAATTGAAGGTAAACCCCAAACGTGAAGCGTGTCTTGCATGTGGAGTTATTGATCACAAAACATGCGCCACATGTGGAACCACGGTAACTCTGCGCTTTCCACCATCTTTGCTTGTGCTGCAGTAATCTTCTACAATGTATTTATGAGGTAGAGAAATGGGACTTAGTCGACCGATGAAGTGGGTACTTTTCTTAATGCAAACAGAGAACGTTAGCATTGAGCGCTTCCTGCGAACTTACCGTTTCTACCCATGGCTCCAAAGTACTAAAGCACATCCAAGCCGAGTCACAGTACGAGCACTAGAAAACAAAGGGTATATCGTGCTAGAACGCAGAGGCGAACGAAATCTCTGGGTTCTTACTGATAGCGGCAGAAGACAACCCGTAATAAAGGAGAAGGCATGAGAGTCGTAACTATGTTTTGTTTGTTTAATGCTACGTGTTTGTTTTGGGCGCGAAAGCTGGGTTACATTGGCAATAAAGATATATGGGGTTTTGTAGCATTCGTAGCATTTGGCGTAATTTCTGCAATGACTGAATATGGTCAGAAATACAGTCAATCAATAACATAATACTATTACAACTACTACCTGGAGGAACAAGATGAAACCACTTAACGTGTTTAATGTTAGACTTGGACTAGCAACTAATAGTAGTAGTTCGCACAGTATTATATTCACTGAGCAGCGCGTTCGAGATAGCTATGATAACTTAGAAGGGTTTGGCTGGGATTTCTTTACACTTGCGTCGCAACAAGCAAAGGAATCGTACTTTCAAGTCGCACTATATCAAACCCTACGCCATACCGTAGGCAAAGACATTGCAAGGATGGTTGCACAGTCATTTGTGATGGAGCCACACCACCTCACAGAATCAGCTAACTATCTATTCCCCTACATTGATCATCAGAGTGCGCCGACAATTCCTAGTGACTGGGGTGGGCATGGGATAGACATGGAGTTTGCACAGGACTTCTACAACTTCCTCATGCAAGATAACTTAGTAGTGCTTGGCGGTAATGATAACGACGGAAAGGTTCACCCCCTAGCTATTAATGGTGCCGTAACATTACCATTTGCTAACTGGGGAAGTTCAGCGGCATGGGTGGCACGCAAAGACCACGCACATAACTACTGGACACTTTTCAGCCGCACATCAGGTGCAAAGCTTAGATTTGGTTTCAATGAAGACATGACAGCGCCAGCCCGGGCTTCTGTACCTGAACTAGTAGATATAAAGATTACAGACTACTGCGACCACAATTGTCCTTGGTGCTACCAAAGCTCGTCTGTTGACGGTAAACATGCTGATTATATCCACCCAATTACAAAGGCACTAGGCGAGCTAAAAGTCTTTGAAGTTGCGCTAGGTGGTGGCGAGCCAACCCTACATCCTAGATTTACCTCAATACTCCGAGACTTTCAATATTGCGGTGTAGTGCCAAACTTCACCACCCATAAACTAGCTTGGCTTCGTGATGATAGCCTGAGACAAGAGGTTCTTGCATCCTGTGGTGCATTCGCATACACTCCAGATAATATAGAGCAAGCACGAGCACTATGCTCTCTAGTAGACGTACATGAAATTAACCCACGGCGAGTATCAATACAACTTATTGCTGGATTTTGGGAAGGGCCAGTCTTTGAGAAACTTCTTAGTCTAGCCCATGTTCACAATATTGGTGTTACACTTCTAGGCTATAAGGCTACAGGTCGTGGTGCTAACTATAGATACCAACCGACACGTGAAAGCCTCGATGAAATGTGGACGGTAATTCTTAAGTTGCGAGCAGTGTATGGTGCTCCGCGAATTTCCATAGATACCGTACTGGCCGAGCAGCTAAAAGATAAACTTGTAGAGACCGAGATTCCGCACTGGCTATACCATACGAGTGATGGTACATTCTCCTACTACATTGACGCCGTAAGTAAAAAGATAGGACCGTCGTCTTACTGTCCAACTTATCGACTTATTGATATGAGCGCGGACTTAACGGCGCAAATAGCACGAGTATTTTAATATAATGGATATTACATCAACAAGTTGGATTGAGTACGGCTTGGGTCAGAGCGCTACCCCCTTTGCGTGCGCAAAGGAAAAAGCACTATCCTGGTATCGCTTTATAATATCGGTAATCTACTCCGGACAATATGATGATGTAATAGTAGGTGAGTTAAGAGAGGGAGTTCTTGCACAAATGAATGATGAAGTGCGTGCCGAGTTTGATAAACTAGTACAAAGTGGCTAAGTGTAAGCATAATAGCCTTAAACTAAAAGAACCATATGTGAAGGGTGAGCCCATGATCTTCATATGCCTAGACTGCGATCAAGAAATTACAAGAAGCAAGCACAAGAGAGGGGCAAAATGACTCACCAATATCCTGAATCAGTTAATATTCTTGGCGTAAATTACGCTATAGCGTATCACGACAATCCTGCGGAGGTAGACATATATAAACGCGAGTCGTTATGGGGGCAAATAGATTACTGGACACGTACTATTCGCATCTATGATAATGAACGTCCCAAGCAGGATGTTTGGCAAACGATTCTTCATGAGGTAATGCATGGCATTATGAATATGTTACACTTGAACAAGCTGCATGATGACGCTGCGCATAGTGAAATGGATTCATTAGCACTGGCTCTCACGGATGTATTTGTAAGAAATGGATGGTTGGTAGGAGTGCGGGAGGATGACGCGGATGACGTGGAAAGAATCTAGCATTTCTTGGACAGATTACTCAGGTGGTGCCGCAAACTTTGTGTTGGGCTGTACGCCTATATCGTTGGGATGCAAGAACTGTTATGCTCATCGTAATTTCAGGCGGTTTGGCAAAGACTTTTCCAAGGTAGTTTGTAGTCCAAAGAAGCTCAGGGGACTAGCTAGTACCAGATTTCCAGTATTCAGCCCTAAGCGTGGTGCACCACATAAACCCATGGTGTTTGTAGTAAACATGGGAGACCTCTTTCACACATCAGTTACAGACGAGTTTCTCTTAGATGTGTTTAGAATGTTTCAGGCTCGCCCGAATGTAGTTTGGCAAGTACTAACAAAACGCGCAGATCGAATGCGACGATTCATACTTAAGTATCTAGCGCATCCCTATAGTGAATTTGGACGCTGTACCACAAAGCATCCCTGGCCCTTCCCTCATGTCTGGCTTAACGTGTCAGTAGAGTCACCACAGTATCTCTGGCGAGTTCGAGAATTGCTAGACACACCAGCCGCTATACGGGGTGTAAGTTTAGAACCACTACTTGCTCCCGTAGATTTGCGACCTTGGATGTTTGATGGTATGGGGCATGATAATCACCCCAAATATAAAAGGTATGAGTACCCCACGGGTGCAATTGACTGGGTTGTTGTTGGCGGCGAGTCAGGTCCAAATCATCGCGCCTTTAATAAACAGTGGGCAATAGACATTCGTAATCACTGTATCGGCCATACACCATTCTTCTTTAAGCAGTCTGCCGGTCTCTACCCCGGTACAGACCCTACGCTTAATGGACAAATCTATCAGCAATGGCCAGGATATAAAGCAATTAGACACAATAACTGGACACAATAATTGGACACCTTGCTAATAAAAAGGAAAGCACAACATGACAAGGCGCAACGTGGCAGAGTCAAATTGGTTACGGTGCGAGCAATGCACGCACTGGCATTACGTAGATGGTATGGCATGGCATAGCAGGCAAAACAGACCTATTAATGGCATCTGCGTTAACCCAGAGTCAGATCACTGTGGCCATGTACTTGATAGACAGCACCATATTTGCAACCCAGACCATTACCTTCCGTTAGTTAAAGCTCGCTGGTGGGAAAAATAATGTCATGGCAAGCAACACTAAGCATAATTAAGAAGTCAATAAGGGCTGAAGGCTGGCGAATACTCTACAAGGACCTAGAAAAAATCAGGACACCAGATGGCATACGTGCTGTTACAGAATCCATTGACTTTGTTGGTAGAATAATCTATCTCCCCAAGGCGACACAGGGCACAGAGGAAACCCTGCAACAATTGGCAGATGTGTGGTTGAGCATACAGGGTGTTATTGCGTTTGAGAATCGAATGAAATCAACAATTAATGAAAGAACTGATGAGCCCAAGGAAATAACAGCAATAACACTACCGCTCTCTCTATTGGACAAAAACACAAAAGTGTGCTATGATGACGGATAGTATTAGTCATATAGCAAAAAGGAGAGATTGGTAAGTGCTTAGAATACTTTGGCATTCCAATGCGGTTTGGGCAAGAAGTGGTTATGGTGGTCAGAGCAAGATAAATGGTGAAGCGATAGCACAACTGGGTCATACAGTACATTATAGCGCTAACTGGGGACTACAGGGTTCCATAGTTGACCTCGATGCGAATACGAAGGTTTATCCGTCGCTACGTGCTGAATCTGGTGATGACCTATTACTTCCCAGTCATGCCGAAGCCATGAAGGCTGATATTGTTATTACTCTATATGATGCTTGGACTTTTGATCCAGTAATTACAAAGCAGTTTTGTTGGATTCCATGGTTGCCAATTGACATGGATAGAATATCAAAACAGCACTATCAGGCATTAGCACCGGCATATCGGGTAATTGCATTCACGCGGTATGGCCAAAAGAAGCTTAAGGAAGTAGGTATAGAGTCAAGTTATGTTCCCCACTCACTAGACACTCGTATATGGCGACCACTTGACAAAGCCGAAGCCCGTGAAGGCCTTGGTTTTCCGCCTGATAAATTTATAGTATTAGTAACGGCAATGAATAAGGGCTACCCAGCGCGAAAGGCATTTCCCGAGATATTATGGGCGTGGAAAGCATTTGCCGAGGGTAAGAAAGATAAAGTTCTGCTTCACTTCCACTCTAATGATGGCCCTGCTATCGGTGGCCCCAGTATCAGGGGAATGGCCAGCGAACTAGGCATTACGCCCGAGACACTTTCTATTGCTGATCAGTACTCGTACTTTCTGGGTTACAAAACATCCTATATGGTTGGACTTACTAACGCGGCTGATGTGCTACTTCTTCCCAGCTATGGTGAAGGATTTGGGATTCCCCTCATCGAAGCGCAAAGCGTAGGCGTACCTGTAATCACCAGCGACTTTGGCGCTATGAAGGAACTATGCAATGCTGGTTGGTTGGTAGAGGGGCAGCCCTTTCTTAATGTGTTGGCCGGTTTTTACCAAGTCCCCTTCATTGACAGTATTGTGGCTGCACTTGAGGAATCATATAAGTGCCGCGGTGATACTAGCTTGTCGGAACAGGCTATAGAAAGTATGAAGCAGTATGATATTCGTTATGTTACCCAAGAGCATTGGACACCAGTGTTAGATGAGATTGAAGAGTCTTTGAGTACCGGTGGCGAGCTAAATCTCTTTGAGGGGCTAGAGTGATAGACTTCATATTTATGCGTAAAGCATTAGTTACAGATTTCACCATAGCTTCCGGTGTAATGTCTGTTTTCATTCTCTTCTGGTTAATAGGTAAAGTAGCACGCCGGTTGTTCACCAGTGAGTAAAATACTTCTCCTTAATCCTCCCGTCCATCACTACACAGGTTTTCAGTTTAAGATTAACCCCACTCTTGGCCTAGCTATTATAGCGTCACTATTGGATACAGCAGGACACTCAGTGAAGGTAATAGACTTAGAAGCTGTCGGAATAACGCCCAATAAACTACATGCCTACTTTAAAAATAACAAAGATAATTGGCCAGACATAGTAGGATTTACTGCGTTATCAGTAGCTGCGCGTGGATGTAAAGAATCTATCAGTGCTATACGTGCAGCAGGATACAATAAAAAAGTTATGGTTGGCGGTATATATGCTACGCTATCCCCACAAGAGCTGATAAACGAGGGCGCTGACTTAGTTGTTACGGGTGAATGTGAGGGGAATATTGTTGAAGTAGTAGATAATGATATTGTTGGTGTAGTAAGCGGTACAGCAGCACCTATTGCAGATATTCCCATACCTCTTTGGAATAAGCATGTTCCCACAATCAATACCTACCAGGGTAATCAACCTCATATTGGCTGGCCCGAAACCGTAACCATGTTTACACGCGGATGTCCACATCGTTGTATCTTCTGCGTAACCGGTGATACACGTATAGAGACGCTTGCAGGTAGTAAAACCATTATTGAAATTAGCAAGGGTGACGAGGTGCTTACCGCCAATGGTGTAGCTGCTATACAAGACAAGCAAATACTAAAAGCTACAAACGGTCTTATAGAGATAAATGTCCAAGGTATGTTTAACAACTTAAGACTTACACCAGACCATAAAGTATTAGCCATTCGATATAAAGCACTTAACCGTATGGCCTCGGCAGCCAATGTAAAACACCGACCGGCATGGATACAGGAAGAGACGCCGCATTTCGTGCAAGCCGGTAAGTTACAGAAGGGTGACTTTTTAATTGCCCCCTATCCCACTAAAACTGTTCCAACCCACTATTCTGAAAGTGACTTTGAGCTTTTCGGACTATATATAGCAGAGGGACATATAAGTAAACAATTGCATCGCAAGAATTACTATATGCTTGTATTAACTTTATCAGCTCGTGAAGGGGCTTTGGCTAACCATGCATTAAAACTACTACGTAAATTCCTTGCAACAGATAAGGGAAGCATCTATCATAATCAGTGCAACAATACACTACAGGTTACAATAGGAGGGCGCAATAAGATTCTATGGTTTAGGGAAACGTTCAGAACAGGCGCAAAACACAAGACACTTCCACCTTGGGCGCTTTTAGCACCTAGGGCACATCAGATTGCCCTACTACGAGGTATGTTTTGGGGTGACGGACATAATTCCCATAGCGGCATTCGTTACACAACCGTATCACGAGTTCTTGCAGAGCAATTGCGACTGATACTATTGCGTACAGGCGGTGTTCCTAATCTTTTTCAGACTCCTGCCAATAAACGACCTAATCAGATACAAGGACGAACTGTAAATGTAAGTGATACTTACGTTGTTACCCTATTTGGACCGGTAGCCGATGAAATGCGTCATGAGTTCAATTGGGTTATTCGTAACGATAGTGCTAACCGGCGTTTTAATCGAGCTTATAACGTAGCGGGCAAGGGTTATGCGCTCTATCCTATTCAAGCTATTAACAAAACGCCGTATGAAGGTGTAGTGTATGACTTAACTACTAATGGAACATTTGTTGCAAATGGAGTGGCTATCTCGAACTGCGCCAATACTATATTCGGACACCAACCCATTAGGTTTCGACCGCCCGAGAACATTGAGCAAGAACTTAGATTCGACAAGGACCAGTTTGGAATTCAGTCACTGTTTGTTTATGATGATGAACTCTTTGGCTGCAAGTACTCAAGTGGTTGGTTTGCGGAAGTGATGGAGCGAATAACACCACTAGAACTCACGTGGAAAGCACAGGGTCGGTGCTCGGAGCGCTATGTAACCTCCGATGTTTTAGAAAAAGCATACGCAGCCGGTTGTCGTGCTATCATGTGGGGCATTGAAAGTTTCAGTCCTAAAGTCCTAGATGCTATAAAGAAAGATACAAAAGTTAGCGACATATGGGCAACTCTTAAGCGAGCCAAAGCCGCAGGTATTAAAAACTGGGCTTTCACAATGATTGGTAACTATAAGGAGACTGAGCGTGACTTGGCCATAACAGCTGCCGCTCTAGAGAAAGCTAAGGGTATGGGGTTAATTGACTGGCGTCAAACTACTATCGTTACTTCGTGGCCGGGAACAGAACTGTGGGATATTCAAGAACGTGAGGGTTGGCTGACACCGCCACCTGATACAGGACCGCAGACACAGCAAGTATATGCCGATACACCTTGGTTAACTAAAAAACAGATGTTATATTGGCTGGGAAAGTTTTCTACCATTTGTTAGTTAAAGGAGAGAATATGAGTGATAATATCCTCGTAACAGGTTCGGCCGGGTTCTTTGGTGAATGGGTAATACCGGCACTGGAGGGAGCAGGGTATAATGTTATACCATACGATATTGTAGACGGTGATGATGTTGGTAATAGGAGACGTCTAGCCGGCAGACTGCGCTCCTGTCTTGGTGTTGTGCACTTAGCTGGTGTGGGAATGTTGGCTAAGGGACAAGACTACGGATGGCATCACGCCACCATTTACGAAACGTTTACAAGTACATTTCTGACATTCGTTGCGAGTCGAAGTGCCACCCACTTTATTCATATGTCGTCTGGTGCTATCTATGGGTTTGGACCCGAGCAAATGAATGGTTGGCTTACAGAGAATGATATGCCAATAAGTGAGTTATTGATCCCCGACACTCAAGCGCGAATAGATATGCTCAATGCGTACTCGAAAAACAAATGGGAGATTGAAGAGTACTTAAGCAATGCCGACTTGAAAACAAAAGTTGCAGTCTCTCTGCGCGTAAACTGCATCGAGCCTCATAACGCGGGTGCAGTACAACGCGGTGATCATTGGGGCTGGTGGTGCTCGCAGCGGTTAGTATGTGATGCTATACTGGCTGGGTTGCGGCGGCAGGAATCTGGTTTCTTTCCTGTAAATGTAGGCGAGGATAACCCTAACCTTGACAAGGAAAACTTAACGGAGCTTTTACGCTCATGACAAATAAAGAGTGGTTGCTGTGTGCTATTGACATGGCCGGATACGACGGTGTATCGCTGCGACAACTCGAAGTAATAATGTTTCTTATCTACCACGATAGCCCAATATACCTTCGGGGCGAGGGAAGCAAGGATACATTACCTGAATTAAACTTTCGTCCCGGACTGTTGGGCCCTATCAGTTACGATCTACGCGATATGCTCAGAATATTGGTAGACAAGAAATTAATTCAGACAAAAATGCTCTACGAGGGAGACACAGTTCTTCTCTACACAATGTTATACTTTGTAACTAATGCGGGACATCATAGAGCTCTGGGTATACGCGGAAGGTATTTGGCCCGAACATTCACTGTACGAACACTCGAAATTACTTTCCCTATTACTTGGCTGACAAAGTTCCGTATAGTGCTAAAAGAAGTACAATCACAACAATTCTTGAAAGTAATTAAGGCACTTAGTCATAAGTACCCGAACTTTGCATCACCACTTTTCAGTGTGAACTAGAACTACTACAATTTATTCCTCATTATAACTACTACCATTTCTGTAGTAGTTATACCTATTCTACTACTAAGTTAAGGAGATAAATGTTTATCTGTGATAAAGCCGGTTGTAATGTAAGAGTAGATGAATCCGAAGTAATTGAGGTGAGCAGAGATGGTAGTTATTTTCACTTCTGCTGCTACGCCCATCTCTACGATTGGGCCAAAACCCAAATGTATAATGAGTCAGGCTTAGGCGATAATACCCTCAGTATAACAATATATCAAGCAAGGCGTTTTAGGAAATGTCCCATTAACTGGCATATATCTAATTACTTTGCGAGCAGGGAATAGGCGAAATGATTACTGTTAAGTGTCCCAATTGTCAAACAATGATGGATGCGTATGACCCTAAGAACTGGCCCGGTCGTGAACCTGATGCTGAGTGTCCGAATTGTGGCGCGCTAGTAACTAGTTTGGGAAATGGAAGCACCTTTGCTCGTACTGGGGTAGGCTTCGTAGCGGTCTTATCTACACCTATTGCGCAAGAGGACCTTCATCAATGACACACATACTTCTTAACCCAACATGGTCATGTGTAAATAAGTGCGCTTATTGTTGGCTTAATAGCACTATAAGGAAAAGACCTGAACTATTAAATGCCAAGACTCGACCATTTGACGACTGGCTAAGTGCTGTTAAAAGAGAGTTAGTTAAGATAGAAACTACCACTGGTCGCACACCACTCGTCATAGATATTGCCGGCGGCGAACCATTTCTTCTTCCCTGGATTGTAGAGTTCATCGCGCACTTTCCTGAAGTACCCGTTGGTTTATCTACTAATGGATTACCTGATCACGTACTTCAATTGGTGCGAAGGCCCAAGTTACCCAACCTAATATCAATCAATATGAGCTATCACCCCGGCACAACAGAACGCTACCCTGACTACGAGCAATTCTTTCGCAATAGAGTACTAGACATTTTAGGTACTGGATACCCGCTGCATATAAGCGCTGTAGGTTATGGAGAGGGCGCACGGCTTGTACGCGACCTAGCTGGTTGGGCAACAGACATAGGAATTGACGTATATGTATCTCCCTATGAGGATATGGCTATGTTGGCAGATAAACAAGAACAAGGTCTCGTGTGTAAAGGTGGAATAAACCATATCGTGGTTGCGCCTGACGGCACTTCATGGCCCTGTCTCTCTACCTTGCGTTCACCATTCTGGCGCGAGTCAATATTGGGAAACTGGCTAGATGATAACATTGATATAAGCAAGAAGGAACAACCATGCCATATCTACTGCGTGGATTATTACTTTCTCAAACATCACCATAGAGATGGTGACATGTGGGGCGTGGAGGCACGAGAAGCATGAGAATAGGAAACTTGGAGGTTACTTTTGAGCAACTACAACAGGCGCTCGGCTTACCGTCGGGTACGAGAATAGTCAGCATTGATTGTGGCGCACGAGAATCAGCTTGCCGGGTAGTGCATATCTATGTAGAACATCGGGCACTTAGTGATATTCAGAGTACAACCATACCGCGCGTAATACACAAAACCGTTTGGCATAATACGGATGGTACAAGAGCGTGATAATACTACTCGTCCACTATAATCCTCAGCATTACGGTGGCGCAGAAAGTAATCTGCACGACCAGGCCAAGGCACTCACGCTTGCTGGTCACACCGTCATAATTGAGCATAAAGACCCAGTGGCAGCATATGAAAAGCACCAGCCAGATATAGTACACTTTCACACTATTCATCTTGGCATAGGCGTAGGTATACTCACGTGGGCACAAAATCTAGGTATCCCTCATTGCATCAGTATGCATGATTACTGGCCCTTTAGCCGCAACAGACTACTAATCATTGACTTCGATCAGTCCTGTCCCGGTGTCACGGGAGTCTGCGATAGAGATTGTATACGCTTTAACAATTGTCCGTATGGCCCAGCGCACACCGCGATTCGAGACGCCGTTAACAACACACCAACTATTGCGTTTAATACCTACTCGGCTGAAATCTATACAAGAAATGGTATTCGAGTAGATGCTGTTATTCCACACGGCATTGATACCGATTACTTTTGCCCTGAAGGCGAGAAGGACTGGGGAAAAGTAGTAACAAGCGCAGCATGGGCAAATCAACCACATAAAGGCGTGCATATTCTCAAGGCGGCTCTGCGTCGCGCAAAGGTAGATGCTACACTTATAGTAGGCACAACACGCGATAACGTTAGAAAAGTATTACAACGATCAGGAATTTGGGTGGGAAGTAGCGTATATGAGGAAACATTTTGGCTAAGTTTAACAGAGGCAATGGCGGTTGGTTGTGCTGTTATTGCTACGGATGTAGCAGGTGGTAAGTTTCAAGTTCGACATGGCGCAACAGGACTAATAGTTCCCAAACTCGATATTCAAGCTATGGCTGACGCAATCACCCACCTCGTTAGTGATCGTGAGCGTGCTATGATTCTCGGCAAGAACGCTAGGAAATGGGCAGCAGAAAACTATAGCTTCGCACGCTGGGGTCAGAACCTCTTACAATTCTATGAAAAACTTCTACAAGGATAGTCATGGTAAACTCCGTTGTAAAACGCGATGGGCGTACTGTGCCCTTCAAACAAGAAAGAATTACAAATGCCATTTTTAAGGCTGCGCAAGCCGTAGGTGGTGAAGATCGTGAACGTGCAGTTCTAATTTCTACTGCCGTAGTAGATAGTCTTAATGCGCAGTTTACTGACGATAACATACCAAGTGTTGAGCAGATTCAAGATACCGTAGAGAAGATACTTGTTGCGTATGGTCACGCAAAGACAGCAAAGGCGTTTATTCTCTATCGTGACCTGCACAGTAAATTGCGTGATATTCACGCACTAATAGATGCTAACGAGCTAGTACAAGGGTACTTAGATCGCCTAGACTGGCGAGTTAATGAGAACTCGAACATGAGTTACTCGCTACAGGGGCTCAATAACCATATTTTTACTGCTGTGAATAATGCTTACTGGCTCAATCAACTATATCCTCGCAATATCCGTAATGCACACATGAATGGCGATATTCACATCCATGACCTCTACCTACTGGCAGCATATTGTTGTGGCTGGAGCTTAGAGGACTTGTTGCTTCGTGGCTTTGGTGGTGTGCCGGGTAAGCTAGAGTGTAGTCCGCCTCGGCACTTTCGCTCCGCTTTGGGTCAAATTGCTAACTTTCTTTATACTGTTCAGGGCGAGGTGGCGGGCGCAGTAGCAATTAGTAGTTTTGATACACTGCTTGCACCTTATGTTTGGGCTGATGACTTGGAATATGATGAAGTCAAACAAGCTATGCAAGAGTTCATCTTTAACATGAACGTGCCTACGCGAGTAGGGTTTCAGTGCTTCTCAGAGGATACTGAGATTCTAACTAGTTATGGGTGGCGAAGTTACCAAGATGTAAAAGTTGACGACGCTATAGCTACATATAATCCCGATACTGAAATAATAGAGTATCTCCCGGTACTACGAATGTTTAGTGCACCATACTCGGGAATAATGTACAACCTAAAAAACAGAGTGAATGACCAGCTTATATCACCTGGGCATAGAGTTGTAAGGCGGGGGTTCAACAATAACAAGAAGATTACTATTCAGCCAATTGAGCAAGTACTAGAGTATAATTCGCCAGTTTGCATACCACTCCTGACAGGCGGAAACTCTATGGGTAGCAGCGAGCTAAATAATGACCTCGTTCGTATTGCTGCATGGATTATCTCAGATGGAACTTGGGATAAAACTGGTAGAGGTTTTGGAAGAATAACCATTTTCCAAAATAAAGACAAACACCCCGATGCATACCAGGAGATTATAGAAATCCTTGACAGACTTGAATTGGTCTACTCTATTAATGATAGCACTACTGGGTTTGGCTCAGTAACTCAAATACGTATTGACACACCTGGCTCACGACAGTTGGTAGAGAGTTTATGGAAAACTAGCAAAGACCAGGGCCTAAAGTTTATTCCAGAATGTATATTAAACGCAGATACCCGCCTTTCACGTCTTTTCATAGAAACTTACTTAAAAGGTGATGGCGATACCATCAGAGTAAGAACATCTACAGCGAGTAAAGAAATCAGGGATGGCTTGATCCATGTAGGAATAAATGCGGGCTTTATGTGTACAGTCTTTACGCGGGAATTTGATGGTCATTCGACCAATAAACAGGACTTATATGTTATTAATTTCCTCCGTTCAGAAAATACATATATTCAGAGAGTACGAGAAGTTCCTTATGAAGGTATAATTTGGTGTCCAACTACTAAGAACGATACTGTTATAGCGCGACGAAATGGAAAGACATTTATCACGGGAAACACACCATTCTCAAATATTACTATGGATGTACAGGTTCCCGCACACTTAGCTGATGGTAGTGTTGTCTTAGCTGGTGCATATAATCCACATACATATGGCGAGTTTCAAGAACAGGTTAATATGATTAATCGTGCATTCGCCGAGGTAATGCTGGAAGGCGATGCCAGCGGGCGAGTGTTTACTTTTCCTATACCTACATACAATATCACAGCTGACTTTGAATGGAATAATCCTAGCCTTGACGCTATGTGGCAAATGACGGGTAAGTATGGCATTCCCTACTTTGCCAACTTTGTCAACTCTAATATGAATTTAGAAGATACGCGTTCTATGTGTTGCCGGCTTCATATCAATACCAGTGAGCTAAACAAGCGTGGCGGTGGGCTTTTTGGTTCAAATCCGCTAACGGGAAGCCTGGGTGTAGTTACGCTGAATATGGCACGCATAGGATACACAAGCGATACGGACGAGGAGTTTCTAAATCGCGTAGCCGAACTAATGGATATAGCGCGCGACAGCCTACTCCTCAAGCGACAGGTTATAGAGGGCTTTACAGAAAAAGGGTTGTATCCCTACTCTAAGTATTACCTCAATAATGTAAAGAGGCGTTTTGACTCCTACTGGGCCAATCACTTTAACACCATCGGCGTCATTGGTATGAACGAGGCGCTACGTAACTTTATGAATGTAGACTTAACTAGTGAAGTTGGTCGCGCCTTTACATTGCACGTTCTTGACTTTATGCGTAAACGGCTACTGGCATATCAAGAAGAAACTGGCCAGATGTTTAACCTTGAAGCCACACCGGGGGAAGGCGCATCCTATCGCCTTGCACTACTAGATAAAGAAAGATTCCCCAATGCCTTCACGGCTGGACAAAATGTGCCATACTACACCAACTCTACGCAGTTGCCTGTAGATGCAACTGATGACCTATTTGAGGCGCTTGGCTGGCAGGATGAGATTCAAACTCAGTACACTGGCGGCACAGTCTTTCACGCTTATCTGGGCGAAAGCCTATCAAATACAACTCTGATTAAGCAAGTTGTCAGGACTATAGCTCTTCGATTTCGTCTGCCATACTTTACTATTACACCAACATTTAGTATCTGTCCCGAGCATGGATATATCACGGGGGAACACTTTACTTGCCCAACGTGCGAATCTGACTGTGAAGTTTACTCAAGGGTGGTTGGTTATATACGACCGGTGAAGCAGTGGAATAGAGGTAAGCAAGCTGAGTTTGCCGAGAGGAAAAGCTTTGAGACAATGCGTGTCGCCGCCGTTCCCAAGGAGTAAGTAGATGAAAGTATTATTACAAATGAGTGGTTACTCATGGAGATTATGTCATAAATGAAGATAGGGCCGTACACTTTGGGTTATAATGACGAGAATCAGGGAATATATATGGGTGATTCTCAGGTTTTAAGTCAAGAGTTGCCCGATGAAAGTATAGATTACATTGTTACGGACCCCCCATATCCTCGAAAGTATCTGCACCTCTATGAGTGGCTGGCAAAGGAAGCTAGTCGTGTTCTAAAACCTGGCGGTCTTTGTTTGGCCATGAGTGGTCATTACCACCTACCCACCGTTATAGATTTAATGGGTAAGTACTTATCCTACCACTGGATATTTGCAATATATCTCCCGGGACCAAAGAATAGTGTTTTCCCACGAAAGATTCTGGCTAGTTGGAAACCAGTTCTCTCCTTTTCCAAGGGCAAGTATACGGGACCCTGGTGGGTGAAAGATATTTTCTTCTCACCAGCGCGAGAAAGCGGACTTCATATATGGCAACAATCGGTAGCAATGATGGAGTGGTTCGTTTGTCGCTTACCGCCTGACAGTATTATTCTCGATCCGTTCTGCGGGTCAGGAACTACCTGTGTGGCTAGTCGTATGAATAATCGAACATACCTAAGCTTTGATAATGATGAAGTGGCTGTGCATACAGCACGCGAGCGACTTAAGACAGTGCAACCTTATCCTATTATGGTAGAATATGAGCAGC
>Ga0114922_10001633_pt1 | contig 21268 bp, 19 predicted proteins | sample AartaG_FD_100975 | JGI IMG/M metagenome (GOLD analysis project Ga0114922, IMG submission 100975) | Deep subsurface microbial communities from Aarhus Bay to uncover new lineages of life (NeLLi) - Aarhus_00045 metaG | ecosystem: Environmental > Aquatic > Marine > Oceanic > Sediment | place...
CATGTGCGGCGAGATGGCCGCCGACCCGTTCGCCGCGCCGCTGCTGGTCGGCATGGGCTACGACGAGCTGAGCATGACCGCGGTCTCGATCCCGGTGATCAAGAACGTGATCCGCACACTCGAGGCCGGGCACTGCCGGCGCATGGCCTCCGAAGCGGCCGCTTTGGCCTCGGCCGCCGATGTGCGGCGCTACCTCGCCGAAAAGATCGAGAAGCGCTACCCAGAGCTCTCCGGGAGCGAGATCGTCGAGCCGCCGCGGGAGGCGCCCGCATGAGGATCGACAAGCCCTGGGGCTACGAGCTGATCTGGGCCAGGACCGACCGCTACGTCGGCAAGATCCTGCACATCGAGGCCGGCACCAAGCTGAGCCTTCAGTACCACCGGCGCAAGGACGAGACCATCTACATAGTCAGCGGCCGCATGGACCTGGTGGTCGAGGAGGACGGACGGCGGCGCACGATCAGGATGGAGCCGGGCGACTACCGCCACATCCCGCCCGGCACCGTGCACCGCATGGTCGCCGTCGAGACCTGCGATGCCGTCGAGGTCTCCACCACCGAGCTGGACGACGTCGTCCGCCTCGAGGACGACTACGGTCGCGCCGGAAGCGGGGAATGAGGGCGCCGCGGGCCGCAGCGCTCTGCGCGGCACTCCCCCTCACACTCACTCTCGTCCTGGCTACGGCCTGCACCGAGCGGCCCTCCCACGACGACCCGAGCGAGTTCATCGGGGCCTTCGTCCAAGCGTTGCGCGACAACGACGCGGCGCGCTACGGTGAGTTCTACCTCAGGCGGGACGACTTCGACAGCGCCGGCGCCGCCGTCGACCGTGCAAGCGGCCCGGACCGCGAGAGCTTCCTGGCAGGCTGCCGGGGGGCGGCTGCGCTGCTGCACGGCCGGGAGGTGAGCATTGAGGGCATAGAGTTCGGCGGCCCCAGTCCGCGGGCGGCGGCGCTGTTGCACGGCGTGCTCGAGCACCGCTCGCAGGTCGTGGTCCGCCTGCGGGCCGGTGACATGTCGGTGAGCCTGCTGATCCCGGAGCTGATCCGCCTGGAGGACGGCTGGCGGCTGACCGGCGTTCGCACCATAGTCGACACCGGCAGCGAGAGGCTGCCCGCCAGGACGATCTCCCTGGAAGAAGAGCAGCCGCCTGACGGGGACACTCAGCCCGACAGCTCGCGGTAGAGGTTCAGCGTCGCGTCAACCATGGCGTCGGCTCCGAAGCGCCTGCGCACCCACTCCCCCGCCCCCTCCGTCATCGCCCGCCTGCCCGCCTCGTCTGCGAGCACGGCGACGACCGCCTCGGCCAGGGCCTGCGGGTGGCCCGGCGGCACCAGGCGCCCGAAGCGGCCGCCGTCGAGCGCCTCCGGTATGCCGCCCGCTGCGCTGGCGACGATCGGCACGCCGCGCAGCATGGCGTCCAGCAGCGTGGTGCATAGCCCCTCCTCCACGGAGGGCAGCACCAGGAGGTCAAGCGCCCAGAGCAGGTCGAGTGCGTCGGCGCGGAAGCCGGCGAAGACGACACGCCCGGCGACGCCCAGCTCGCGAGCTTGGCGCTCCAGCGCTCCCCTCAGCTCGCCGTCGCCGATCAGCGCCAGCTTCAGCCGCGGCCGCTGCTCGAGGATCGCCGGCAGCGCCTCGAGCAGGTGGCGGTGGCCCTTGTGCGCTGTCAGGTGGCCGACGGCGCCGACCAGCGGCCCGCCCTCCTCGTCCCCCTCGCCCTCTTCAGCCAGCTCGCGCCGCAGCGCGTCGACGCTCGGGGGCCGCCTGACGTCGACGGGAATCCCGTCGCGGATGACCCTGATCCGCTCCCCCTCGACGCCCCCCTCGATCAGTATGCGCCTGATCGCCTCGCTGACGGCGGCTACCGCGTCGAAGCGGTTGTACTTCCAGGCGCTCTTCACCCGGAAGTCGACGCGCCGGGAGGCGACCAGCAGCGGCCGGGCACCGAAGAGGCGCGCCAGCAGCGCCAGGTTGCCCGCGTGGGCGGTCTGCAGGTGGAGTAGCCCAGCGCCGCTGTCGCGGACGATGCGCGCCAGCCGCAATGCCGCCAGCGGGTCGAAGCCTCCCCGGATTCGCAGCGGGTGGACGATGACGCCGCGCTCGGCCGCCGCACTGTACAGTGGGCAGCCGGGCTGGGCCACCAGCCCTGCCCAGACCCCCCGCTCGAGCAGGCCGCGTACGGTCAGCAGCGTCTGGCGCTCGCCGCCGCGCCAGCCGCGCTCGGTGTTGACGTGCAGGACGCGCATCAGCCCCCCCGCCGCTCCCGCTCGCGCTGCAGCTCCCAGAGCCTGGCCTGCTTGAGGAAGGCGTACCAGGCATCCATGGCGGATACGACGAGTCCGGGTAGCCCGTCGAGGAAGCCGCCGCGCAGTACGTATATACGGAAGAACTGCCAGGGCGCGGCCAGCAGCAGCTTGAGCGCGTTGGCGCGCACGCCGGCGTCGTGCTTGTCGCGGGCGCTGAGCTCGGAGTAAGTCTCCAGGCGGCGAATGTGTTCGCCTATCGAGTCGTAGGAGAAATGGTTGAGGGCGGCGCGCGTGCGGCCGACCGGCCCGTCGACCTCGACTCGCTCGTGCACGCGGCCGCCGACCCAGCGGCCCCGGCCGCGGCGCCAGAGGCGGAGCTGGTAGTCGGGATACCAGCCGCAGCGCCGTATCCAGCGGCCGAGATAGTGGTTGCGGCGCGGCAGGCGGAAGCCGACCGCCTCGCCCGGCTCCTCGAGTATCGACTCGATCTCGCCGCGCAGCCCGGGCGTGACCTCCTCGTCGGCGTCGAGGCTGAGGACCCAATCGCAGCGGGCCGCCCCGGCGGCGGCGTTCTTCTGGTCGACGAAGCCCAGCCAGGGGCGCACCTCGAACCTGGCTCCCGCCCGGCGGCAGATCTCGGCGGTGCGGTCGGCGCTGCCGCAGTCCAGGATCACCACCTCGTCGGCCCAGCCCACCGAGGCCAGCGCGCGGCCGATATTGCGCTCCTCGTCCCTGGTCACGAGCACCGCGCTGATGCTAGCGGGCGCCATCGCTCCACCCCCTGCCTGGCCTGCCTGTTGTTGCCCGCCCCTTGGGACCGCTATACTAACACACCTTTGCGCGGGCGCCTGCGGGTAAGCACGCCCGGGACAGCCGGCGCGGGAGCAGCGTGCCGGCTTTAACCATCGGCTCGAGGTGGTGTCCAACGTTTAGTAGAGGGGAGGTTCACCAGATGCTCGGCAACCTGATCAAGACTCAGATCCTGGATAATGTCTACGGCATCAAGTTCATCGTCACCTTCGTGGTCTGCCTGCTGCTGGTGATCGGGGCCACGATCACGGGCATAGGGCGCTATGAGAGCCAGATGGACGAGGAGCAGAAGATCATCGGCATCAACCGCGGTAACCTGGAGGACACCTCCAGCTGGCACCAGGTGGGCCGCACCGGCATCAAGGTGATCAAGCCGACGACGCGGCTCAGCATCTTCGCCTCCGGCCTCGAGCAGTCGGTAGGCCGCACCGCCACCGTGCGCGAGGGCGACTTCCCGCACATGGAGGACAGCATCTACTCGACCGCCCCGATCTTCGCCGTCTTCGGCGACCTCGATCTGACCTTCATCATCAAGATCGTCATCTCGCTCTTCGCCATCCTCTTCACCTACGACCTCATCAGCGGCGAGAAGGAGCGGGGCACGCTCAAGCTCTGCCTCAGCAACCCGGTGCCGCGCAACACCTTCATCCTCGGCAGGTCGATCGGCGCCTTCGTCAGTCTGCTGATCCCGCTGCTGCTACCGCTGATCATCGGCCTGCTGGCGATGATGATCGTCGGCGACGTCTCACTCGACGGCGAGGAGTGGGCCCGCCTCGGCGTAATCGTGCTCGGCTACGTTCTCTACATGCTGTCGTTCTTCAGCCTCGGCATCTTCGTCTCGGCGATCACCAAGCGATCGGCGATCAGCTTCCTCATCCTGCTCTTCCTGTGGGTGATGTTCGTGCTCGTGATACCCAAGGCGGCGATGATGACCGCCGGCCAGATCCACCCGATACCCGGCATCAACGAGGTGCGCGCCGAGCAGTTCCAGCTGCAGCGCGACTTCTGGCAGAGAACCTGGGACCTGACGCGGGAGGAGTTCGAGCGCAGCGGCGGCCCCCGGCTCCAGGGCCGCGAGAGGTGGATGGCGATGCGCCAGATCCGCGACGGAATCCGCCAGCAGCTGGAGCCGGAGTACAACCGGCAGAACGAGAACCTGGTGGCCTCCTTCAAGCAGCAGCAGGCGAACCTGACCAACCTGGCGATGTCGATCTCGCGCGTCTCGCCCGCCTCGGCCGTCACCTACATCGGCATGAACCTCTCCGGAACGGGCTTCGACGAGCAGGAGAACTTCCTCGGGATGCTCACCGACTACCGCGAGCGCTTCAAGCAGTTCATCGAGGAGGAGGAGGCCCGGGAGGAGCGGCAGACCCGGGGGCCGATGTCGCACGCCAGCGAGCAGGGCCAGCTGGACTTCTCCCTGCTGCCGGAATTCCACTACGAACACCTGAACGTCAGCGAGAGCCTCGCCCTGGCGCTGCCTGACCTGCTGATGCTGACGGTCCTCTCGATCATCTTCTACGCCCTGGGCTTCGTCTTCTTCCTGCGTTACGACGTCAGGTAGGGGTAGGGGCCGCCTCGACACCCACGGATCGCGGGTGCTAACATCCTGCGCGCCCGAACCGCGAGAGGCCCCGTCCGATGCGCGTCCTCGAGAAGGCTGTATCCGAGCACCCCGTCGTGGTGCTGCTGGCGCTGGGGGCCGCGACGCTGGCCCTGGCGCCCGGCCTGCTGAGCCCGCGCTTCAGCATGTCGATGGAGAGCTTCGTCCCCGACGAGGACGCCGAGCGGATCCGGTACAGCCGCTACATCGAGACGTTCGGCAGCGACTACTCCCTGGTCGCCATCTTCAGGGTGCCCGACGCCTTCTCCGACGAGGCGCTGGCGATGCTTCGCCGCGCCAGCGACCGACTCCAGCGCATCCCCGGCGTGGAAGCAGTTTACACAGCGGCCGACGCCGTAAGGGTAGACCGCGGAGGCCCGCTGCCGCTGATGCTGCCGCTCGTCCGCACCCTGCCGCTGGCGGACCGGGAGCGAGACCAGCTGCGCCAGCACCTGCTTTCGAGCGACCTCTACCGCACACTGTTCGTTTCCGAGAACGGCCGCTTCGCCGGCATCAGCGTCATCCTCGAGGAGCCCCTCTTTGGCGAGGAGGCGGCGGACGAGGCTATCGCCTCGGTTGCGCGCAAAGTCGGGGAAGTACTGGAGCTGGAGCACGGCGGCTTCGACTATGAATTGATCGGCGTGCCGGTTGCCAAGATTGCCATGGCCGAAGCGGTGCGCCACGACCTGGTAGTGCTTACGCCGGGGGTTTCCCTCCTCTGCCTCCTATTCCTCTGGGTCGGCCTGCGCGGTTTCTACCCGATGGCCGTGGGCGCATCGGCGATCGTAACGGTTCTGGTCTGCACGATGAGCCTGTTCTTCCTGGCCGGCCGCTCGCTGAGCATCTCCACTGCCCTGCTGCCCTCGCTGGTGATCGCGATTTCCATCGCCCACGTGATATTCATCGTCTCCCAGTACCGGCGCTGCAAGGGCGGGCCGGCCGAGCGCGCCGCGGCAGCACTCCGCAGGGCGGCGCCTCCATGCTTCATGGCGGCGATCACCACGGCCGCGGGTTTCCTGTCGCTGGTTGCCACCAACGTGGCGCCGGTGCGCGAATTCGGTCTCTTCGCCGCCGTCGGCATTATCCTGGCCTTCGCCATCACACTGACGATGGTGCCCGCGATGCTGCGGCTGCGTCCCGACGCGGTGCCCCCGGCGGCGGACGGCGAGCCGCCTCGCTGGATCGCCTTTCTGGAGCGAACGACGAGACGACGCGGCCTGGTGACGGCGCTGGCGGTTGCGGTCGCCCTGGCGAGCGCCATCGGGATTGCGGATGTGAGGGTTAAATCGGATCCCTACGCTTTTTTCCCGCCGGATCATTACATCAACACGGCCAGGGATTACCTGGAAGAACTCCTCGGCGCAACCAATTCCTTCGAGCTGATGATCAGGCGCCGCGACGGCGGACCGATCGACGGCGATGCGCTGGCCGAGCTGGCCCGATTGCGAGACGAACTGACAAGCCGACACCGTATCGTCAACTCGCTGAGCATCCTGTCGGTCGGCCAGCTGATCTTCGGCGACGAGGAGCGCTTCTTCGACGAGATGGGATCGTCCGACTCGCCTGCGAACAGAGCCCTGTTGGTGGCCGCGATACGGAACCAGCCACAGCTGAGCAGATTCCTGACGACCGACGGCCGCGCTACCAAGATGACGGTCCTCACCGCCGGCGCGAGCGCCGAGATGATCGAGCCGCTGGGGCGCCTCGCCGAGCGCCTGGCGGCGGAAGAAGCCCCTTCGCTGGAAGTGCAGGCGACGGGGCAGGCGCTGCTGATATCGAGCATGATCGACGATCTGTTCTTCGGCCAGGTGGTCAGCGTCGGCCTCATACTGCTCTTCGTTACCGCCGTCTTCCTGGCCGCCTACCGCTCGCTCCCCGCCGGCCTCATCGGGCTGGTGGCCAACGTAACGCCGATCGTCGTCACCCTCGGCCTCATGGGCTGGCTCGGCATACCGCTCAACATCATGACGATCATGGTGGCCAGCATCGCCATCGGCATCGCCGTGGACGACACCATCCACTTCGTGCACCAGCTGCGCAGGCTGCTGGCCACGGGCGCCGACTACGATGCGGCGGTGGACGGGGCGCTGCGGACCAAGGGCCGGCCTATCCTGTTCACCTCGCTGCTGCTGGCCGCCGCCTTCCTGACGCTGACGGTGAGCGGCTTCGCGCCCACGAAACTTTTAGGCGCGCTGACGGCGACGACGATGCTGGCGGCGCTGCTGGGCGACCTGGTGCTGCTGCCGGCGCTGCTGCGGGCCCTGCGGCCGCGCTTCCCGGCGCCGGCGGAGAAGGAGAGCTAGGGGTGGACAAAGAGGAACTGCGGCGCAGAATTGTGACGCTGCTGCGTGAGCAGTCGATACTCACGCTGGCGGTGGCCGACGACTGCGGCGTCCCCTGGGCGGCACCGCTATTCTACGCCGCCGACGGCTTCGACATATTCTTCGTCTCCGACCCCGGGTCACGCCACGGCCGGGCCATCGCCCGCTCGCCGGCGGTGGCCGCCGCCGTCCACGCCCCGGACCCCGACTGGCGGCAGATACGGGGCCTGCAGATAGAGGGTGAGGCCTCGAAAATCGCCGACGGGGACCTGGCGGACCGCGCCCTGAGGCGCTACGTCGAGAGGTTCCCGTTCACCGATATCTTCTTCCGCCGGGCCGAGGTGCTGGGGCCGGAGATCGCCGAGAGGGTCTCGGCGGCCCGCTTCCACCTGCTGAGGCCCGCGCGCATCGTGCTCGTCGACAACTCGGTTGCCTTCGGCTTCCACGCCGAACTAGCGGTGGAGAAATAAGGCGCGGACGGGATTCCGCACTTGAGAGCGGAACGCCGCTGTGGTAGAGTGCGGCGGTCCAACCACAATTTTTTATCATGGGGGGAGTATGAAGACTCTAGCTTTGCTGGCGGCGCTGGCCGCATTCGGCCTGCCGCTCCAGGATGTCGACGAGGCGACCGAACCCGCCACCGGCGTAGCCTTCGCCACATCGGTGGGCGAGAGCCAGGAGATGCGCCTGCTGGGCGTGGCGGCGCGCACCAGGTGGATGTTCAAGATCTACGCCATCGGCCTCTACGCCGAGGTCGATCCACTGCGGGAGCTGCTGGGCGAGGGCCCGGTCAACGATCAGCGCCTGTCAGCGGCCGTCATCGCCTCGCGGGGCCAGCGGGCGCTGGTGCTTAAGTTCGTCCGCAACCTCACCGCCGAGCAGTTCCAGGGCGCCTTCAGCGAGGGGATCGAGCGGACTATCGCCATCAACGACGAGCGCATCGCCGCCGACGCCGCAACCTTCCTCGATGCTATCACCGACATCGCCAACGGCGACGTGGCGGTGCTCTGGTTCGGCGGCGAGGGGGAGATCACACTCAACGTCAACGACGAGGAGGAGGCGCGGATGCAGGTGACAAACAGGACGCTGGCGCGTGCCATACTCTCCATCTACCTGGGGCTGGACCCGGTCGACGAGCGCCTGAAGCGCAACCTGATGAGCATGATCTGATTTGCGCGCCAGACGGCTCGGCGAAAAGGGATTTACACCGCCTCGGCGGAAACGTTATACTGACCGCAAACGGGTAAAGAGGTCTTAATCGGTAACCGCCCTTGACAACACCCGCTTCCGGAGCGACGGACATGTTTGGCACAGGAGGGTCCGGATCGGGAGGAGGGGCAAGACAACAAAAGGGGTAGGTAGCATGCGAAAACACCTGATCGTTACGCTGGTGGCGGCCGTGGCGCTGCTGATTCCGGCGGCCCTGCAGGCCTCCGGCTTCGGCTACTACGAGCACGGCGCCAAGGCGACCGCCATGGCGGGTGCCTTCGTCGGGCGGGCGGACGACGTCACGGCCATCTTCTACAACCCGGCCGGCATCGCCTTCCTGGAGGGCACGTTCATCAACTTCAGCTTCCACCCGGTTAAACCGCACTGCGAGAGCACCCTGGGCGGAATCAGCACCGAGACGACCACCGGCTGGATACCGCCGGCATCGGCCTTCGTCTCGACCAACCTGAGCGAGAACGTCGCCGTCGGCTTCGGCTTCTTCGTGCCCTACGGGCTCTCGGTGGACTGGCCGCAAAACTGGATCGGGCGCGAGATCTCCTACATGTCGGCCCTGCGCTCATACTACTTTCAGCCAACCATCGCCTTCAAGCTGAGCGAGCAGTTCTCCGTCGGCATCGGTCTCGACTACGTGAGGTCGAAAGTCGAGATCGGCCAGAAAGCGGTCATGTCCCTGGCGCCCGGCCTGGCGCCGGAAATCGACGCCGCCCTGGAGGGAACCGGCACCGGCTACGGCTTCAACGTCGGGGCGCTGTTCAGGGCCAGCCCGCGCTTCCAGATCGGCTTCAGCTACAAGTCGCAAGTCAGCATCGACTACGACGGCAACGTCGATTTCACCGTCCCCTCGACCGGCATCGCGCTGTTCGACGCCATCCTGAGCGCGACCTTCGCCGACCAGTCGGTCTCGACGACCATCGACATGCCGTACATCATCGTCGTCGGCTCGATGTTCAGGGTCACCGACAACTTCAACGTCCAGCTCGACGTGCAGAGGACGGGCTGGAGCTGCTACGACGAGCTGGCCATCAGCTTCCAGAATCCGGCACTCGACTTCGCCGACGCCGGTAACTGGAACGACATCTGGACCTACCGCCTCGGCTTCGAGTACGTGATGAACAGGGAGCTCTCGCTGCGGCTCGGCTACATCTACGACCACACACCGATCCTCGACAGCACCCTGAAGCCGATCCTGCCCGGCGCCTCGCGCAACGAGATCACCGGCGGCTTCGGCTACGACACGCTAGACTCTTGCTGCTGGGGCCGGGTGGTCATCGACTTCGCGCTCCAGTACCTCTGGTTCGCACCGCGCACCTCCACCTACGTGCCGTTCCCCAGCGAGTACAAGTCGAACGCCCTGATCCTCGGGCTCTCGTTCACCTACAGGTTCTAGAACCGCTAGCGGCGGCCTGCCCCACACCTTGCCCCCGTCGGGGCGGCCGCCGCTTTTTCCTCTTCACCTTCCGGCGCGGCGGCAGCGAGCGGCCCGCGTTCGCCCCCCCCCCTGCCCCTTCTATGCTAACGGCAGCAGAACCTCGACGCGGGTGCCGCTGCCGGGGGAGCTCTCCACGCTCAGGCGCCCGCCGTGCTGCTCGACGATCCGCTGCGCGATCACCAGCCCCAGCCCGGTTCCGCCCTCCTTGGTGGTGAAGTAGGGAGTGAAGATGCGGGCGCGCACCTCCGCGCTCATCCCGGGGCCGTCGTCGGCGACCAGCAGGCGTGCCCACCTGCGCGAGTGCCTTTGCGCGGTCTCGAGGCGCACCGTCAGCTTGCCGCGCCCGCCGAGGGCCTGCAGCGCGTTCAGCACCAGATTGGCAGCCAGGCGGTTGAAGTGCTCCGTGTCGGCAGCAACCTCCGGGACCGGCTCGAGACGCTCGTCGAGCTCGACATCCCCAAGTTGCGGCTTGTGGAGGCTGAGGACCTTGGCGAGGGCCCGCCGCAGGTCGGTCGGCCGCAGCTCCGGCTCCGGCAGGCGGGCGAAGTCGGAGAACTCATCCACGATGCGGCGCATCTTCTCCACCTCGTCGAGGATGGTGGCCGTCGACTCGCAGAATATTGCCTCGAAGTCGGGGTGCCCCCGCTCGCGCACCTTGCGCAGCGTCTCTATCGAGAGCTGGATCGGAGAGAGGGGATTCTTGATCTCGTGCGCTATCTTGCGCGCCACCTCCTGCCAGGCGGCCACCCTTTCGCTGCGGACCAGCCGCCGGCGCAGGCCCTCGAGGTCGGCGGCCATCGTGTTGAAAGCGCCGAATAACTCTCCCAGCTCGTCGCGGCGGCGGCTGGTGACGCGCACCGAGAAGTCGCCCAGGGCCACCAGGTCGAAGGCGTAGACGAGGCGCCGCAGCGGCCCCGCGGTGTGCCGCGAGACGACGAAGCCGAGGACGAGTGCGAGCCCGACGCCGACGGCCGCGGCCAGCATGAAGGTGGTCAGGAGGCCGGTGATCGCCTCGTCCAGCTCCTGGCGCGGGTAGAGAAAGATCAGGGCTCCCGCGCTCGCCCCCGCCCCCTCTCCAGGGGCACCGCCGCCCTCCTCCAGGCCGACTGTGCGCAGGAGGAACTCGCCTCCAGGGAGGATTAGCGAAGCCACCCCTTCGCCCCCGCCCTCCGCGGGGATCGCATCAAGCCGCCGCCCGAGCTCCTCGGCCAGGCGTCTGTCGGCGTCGGTGCCGGCCTCGCTGAGCACCCTGCCGGCGACCCCGTCGCGCAGGAACACCTTGGCACGCGCGGCCGTGCGGAAGCGTCGCAGCGTGCCCTCGTCCAGCGCCCTGCCGCCCACCGCCACGATCCCCCGGCGCCGAAGCAGTGCCCGCATAGCGAGGTGATCGCTCTCGCCGACCCGCACGGGGCCGACCAGCGTGGCGCCGTCTGGCAGCCCGGCCAGCCGGGGCCAGTGGCGGTCCGTGTTGCCGGCGAAGGCGGGCCACTGCAGGCTGCTGATCACCACGCCGTCGTCGCGCAGGAAGTCGAGGTAGTTCAGCCCCAGGCCCATCTCCTCGTTGAGACGCGAGGCGAACAGGTATGCGTCCGGATAGCTCTCGCCGGGGCCGGTGACGGTTTCCAGGAACTCCTCCGCCCGGCGGCTCTGCAAAGCCCTGCGCAGAGTACCGGCCAGCTCCCGGCGTAGGCCTTGTAGCTCCTCGCCGCCGCTCTCGGCGGCGCGCTCGAGCTCGTCGGTCGCGCGGGCCCTGAAGCGCTCGCTCGCCTCCCGCGAGGCGAACAGTGTGATGACGACTGCGGGCAGCAGCGCCGCCAGAGCGAACCAGATCGAGAGCTTGGCGCGAACCGTCAACGCTCGCTCTCCCCCGCAGCGGTGATCCAGGCGCTCTCGAAGTCGAGCGTGCCGTCGGGCCGCAGGCGCAAGCCCCGCAGCCGCCGGTCGGCCCAGAGCCGGTGCCCGGTATGGTAGAGGGGCAGAAGGCGGCCGTCCGAGATCAGCTCGTGGTCCAGCCCGACAAGCCAGGCCACGGCGTCGCCCGAGGGCCGTCTCAGCCAGGAGCGGTCTCCGCTCAGGGCCGCCAGCTCTGCCAGCAGGCGCCAGATGCCGTAGCCGGCGCTGCCGTCGGCGATCAGCGCCTCGACCACCAGCAGGTCGCAGGCGCCCGCCGTGCCGCCGCCGAAGGCTGCGACGTCTGACCCGATGCCCGCCTCGAGCAGATCGACCCGCGCCCGCTCGGCCACCAGCTCCAGCTCCCCGTCGCCCGCCGGATAGCCGATCAGGAGCCGCCCGCGCGGGGCGCTGACCGCCTCCCCGTCCAGGGGCGTTGGCTGGTGAAAGAAGGCCTCGGGCAGCGAGCCGTCCGGAACCAGGTGGCGCAGTGGCCTCGCGGCGCTGCCGAAGAATATGCGCACCATCTCCCCGGGACTCACCGCCGCCGCCACGGCCCGCCGCACCGCGGCGTCGCGCAGGGCGGGGCGATCCTGGTTGGCAGCCAGGTAGACGCAGCGGCGACCCGGGTACTGCACGGGAACGGCCCCTTCGGCCACCCCGGGATTGTCTCCTACTGCTGCCAGTACGGGCCGCCTCCATGTCGGATCGGCGACCTCGTTGGTCCCGCCTAGTATAACCAGATCAAGGTACGGGCGCCCGCGAAAGAAGCGCAGGTTGGGGCGGCAGCGGCCGGCGTCGTCCGCCGCGAAGGGGCCCGTCGAGCGCGGGGCGGCCAGGGCGGCGTTGGCGTCCGCCAGGGCGCGGGTAAGCAGCGGCTGCGGGCGCCGCAGCGTTAAAACTACCGTCCGCTCCCCCTCGGCCCGCAGCCCCGCCACGTTTTCCGCTTCTCCGCGGCGGAAACTCTCGGCGCCCTGAAGGTCGAGCAGCAGCAGGGCCGCTGCGCAATCGGGATTCACCACCAGCAGGCGCTCCAGAGAGGCTACCACGTCGGCGGCGGTCGGCGCCTCGCCGTCGGCACCAACCACGTCTGGGCGCAGCGTGAGGACGAGCGTCAGCCGATCGGCGGACAGCTCCCAGCTTTGCGCGGCCTCGCCGACCACGGAACCGTCGGCGGCTAGCGCCAGCAGACGGGCGCTGCAGAGTAAGGCGGTTTCGCGCTCGGCAATGGTGCGCGCCGCGGCCGGATCAGGTAGCGAAGGCGGCGGAGCGCCACGCCGCTCGACAGCGCCGCCATAGAGCGGCCTCTCCGGCGCCCGGTAGTGGGGGTGTGGGTAGGGGTGTGGGAGCCAAGTAAACCCGGTCAAGACAACCAGGAGAACCGCGATAGCGGCGAGAATGCGCCCGGCCGGCACGGCGCGCATCACAACCGATCGGGGCGGATGATCCGTCCGCCGTCAGCGGGCCCGTCTTCTCCATGCGGTTGGAGGCCCTCTTCCCCTTCCTCCTTGCGCAGGGCGTGGATGATGCCTAATACGGAGCGCGTCATGAAGGCTACCAGGAACGGGTGCGGCTTGAGGAAGCTGCTTCCGGTGATGTCGGCGGCCAGCGCCGCCAGCCGCACAGCCTCATCCATCCGCCCCGCACGCCCCTCTCGCTCCCCCCCCAGGGAGAGCAGGTAGGCGGTCTCCTGCAGTCGCCGCGACATGCGCGCCAGGCGCCCGCCGTCGAAGTACTCCGAGGTGAACTCGGCCAGGGCGTCGTCGAGGCGCTGGCGACGCTGCTGCTCGTCGAGCACCAGCTTGCTTTCCGCCAGCTCGAGGAAGCGGTTGACGAAAGGCAGCAGCGTCTCCCTGTCGACCATCCAGATGCCGACCTCGGGCACGGAGAATATCTCCTCTACCCGGGAGCTGACGCTGCGCACGTCGTCCTCGCCCACCTGCATGCTGCGGCCCAACGCCGCGGCGGGGTCGTAGCCGTCGGGGGGCCTCAGCCTGTAACGCAGCGCCTTGTACTGCTCCGGAATCAGCGCGCCGACTTCCAGGCTGAGAATGTAGGCCTCCTCCAGCAGCCAGCGGCAGCGGTCGGGATCGATCTGGTAGAGCGTAGAAGTTCGGTCCCCGCCACCGCTCGCCTCGATCTCCTCCCGCAGCCCCTTTAAGTGCTTACGGAACTGGCCGCGCGACATCTCCGCGGCGGTGAAGTCAAGCAAGCCGCCGCTGTCGTCGACGCCGCCGTGGCAGACGAGGATGTCCACCAGTGAGGGTACCGCCAGGACCAGCAGGCGGCCGCCGAAGGTGTCGATCGCGGTGGAGTAGGCCTGCTCGCCCAACTCATCGGCGGCGACGCTGATATCGGCCCGCTCCTCCTCGACCGCCGGCACCATCCCCCTCTCGCGCAGCCTGTAGAGTGCGCGGCGGGCCCTCTTGATTGTTTCCTTGTCGCCCCCACTCCCACGCTCGGCGATGCCGCGCAGGGCGGCAACAGCCTCTTCGCTCTCCTCCTCGCTGATCAGGTCGATGATGAGCTGATCGGTTTCGCCGTCCCGCCCGGCGACGCGGACGAGAAACGGCAGGGCGCCGTGCCCGCACTGCTCCCACAGCTCGCGCAGGAACGGTAGTTTCAGCGCGGCCGGCATGGCGTTGAAGTCGTCCGCCAGGGCGAGGCCGCGCAGCAGGCTCTCTTCGTCTCCCGCGCTCAGCAGCGAGCCGAGCTGCACCAGGATTTCCTCGATCTCCTGGAGCTGCTTGAGGAAGGCTTCGTCAACGGCGTGTCCGGTTTCGGCCATCACCTCGAAGCACTCCAGCTTCAGCGCCAGCGGCACGGTTCGGCGCAGCAGCACCTCCTCCAGCCCCTCGCCGACCTGGGCATCTTCCAGGTGCCGCGCTAAGCTGAGCAGCAGCTTCAGCTCGCCGGGCGGCGCTGTTTTCAGCTTCCGGTTGATGAAGCGGTCGCACTCGCGCCCGAAACCGCGCAGCTCGGAGGCGGCGGCGTGCGCCTCTTCCGGGCTGGGCTCGGCGCCTCGCAGGCGCCTGTTTAGCGCCGCGTAGGCGGCTGCCACCCCCCTTCTTTTTCTCTTCGCCTTGGCCATCCTTCAGCTTCCGGGTCCGGCCACGCGGCAACCGCGGGCGAGCTCCGCGGCAATCGTACCAGAGCAGCACCGGAGGCGCAAACGGCCCGCGCTCTCCGGAGCCCGTGCTATAATGCCGCCCTGCCAAGCCGAGGGGCCGCGGAAAGCGATGGGCCGCTCACGAGAGTACCGGGGATACTACTGCGGCTCCTGCAATTCCTACTCGCGACTCTACCGCGACGACCGCGACGGATCGTTCCGGGGCACGTGCCCCGGCTGCGGCTGCCAGCTCGAGCTGCCGGCCACCTACGCCGAAGAGTGCTTCTTCTTCTCCGGCGGCAAGAGGTACCGCCCCATACACCTGTGGGACAGCTACCGCCAGGGCAAGATCGTGGCCCGGGTGGACGCCGGCACGCGGGCGCGGCTGCTGGAGACGAAGAGGTACAAGGGTGTAACCTGGTACCGCGTGCGCGCGGCGGGCATGGAGGGCTGGGTCAGCGGTTCCTTCATCCGCCGCCTGCGCTGAGCGCTCACTCCCCCAGGAGCCCGGCCCTCAGGCGTGGGAACTCATCGCGGGCGCGCTCGTAGTCGCCCTCGCTGCCGATGTCCAGCCAGTAGCCGTCGAACGGGTAGTAGCGCACGTCTACCACCTCGCCCTCTCCCTCGCCGGTCCCGGCCTCCAGGAGCCGCAGCACCAGTTCAGGGAAGTCGAGCCTGCGGCCCGGCTCGACGTAGCGCAGCACGCGCCTGTCGAATGCGTAGATCCCCATGCTGACCAGGTAGCGTAGCATCGGCTTCTCGACGTAGCCGCTGACGCGGCCGCCCTCCCCCTCGATGACCCCGAACTCGACCGGCACCGAGCGCTCGTGGGCGGCGATGGTAAGCGTGGCGGAGGTGTCGAGGTGGGACTGGAAGAAGCGGCGCAGGTCGAGGTCGGTCAGCAGGTCGCCGTTAAGGACCAGGAACTGCTCCGCCAGCCCCTCGAGTGAGCCGAGCGGTCCGGCGGTGCCCAGCGGGGTCTCCTCCTCGGCGTAGCTGATCCGCAGGCCGAGGTGGGCGCCGTCGGAGAAGTTGGCGCGGATCAGGCCCGCCCCGTGCGCCAGCGTGATGGCCACGCGCCGGAAGCCGAAGCGTGCCAGCCGGCGCAGCACCACCTCGAGCACCGGCATCCCGTCCAGCGTCACCAGCGGCTTGGGGATCTGCGCTGTGTACGACTTCAGCCGCGTCCCCTCGCCCCCGGCGAGAACCACCGCCTCGATCCTCTCCTCAGACATTGTAGAGCTCCGCCTTGTAGCGGGCCAGGTGCCCCTCGAGCCAGGCCAGGGTCTTGCGCAGGCCGTCCTCGAGGGCGCAGGCGGGCTCCCAGCCCATGAGTTCCTGGGCCAGCGAGTAGTTGCAGAGCAGGCGCCTGATCTCGCTTTTAGGAGGGCGGAGGCGGCGCGGGTCAAGCTCGACGGCGGCATCGGAGCCGAGCAGCAAGAGGATCAGCTTGGCCAGCTCGCCGACGCTGACGTCGCCGCCGCTGCCGATGTTTACCACACGGCCGATGCAGGAGTCCCTGCGGGCCACGGCGAGGAAGCCGGCTACCGTGTCGTCGACGTAGAGGAAGTCCCTGCTGGTCTCCAGCGAGCCGAGGCGGATCGCCTTGCCGCTCATGGCCTGCACGGCGATCGCGGGCACGATGGCGCGGGCGCTCTGGCGCGGGCCGAAGGTGTTAAAGGGGCGGATGACTGCCACCGGCAGGTCGTAGGCCAGGTGGTAGCTCTCGGCCAGCTTGTCGGCGGCGATCTTGCTCGCGGCGTACGGGCTCTGGGCCTGCAGCGGGTGCTTCTCGTCGATCGGCACGTAGAGGGGAGTGCCGTAGACCTCGGAGGTCGAGGTGACGACCACCTTCTCCGTCTCCAGCTCGCGGGCGGCGTCCAGCACGTTCTGGGTGCCGCCCAGGTTGGTGGCGAAAGCGTCGGCCGGGCTGAGGTATGAGTAGGGTATGCCGACCAGGGCGCCGAGGTGAAAAACCAGGCGGCAGCCCTCGGCGGCGCGGCGCACCGCGGCGGAGTCGCGCAGGTCGCCGGCGACCACCTCGATGTCGCGCAGGCGACCGCCGAGCTCCTCGAGGTGGCCGAAGTCGTTGCGGGAGTTGTAGCGCACGAAGGCGCGCACCGCGCAGCCCTCACGCAGCAGCGCCTCCACCAGGTGGCTTCCGATGAAGCCGCCGGCGCCGGTTACCAGAACGGTGCCCGACTCGATTTCCATGGGCCACTACCTCGCGGCGATTATAGGTTAGCCCCCGCTACGGCGCAACGAGACGTGGCGGCACCTGGTAATGGAGGAGTTGAGGAGGTCACACAAGGAGATATGTAAAAAGACCCGACGGACGGGTGGATGTTGCGGGAGATGCGGGCTAGAATCCCGCCATGCCCGCCGCTTCAACCGCGGCGCCGCTGGTGCTGGCCGGCCTGGCGCTCTACCTGATCGCCGTCGCCGTCACCGGCCTGCTGGCGCGCCGCCGCTCTGCAGGCGAGGCCGGTTTCTACCTGGCCGGCCGCGCCCTCGGACCGCTGACCGCCACCTCCTCGCTGGCGGCCACGGTCGTCGGCGGCTCGGCACTCATACTGGTCGCCGGGCAGGTCTTCGCCCGCGGGCTGCCAGGCGTCTGGATCGACCTGGCGGGCGGCATCGGCCTCATAATACTCGGCCTGCTGCTGGCCGGGAGGGTGCGCGGGATGGGGCTGTTCTCGCTGCCCGAGATCGCCGGACGCTTCTACGGTCGGGCGGTGCGCACGGTCGCCGCAGCGCTGGTTCTGCTGGCCGAGATCGCCTGGCTGGGGCTGCTGCTGAAGGCCTGCGCGGCGGTGCTGCGGCCGCTCCTGGGCGCGGGCGAGCTGCCGCTGCTGCTGCTTGTCGGGGGGGTCTTCACGCTCTACACGGCCGTCGGCGGACAGCTCGCCGTGGCCCGCACCGACGTGGTGCAGCTGGCCCTGATGGCGGCGGGAATCCTGATGGTCGCGGCGCCGATTCTTATCGGTGCGGCCGACTGGGCCGCGGTGCCGCAACGGCTGCTGCGCTTCCCGGCCGGACCCGGTTTCCCGCCTCGGACGCTGTTGCCACTGATCCTGGTCACGGCGCTGCCACATCTGGTCGGCTCCGACATCTACGGCAAGCTGCTGAGTTGCAGGGACGAGGGGATCGCCCGCAGAGCGGCGCTGGCCGCGGGCGGACTGAAGATCCTCTTCGGCCTCGCCGCCGCAGCCATCGGTCTCGCCGCGGTAAGCATGCTACCGCCTGATACTCCGGCCGACCAGGTGCTGACGAGGCTGGTCCTCACGGCTCTGCCGGAGCCGGCCGCGGCGCTAGTGGTAATCGCGCTGCTGGCGACGCTGATGTCATCAGTCGACAGCGTTTTGCTGACCGCCGCCACGGTGCTCAGCCGCGACCTGCTGCGACGGCCCGGCGCGGCGACCGGGCGGTCGGCCACGGTAGCCATCGGGGCCCTCGGGATCCTGATAGCGGCGGCGTTCGCCACGCTGCTTGACATCTTCATGTTCGCCTACACGCTCTTCAGCGCCGGCCTGGCGCTGCCGCTGCTGTTCGGCTTCTGGCGTGCGCGGCTGAGGCTGAACACCGCAGGTGCGGCGGCCAGCATGGTCGGCGGGGCGGCGGTAGTGCTGGCGGGCACCGCCGCCGGCTGGCCCCCCGAGCTGGTGACCTCCGGTGGACTGGCAGCTAGTTGTGTCCTATTATTTGCCGTCAGCCTTATCGGCCGCCGTGCGGAAGGATGAAATGGGTTTGTTCATCACATTCGAGGGGATCGAGGGGAGCGGCAAGACCAGCCACATAGCCGCCGTCACCCGCGCGCTGGCCGGACGCGGCGAGCCCTATGTGCTGACGCGCGAGCCGGGCGGCACCGCCATCGGCGACGGCATACGCGACCTCCTGCTCGACCCGGCGAACACGATGATGGCCCACGACACCGAACTGCTGCTCTACCTGGCCAGCAGGCGCCAGAACATCGAGGAGGTGATCCTACCGGCCCTGCGCGACGGCTACACCGTGCTCTGCGACCGCTTCGAGGACTCGTCGCTCGCCTACCAGGGCCACGCGCGGGGGCTCGGCATAGAGCACGTGAGGCGGGCCAGCCGCGCCGCCGGCATTGACTTGAGGCCCGATCTGACGGTGCTCCTCGACCTGCCCGCCGAGCTCGGTCTGGAGCGCGCCCGCGGCCGACCGCTGGCCGGCGACACCCGCTTCGAGAACGAGCGCCTCGAGTTCCACCGCGCCGTGCGCGAGGGCTACCTGCTGCTAGCCGGAGAGGAGAAGGAGCGCTTCCGCGTCGTCGACGCCGGCGGTGAGCCCGAGACGGTCAGCGCCGAAGTGGTGCGGCTGGTGCTGGAAGCGCTCGGACGGCCACGGTGAGATTCGCTGACTTCATAGGCAACGCCCCGATAGTCGCCGCCCTGCGCGAGGCCATCGGCGGCGGCCGCGTGGCCAACGCCTACTTGCTGGCCGGGCCCGGGGGGACGGGCAAGCGCACGCTGGCCCTGCTCTGCGCTCAGGCGCTGCTCTGCGATCGGTTCGAGAGAGAGCCGTGCGGCGCCTGCGACTCCTGCCGGCGCTTCGAGGCGATCCGGCGAGCGCCGCCAGAGGGCGAGCCGTTCCACCCCGACCTGCGGGTCGTCGAGCCGCAGGGGAAGTTCATCGTCGTCGACCAGGTGCGCCGCGACCTGGTGGCCGCCACGCAGATGCGCCCCTACCAGGGCGCCCGGCAGGTGTTCGTCATCGACCCGGCCGAGGCGATGAATCCCAGCGCCGCCAACGCCTTCCTCAAGACGCTGGAGGAGGCCCCCGGCGGCTCAGTATTCTTCCTCGTCAGTTCGCGCCCGGCATCGCTGCTGCCGACGGTGCTGAGCCGCTGCCAGCGCTTCAACTTCCAGAGGCTGGATCGCGAGGACCTGGCCCGCGAGCTGGAAAGCCGAGGCCTGTTCGCAAGGGAAGAGGCGCTGGCAGTCGCCGGCCTCAGCCGCGGCGCGCCCGGCGTCGCCCTGAGCTTCGACCTGGAGCGCCACCGGCGGCAGCGGGACGCCGCGCTGGAGTTCGCGCGCCTGGCGGTCGGCGAGGGAGAGGTCGAGCGAGTGTTCGACCTGGCCGGCCGCATGGCCAAGGAGAAGGAGAGCTTCGAGGAGCGGCTCGAGCTGGCTACGGCGCTGCTGCGCGACCTGATGCTGATCGCCTCGGCCGGCTCCGGGGTGCGGATTGTGAACGAAGAGATCAAGGGCGAGCTGCTGGAGCTGGCGCGGGGCCGCTCGCCGCGGAAGCTGGCGCGGCTGCTTAGCCGCGTCGCCGAGATGCGCGAGCCGCTGGTCCGCAACGTGCGCGTCGACTCGGTCTGCGAGCGGCTGATATTGGACGGCCGCGAGCTGATGCGGCAGGTTTAGGAATCGACCTGCCTTTCCGGGGGGCGTCGGGCGTGCTACATTGGGTCGGCCACCGGAGGAGAGAGCATGGCCAAGATAACGCTGAACGGCAAGCCGGTCAGCATCGCCCAGCAGCCGCCATCCCTAGTCGAGCTGGTCGCAGCGGTGGAGAGGGAGCATATCCCCCAGGGCAAGGTGGTCTCGGAAGTCAAGGTCGGCGGCGAGACGATCGACAAGTTCACACTCGACGACGGCTCCCTCATCCCCCACGACCCCGAGCGGGAGATCGAGATCTCGACGCTCAGCACTTCCGAGCTGATCGCCGGCAGCCTGAAGGGATTCGAGGATTACCTCGCCCGCCTGATCCCGGGGCTGGTGGCGATCGCCGCGATGCTGAGGGGCGGCGACGTCGAGGCCGGCATGAAACTCTACCGCGACGTCATCGACGGCCTGAAGGTGCTGAGCGAGCTGCTGGGCGGCATGCGCCGCGCTCTCAAGGTCGACGAGAGCGCTCTGACCGGCGGCGGCAAGGATCTCGAGGGTCTGCTCGGGGAGCTGTGGGAGACGCTGCAGGAGCTGGTCGAAGCGCAGAAGCAGGACGATTACGAGCGGATCGCCGACGCCGTCGAGTTCGAGCTCGGCGAGCGTCTCAAGCTCTGGCAGGAAGCCCTGCCCGAGCTGCGGCGCCGCGTCGAGAACGCCGACCCGGCTGCTGGCTGACCCGCGGCAGCCAGCTTCAGCGTCGCGTCGCGGGCGCGACTCCGCCGCGAGGGTCGAGTCTGTCCCTCAGCCCGTCGCCCATGAAGTTCAGCGCCAGCACCGTGAGTGCGATCGCCGTGCCGGGGAAGATCGTCAGGTGGGGCGCAACCAGCAGGTAGGCGAGCCCGTCGTTGAGCATCGCGCCCCAGCTCGGGGCGTCCACCTCACCGCCCAGGCCGAGAAAGCTGAGCGTCGACTCGGTGATGATCACTCCCGCCATGCCGATCGTCGCCTGCACCAGCAACGGCCCGCCGATGTTGGGTAGGATGTGCACTAGCATGATGCGGCCGCCTGAGACGCCGCCGACGCGGGCCGCCGCCACGTAGTCGCTCTCCCGTTCCCTCAGTGTCAGCCCGCGCGCCAGCCTCGCGTAGCCGACCCAGCCCATCGCGCACAGTGCGATCACCAGGTTGACGTAGCTCGGCCCGAGTACCGCGAGCACAGCTATCGCCAGCAGCAGGCCCGGCACCGCCAACACTGTGTCGAAGAGCCAGCCC
>Ga0114922_10001634_pt1 | contig 21263 bp, 16 predicted proteins | sample AartaG_FD_100975 | JGI IMG/M metagenome (GOLD analysis project Ga0114922, IMG submission 100975) | Deep subsurface microbial communities from Aarhus Bay to uncover new lineages of life (NeLLi) - Aarhus_00045 metaG | ecosystem: Environmental > Aquatic > Marine > Oceanic > Sediment | place...
CCTTTTGTATAAGGGTGATATGACTTATTAAAAATAGTTTTAATTGCTCCATACTCCACTATTGAGCCACAATACATTACCGCAACTCTATCACACATTTTAGAAATAATCGATAAGTCATGAGTAATGAATAGTATTGAAGTATCGTAATCCTTTTGTAGATCTTTCATAAGCTTCAAAATTTGGTTTTGTACCGTAACATCTAAAGCAGTAGTAGGTTCGTCTGCAATCAATAAAATTGGGCTACAGGCAATACCCATTGCGATTTGAATTCGCTGCCTCATTCCACCGCTTAGTTCGTGAGGATATCTATCAACAACATTCTCTGGAGAGGGTATATTCAAATCCCTTAATATTTGTTCTGTTCTTTCCCTTACAACATCATATAAACCTTTATCTTGTTGTCTAGAAGCTTCAATCATAAGCTCTTCTTCTTTGTGTAATAATAATACTTCGGATATCTGTTTCCCAGCAGTAAATACGGGATTAAGGGAATTAATCGGGTCTTGGAAGATCATTGTTATTTTATTTCCCCTATAGGAAAGCATTTCCTTTTTTGACTTTTGAAGGAGATCTTCATTCAAAAAATTAACACTCCCAGCTACAATTTTCCCAGGAGATTGGATTAATTGAAGAAGCGATAATGCAGAGACTGATTTTCCACATCCAGTTTCACCCACAAATCCTAGTACTTCTCCCTTATTTAATGTAAATGATATTCCATCTACGGCATAAACAACACCTTCTTCTGTAAAGAATCGGGTAGTAAGATCTTTTACGTCCAAAATCATTTCATGCTCTTTAATTTTTCCCGCTTCTAATTCTTCTCTTTCCATAAAATCCTGCATTGATTTGTTTTTATCTCTTCTATCTTTAGGTAAAAACATAAATCTAATAGAAAAGTAAAAACATACACTATATATGATAGAAACAACAGCAAGTAATACACGAATATCTTGTTCGTATAAATTAAGTCCAAATACTCTTGAGAGATATAATTCTACAATAGTAAGTTGAATTGACCAAAGCCCGAAAGCAATTACTGAACTAAGAATAGCAGCTTTCGTAACAACTATTTTTGGAGGTTTTTTCTTCGATGGAAGGAACTTAATTATAACTTTTGTTAAAACTACATCAATAATTACAGCAAGAAAAGCCCATTCAAATCCAAGCAGAAATACATCATAAAAGGGATTTTGAGGATCTGAAGGAATTAAGTCGTATAGAGGAATGTTTAATAACTCAATTGAAAGAAACACTAAGAATATTATCAACCCAAATATTATTACAAATAAAGATCTCATTAAATAGACTTTTCTTAACTTTCTGGATTTTAGATAAAAATTTTCTTTGTTGAATTTTTTTAGAAAAAATTTATACAATATAAATAACAACGGTGCCATGATAGCCAAAGAAAAATAAAGCGTATCAAGAACTCTGATACCAATAACATAACGACCTATAATAGCAATTATATACCTTGAAAGGAAGCTTATTCCAAAAACAATTAAAATGCTAATTAATACGCTTAAAGCATGAGATCGTCTTGCTTTTTGACTTTTATCGTCCACTAATTCAGTCATAACCAAAGAATGGGCAAAATAAAGAAAAATACCCACAATTAAAACTTCTATAAGTGTTAAATAAGTGTTGATATAATACTGACCATCAATAACTATAAACATCATAATATTTTACTCTCTCCTCATATTTATTTACTCATTGCTTTTAATCTAGGATCCAAAGCATCTCTTAAGCCATCTCCAAATAACATAAATCCTAGCACTGCGATTAATATAAAAATTCCCGGAAAAAATGTTGTGTGTATCATTGAAATATGGCCTCTACCATAATTTATATCAGTTCCCCAGTCGGGAAAAGAAGCGTCCCCAAAACCTAAAAATGCTATACCTGCAAATCCTAAAATTGCCGCACCCACACCTCCAAAAAACCTGATAATAATAGGTGAAATAGCATTTGAGAATATATGTTTAAACATAATCTTGAAATTTCCTGCCCCACTTGTTTTAGCTGCTTCAATATATAATCGTTGTTTCGTTGCTAAAACTGAAGCTCGCATCAAACGGGAATAACCGGGGATTGCAAACATACCAAAAACTAGTAATATCGTTATTAAATCTCTACTTATCATTTCTGTAAATATTATTATAACTACTAAAGTTGGAAATGCCAAAGAGAAATCAACGATACGCATTATTATCGCATCCACTTTACCGCCATAATATCCCGAAATGGTTCCTACAATAATTCCTCCAACCGAAGCAAAAATAATTGTTAAAAATCCAAAAGAGATTATTGTTCTAGCACCCCAAATAATTCTCGAGTAGAGATCATACGCAAATCTTGTTGTTCCCCATGGGTGTAATGGAGAAGGAAGAGTATAAGGGAGACCATAATCTATTGCTTGTGCTACATTTGTAACTACTTCTAATGGATAGATAGCAATCCAAGGGGCATAAATTGCCAAAAAAATAATATAGAATATTAATCCAATTCCAATAAGAGTAAGTGGTTTAAGCAATCGTCTAAAAAATTTTCTCTTTGACTTGGTTTTTTCAATTTCATATTCTTTTTGAGAAAATTTTTGATCACGCCAACCAGGAACAATTAAAAATTTGACAGCTCTAATAATGTTTTCTTTATTGAAATATAATCTTACAAATTGAACTCTTTGAGGATCTGATTGTACCCAAGAAATGACAAAAAGTAGGAGTAGAAATGCGACTACAACAAAAGAAACTATTCCAAATAACATCCCAACCATATTAATTATTGACAATTTTATAAAACCCCTTTCTCTTTCTATTTTTTTGTTTAATATACGATTCTCGGGTCGATAACCGTATACAATACATCAGCAACTAAAGTTCCCGAAAGAATTATGATGCTGTCCACAATTATTAAACCCATAATTACAACATAATCACCGCCTTGTATAGCGGCAAATAAATACCATCCCATCCCCTTATAATTGAAAATCATTTCGGTGAAAAGAGATCCTATCAGAAGAGATGCTACAAGGCCAACTATTTCATTACTAGTAGGAATTAAAGCGTTACGCAAAGCGTGTTTGTTAATTACATCTTTTTCTGCTACACCTTTAGCCCTAGCTGTTCTTACGTAATCCATTCTCATAACATCCAACATACTTGCTCTAGTTTGACGGGTAATAGATGCCAAAGAAACGACAATTGAAGCAATAGAGGGTAAAAGAATATGTAATAAGGAATCCTGAAGTAAAGCTTGATCGTTAAATAAAAATGCATCAATTAAACGAAATCCCGTCAACCTATTAATATAATCAATATTAATTGAATTCGCGGAAGATGTTTCAAAATCTATAACCCCATAAGTGTATACATTTAGTATATTACTCGCAAAAAATTGGATAAGTGTCGCTAAAAAAAATATTGGTACACACACACCTAGCATTATCACACCTCGAATAATGCTATCCTGCCATTTATTTCTGTGCTTAGCAGAGGCAATGCCTAATTTAACAGAGAGAATGGGAATCAATATAATAGGTATTAGCACTAATTCAATTGTTGGTGGAAAAATTTGAGCAATTAAAGTAGTAACCGGTACCCCATCAGCAACAATATAAGAACGCCCCCAATTTCCTTGAAAAAAATTTGTCATGTATATTAAAAATCTTTCGAATATAGGTTTATCAACGCCTATTCTCTCTCTTTCTTCCAGATATATTTCCCAAGGTACTCTAGGATCCGAACTCATTTTATTTAAAACAGGATTTACCTCCATCAAATTTGTCAGAAAAAAAGTAGCTACTAATACAAAGAATATCATAACAACCATTATCAGTACTCTTTTAACAAGATACATTAACATATTTTTACTTTTTACCATTTTCATTAACACCTAATACTTTTTATCGCTAAATGTAACCGTTCTGTTTTAATCACTTATCTTTTTTAAAATGGAATATTATATAAAATTATTCATTATCTCAATTTTATTGCTTAAAGCCTAAAAAGGTTGAGCAAAATGATTAAAATGTATCCTATATTCTCAATTTTTCTATTCATTGGGTAAGAATTCGGTTGTGATGTAATATCGAACACCTAAATGGACACATGACAAAGCTTATAAATTAATGTAAATAACTTAATCATTAACATATATTTAATTAAAAAAAAATGGAAATAGAACAAAAATGAAAATAAGAAACAAAAAACTTATTTGTACAATTGGAGTATTTCTATTCTTAATTACTCCCTTTTTCGGTTTTATTTCTTTTGCGAAAGCACAATCCACTGAAAATAGTTTGATTGTTGGCGGAGTTAATGCGGTCCCAAAATCATGGGATCCCGCAACCAGTCAAGCTGATCTAATGGGTTATACCAAGTCTCATGCGCTAGAAGGTTTAATGTGGCAAGATACGAAGGGACAACTTCACCCATTGCTTGCTGAAAGTTGGATAGTACATGCAAGACCTGATGGAGTGTCTGCTACAGGACCTAATGAAGGAGGCGTCGCAGCAATAGAGATAACGTTACGACAAGGTGTAACCTTCCATGATGGTTCAGCATTTAATGCTTCTGTCGTAAAATGGAACTTTGATAGGTTAACACAAGTAACTGGATATGATAATTATCAATGGAATAACATCCATTGGATGGATCCCGCAGCTTATAAAAATAGATTTATTCCTACATGGAATTTATCTTGGGCTATAAACGACCCTGAAGTTTCTTTTATAGACACAGCCAATTGGGCTGCTATTGATGACGGAGACTACATTAATTATACATCGAGAACTGGCGTCGGTGCCGGAGAATATAATGACTACTATATCTGGTTTGATCTAACAGGCGACAATTCTACTGCAGATCCTGCACCAGTTGGAAGAATGCCGATTTACTGTAACATTTCAGCATCTACTGTTCAGAAAAACGTCTCTGACGTTTTGGGCGCAGGTATTGGAGCAATTTCAGAAATATCAGCTTCAAATACCGATGACAATGTTACAATCACAAATGGAATTGATGGAGACGTTCCAGATATTGTAGATGTTGATTCTGGTCTTACAGTAAGCAAAACTTCAGATGGTATCATCCGAAACACGTTCAATACGGTAAACCCTGAATTTATTCCAAAAATCAAAGAAACAATCGTAGTTAGTGAGTATGTCGTTAATGTTACTATGAACCAATGGTATACAAACGAGAATTTCTTTTCGGGATATCATGAATTCATTTCTATGGAAGCATATGGTTCTTGGTTCAATACATCGATACCGGGTTATGAATCCGTTCCTAATGCTCCTGATGGAACTCCTTTTCCAGGGCATATGATAGGGACTGGTCCATATGTATTTGATTCTGTCGATTTCGTCGTTGAAGCTAAAGCTCACTCGACCAAAAATATGAATTATTGGAACATAACTGCATTAGAAGCAGCGGACTTATTTTCCGTTACAGACCTTTACAGTAGATTTTATGCAGATCAAACGGCGCGAGGAAACGCATTGTTAGCCACTGATATTGACTTGGTTAACTCCATGCTCCAGGATCCAGCTCCAATTGCTGATGCTGTAGCCTCTCCATATTTAGAGTACTATCCTACTGTTCCCGATGCGAGCGTGAATGTTATAAGCATGTTAAGTGCAGAATCAGTGATCAGGCCACTTGCAAGTCTCGGAGGACAATCGATAAAAGAATGGTTTCCAACCAGCTCTTTTTGTACAGATCTCCCTATAGATGGAGGTTTGGGTTTACCCTCTGGAACACAATACCCTGATGGATTAAATTTAACAGTTCGAAAAGCTCTTTCTCATGCATACGACTATAACGGTTTTGTAGCAGCTGTTTATCCTGCCACTAGTGGTGGAGGTATATATTGCTGGAGTCCGTTTGGTATGAGTAGTCCATATACCGACGCTAGCGTACCCCATCCGGGGCCCGCCCCTGACCTTACATCGGCAAGAACATTTCTGCTCAACGATCCTTATTACGCTGGACTATTATCAGCAAGAGGATTGTCTTTAGCTAACTCGACTGCTGAATGGGTTGCTGTTGCGAGATCTAATCCCCTAGACATTTACACCTTCTTAATTTATCCCGACTCATTAACGACGGGATTCCTAGAAGAAGCTTGTGAGGCTCTTGGTTTTGAATTAGATGTTAGAGAAGATGCTAATGTAGCTGGTGAACTATGGACTCAGTTTGTTGCAACCGGTAGAGCCTGTATGTATGATATGTTTTCATACGTATATTTAATGACACCTGGTGATCCTGCCCAATTTGCTAGATATTGGTATTCATCCAGTGCTGCTAAGCCCCCTGGCTGGGGATATAACTATGCTCATTTAATGAATGCAACTGTAGATAATATAATAGCAAATACAGAGTTCTTAACAGATAAACAAGCTTCATATAATGAGTTAGCTGACATTTTGATAAATAAAGAGGTTCACTCTATATATGAAAGCCAAGGAACTATGGGAATGGTTCTTAACTCTGGATATACTGTCGGCCCACTTGCAACAGAAGTCGGTGGTCCTGCTGGTCCAGGAATGGCCGTTCATTGGCTTGGAGGATCAAGAAGTCAAGCAGTTGTCTTACCACCTGATGACATTCCGGGTTTCTCTATTGGATTCGTGTTTTTAGCTGCGATTACATCTATGATAGGATTAATCTACATCATTCAACGCAAAAGAAAATAAATTTGACACAGAAATAAATTAAAATTAAAATATACCCTTTTTTTTATTTTTTTAATATCGCTTTTACAGTATTAGTTCAATTATCAGAAAACATTTTAACATTAAAAATTATATTTATTCTCTTTTATTAGGCATCCAACCAAAACGAAACAGTCAAAATCTTAGTATAAGAAAGACAAGAAAACTAGGACCAAATAAAGAAGAATGGAGAAAAAATATTGGCCTTTATAGAAGTAGCATGTATGGAATTCATATGTATTATGGAATACATTGGAATTATGAGGGAAACTGGAAATTCAAAAAATTAAATATAGCTTGAAACGGAATTGAGAGAGAAGCAATTATATTACTTCTTCTTTTCTTGTGGTAGCAAGTCTTTTAAGTATCATCCCAAGGAATGAGCCAATTAAAACCGTTGAGTATAAAAGAATAATATTTACGTAACCCTCAAGATGTAAAAACTGTAATGTAAATGGTTCTAAAGAGAATCCAAACATCGACCAATAAAATATAAAACCTTGAGCTATTATAACTGGGACCAACCATAATGAAGCTTTTATGCCATAAGCGGGAATATCTTCTTTAAATGTTAAAGCGAAACAAACAATAAAAAGCAAGAGAAACGGTAAGAAGAAATTTCGAAAGGATGCTAAATATGGCCAAATTAACAATGTCCGATTCATATCACCAATAAAAATCCATTCGCCAAATCTATCTGTCATCACTGTATTCGCAATTATGCCATAAAAACCTAATATAATAATGACATAGCCTAAAAATATCCCTCCTTGACGCCCAAAGTTAATATTGATTCTTTTTCTCTGTTTTCCCGCTTCTTCTCCTTCTTTTTTTATTTTAGTTTTTACCATTAGTATTATAACATCTCAGTGAAAAAATCTTTCTATTAATCAATTTAGATAATCTTTTTATTTTTTAATATTTGATCTTTTTATGTTTTAAATGAGCCATCTTTAAGGATATAATCTAGAACTTTAAGAGTATACTTCTTATAGGTTTCATATGAAACATCAACTTGGCTTAATTGAATTGTTTCCCAAACAGGACTAGGAGCATATTGTTCTTCTGACCTCATCATTTGTACGTATCCTACACCCATCACTAAACTATAAGTAAACAATGAAAGTAAAGAAGCTGAATTTTTTGTAATCTCACCTGCTCGTATCGCCTCTTGAATAAGTTTTGTAGTTCCATCTAATAATCTAAATTCTTTATACGTTTTTTCAATTGGACCGATTTTATTGGAGGGGGGAGCTTCGACAACATTAAACATCATTTTAAACTTATCGTAGTCTCTATTGGCAAAATCTAAAAAATGGCCATAGAGTTTGACTATTAAATCACATCTAGAACCTTCATGATTTTCTATAATTTTAAGGTTTTCTTCTTTAAATTGACTGTAAAATTTATTACGTATAGCAATCCATAGCTCCCTCTTGCTCTCGACGTAATTATACAAATTATTCTTCGTCATACCAAGCATTTCCGCTAAATTTCGCATGCTAAAACCTTGCGATCCTTTTTTTAGAAATAACTCCTTCCCTGCCTCCAAGATTCTTTCTCTCTGATCTGCTTTTTTATCTTCAGAACGAGCCCTAGTTTGCTTTAATTTAGGAGTCATCTTCTTAAACTCGATATATCATTCATAACCATCAATTTAGATATGATAAATTCATTTACTACTTTCTGATATATTAATAAATCGCGTTTTTATATAAAATTTATTAATCCATTTCAATATTTTTCAAATTTATTATTAAAACATACTTTATTATGAGATTAAATACCTTAAGTGGACGATATGAATTTATAGTGAAAGGGATTATTTGATGATTTAATCCTCAAAAATTCACGATAAATGCTAACATATAAAATAACGATAGTTAAAATCTTTATACTCTGCTCATTGCTTCTATTTATTAGGTAATGTTTGATTTTTATCTTATTTTTGACACTTAAATGGACACGTGATAAATTAAAAAAAAAGATTTATAAAATATTGAATTTTTAAACTTTAGGAGGATTTTTCTCAGCCCACGCTTGATATCTCTTAGCACAAACTTCAAAATTTTCATACAATCTAGGCATATTTGCTTCTTTTCGCAGACCAAGAAGAATTGGTTCTACTCTTTCCCAAAGCATATCACCGTATAAATCATAAATGAGATCTTCACTAAGAAGGTCATGGTTAACAAGCGTACCTATAAGTTCTCCATTGCTAGCAAATGTCGTGAGGTTTCTATATTCCTCACTTCCCATTGGATACTTAGTTTTGAAATCTTCGTAGTCCTTTTCCTGAAGCTTTTCAAAGACCCAGTTGGTAGCTTTACTGTTTTTTTCATTCGCAGCCATTACCGACAATAATTGGAGTATTAATGCTGCATCTTCTTTTGTTGGTTTCGACATTTTTGTAACCTTAATTATTATTGATAGTTTCTTATTTAAATTTTTAGTATAAATTTTTTTAACATAGGCTATCAATAAAAAATGAAGTCCCCAATATTAAGGCAGTCGCTCCATCATGTTTTTTAGTACCTGTAACTTCAAAAATTCAAATTTTCTATAGAAAAAAGTAGAATAAAATAATAGAATAAAATAGTAGAATTAAAGGTCTATCGGCCTTTTATTTCTTTTCCTTCCTTCAACTTATTCAGGTCTGCTTTTTGAAGTTCTAGTTTTAACACTTTCCCTGTCGCGGTTACCGGTAATTCATCTATAAATTCGATGTAAGTGGGACATTTCCAGCGGGCCTTCTAACGCCAGGAGGGATTTCAGTTTCAAGATCCTTAATATACTTCAACGACACCGGATAAGTATTAAGATTCAGAACATTGAATAATTCTTCTCCAGCCTTTTTGTAATCTTCTATTGTTTTTATCATCTTATTTTCACTTTTGCGTTTTCTTTCTATCTTTTTGTTATTACTTCTCTAATACACCTTAAAATGTTTTTACTACAGCAATTAAAATTAAATTAGTGCTTCTCAATTATTGTTGTTTCTGATCGTATGTCTGCTATAGGTTTATGAGGCACAGGTGCTTGTAATCCCTCGTGGAGCAATATTAACCCCAACATTATGAGAAATAGGAAAATTCCTGGCCACATGTTTGCCCAAATGGCGGATATATGACCTCTTCCCCAGTTTAAAGTCTCTCCTAATTGCGGGACTTGCGAGTCAGAGAATCCCATAAATCCTAGAGTCTGATACAATATGATGGCAAATGCCACTTCTAATGGAATATATTTAATTATTGATTTAGCTATGTCAATGTAGTTATTTTCTCGGCGAATGGCATTTGCAATAATTCTTGAAAAGATTGGTATTTGCATGATTCCGATTATAACTGTCACTGCTCGATAGTCAAAATTTGGAAAGATAGGTATTAATAAAACAAGTAGTAAAAAGCTAGGGAATAGAAAGAATATTATCATAGGACCAATAATGCCACTATACACGTATCTATGAAACTTACCCGCGAGGGTCCCAAATATCGATCCTCCTGCTAACCCAATGAGAACTACTACAATTCCAAATAGGAAAGCTCCTTGAGTACCATACAATACCCGGGCAAGGACATCGTAGCCATAGATTGTCGTTCCTAGCGGATGAGTTGGTGATGGTGGAGAGTATGGAGCGAAAAAAGGAATATATGGAATGGTAATTTCCTCTAAGGGATACGTTCCCAATATTGGATGGAGTATTGATACAAAAACAAGTATTAAAATTAAGCAACCACCAATTATAGTAAACGGATTTTTCAACGAGGTTTTGATATAGCTCTTCATTTCGTTTTTAAAATGTATCTTCTTTCTCCCTTTTTCCTTATTTTTCTCTCCTATTTCTTCAGCCTTGGATTGGTTCCCTTCTTTTAACTTTCTTTTTTTAAGGAAATCCATGGTAATTGTGATAATGTTTGCGAAAAGGATAGTAAAAGCAAAAGAGATTATGATCATAAATATACATCCATTGATCACGAGTGGATCTCCCGAAAATATCGAAGCAATGAAGTACCAACCAAACCCCCTTAAATTAAAAATCATTTCGATAACAACCATTATGAGGAAAAGAAACCCGAACATCTTACCTGCGATAAAAGAGTTTGACACAATTGCATTCTTCCGTGGATCGCTTTCTATCTTAGTACGCGCTTGTTTTAAAACGAGGGAGGTGATTACTATACTTAGTACGAGCCAAGGTATAATAGAGTGTAAAATGAAGTCAAAAGCTAAATCCCAATTTCCACTTATCATTGAGTCAAAAAGAGGAAATCCCGTAATATCCGGCGGATTTGGAAGAAGAACTGAACTACGGCCCGCTACAGGTAAGTTGGTAAAGTTAGCGAACAAGTATTGCATCGTTGAACCAAAAAAGATGAGAGGCATAGCAACCCCCATAGCGATAAAAAGAGTCATGAATTTACCAACGATTTTATTTTTTCTTCTTGACCACATTTTTCCTAGCCTAAATCCCCCTAAACCGATTATTAGAGGTAATAACATAATTTCAATAGTATCAGGAATACTTTGTCTCATAACTTCAGTAACTGGTATACTATCTGCTGCGACATATGAGGTCCCCCAATTGCCAGTAAAGAAATTTATAATATATTTTTGGAGTTGGACTGGTATTGGCTCGTAATATCCAATTTGAATTAAAATTGATTCATACTCCACAGGATTCGCAAACGGGGGAAACCTATTCAAATATGGACTTCTAAAAATTAAATAGAAAATGGCAAAATTGACCAGTAATCCAATCAAAAAGAGAAAAAATGGTTGAAGGAATGATATAGTGAGCTTGAGTATGAACTTGTGACCTTCCTTTAACTTTATCCTTTGACCTTTCATCCTAAGTTAAATAGAAATGAAGTAGTATAAAAAGTTTATTCGTCAATTTTTCATATTTTTGAAACATCAAACATCGAGTAAAAAAAATTTAATAATCATTTTTGCTAGTATTTCTATATGCCAGATTATTTTGATAGTACAGGAAGAGAAGATATTCTAACGGGAGGAATTCGTATGATCCCAATTCAAACCCATTCTGGAGAATTCAAAGTATGGACGAAACGTGTGGGTAACAATCCACGGATAAAAGTGCTCCTTCTTCATGGGGGTCCTGGAGCAACCCATGAATTTTTCGAGAGTTTTGACAGTTTCTTCCCGGGAGCAGAAATTGAATATTATTATTACGATCAGCTTGGTTCTTATTATAGTGATCAACCCCAAGATGACTCTTTATGGGAATTAGATAGATTTGTGGAAGAGGTTGAGCAAGTTAGAAAAGCTCTGAAGCTCGATCAATCAAATTTTTATTTGTTTGGTCAATCGTGGGGAGGTATATTAGCAGTTGAATACGCATTAAAATATCAGAGTAACTTAAAGGGATTAATTATATCAAATATGATGATGAGTTGTCCGGAATATGGAAAGTACGCTAAAGAAGTATTGGGTCCAAAGATGCCTCCTGAGGTTTTATCAGAAATATTAGAACTGGAAGCAAACGAAGACTTCGACAATCCAAGATATATGGAACTGTTGATTCCGAATTATTATGTCGAACATTTTATAAGAATTCCTTTTGATGAATGGCCAGAACCACTCCATCGTGGATTCAAGCATTTGAATCCTGAAGTATATACATCGATGCAGGGACCATCAGAATTTGGAATTAGTGGTAAATTAGAGAAGTGGGATCGAACACAAGATATTGACAAATTAATCATTCCTACTTTGGTAATTGGAGCTACACATGACACTATGGATCCAAAACACATGTAATGGGTCGCATCGCAAATAAAACATGGTCAATTTTTGCTATGTCCCAATGGAAGCCATCTTTCTATTTTCGACGACCAAGAGACTTACATTTCTGGACTAATTAAGTTCATCAAGAATGTTGATTCTAATTAACTTTTTTTGCTTTTTTTACTTAATTTGATTATTGTAAATTAATTAATTTTTGATACAATATGTCGTTTAATTTTAAAAATCCCTCTAAGTTATTTTCTTGGTTCTACTCCTTATTTTGCCCCATATATGGAGGATCCTATTATAAAGAATTATTGAAGGCGCTACAATTAGGTGGAAGCGAATCAATTTTAGACTTTGGCAGCGGCACTGGCGTTCTAGCAAAAAAAATTATCAAAGAACTATCGAAAGAAGGAAAACTCACTTGTTTAGATCGATCTGACGCATTTTTAGGAAAAGTACGCAAAAAACTACGAAAATATACAAATGTGGACTTCATTTTGGGAGATATACGAGAGATGGGAATTCCGGCCAATTCTTTTGATAGGATTACTATTTCTTGGGTTATTCATCATTTACATAAAGAAGAACTTCCTGATATATTACAGAGCATAGTGAACACCCTAAAACCAGACGGAAAAGTATACTTAATAGAATTCTTAGCACCGCCTCACGGAATACCCGAAGCGGAACTATTTATGTTTTTTAACGAAATAGGATTGTCAGAGAACGTAGTGTTTAGAAAGAAAAAGACAGGTATATTTGAATTTAAGAAAAAATAACAAATAAATTATAATAAAAATAATTATAGGTAAAAGTTTCAAACCAATATGTTATAAACAACTAAAAGAGTGCAAAAATGGAAAATAAAAGTAATGAAATTATTGAAAATATTAATTCACCATCATTCGAAAATAAAATGAAAGCGATAATTTGCACAAAATACGGACCACCGGATGTTCTTCAACTCAAAGAGGTAAAAAAGCCCATTCCCAAAGATAATGAAGTTCTAATAAGAATATATGGGACTACAGTCACAGCGGGGGACACAGAAATTCGAGCTCTCAAATTTCCTTTCACAATGCGGCTCCTCATGCGATTAGGATTTGGCATCATAAGACCAAGAAAAAAAATACTAGGGCAGGAGCTAAGCGGGGTAATTGAAAAAGTAGGTAAAGAGGTTACGCTATTTAAAGCAGGAGACCAAATCTTTGCGGCTTCAACGTTCTCGTTTGGTGCTTATGCTGAGTACATATGTCTACCGAGTACAAAAATAATGACAAAAAAGCCGAAAAATATGTCCTATGAAGAAGCAGCCGCTGTTGTAACGGGGGGAATTAATGCCTTGTGGTTCCTACGAAAAGCAAATATCCTGCATGAACAAAAAGTTCTTATACGTGGAGGTTCTGGAACTATTGGTACTTATGCGATACAGCTCGCTAAGCATTATGGGGCAGAAGTTACGGCAATAGGGAACTCTAGTAGTTTAGAAATGATGAAATCTCTGGGTGCTACTAAAGTATTTGATTACACTAAAGGGGATTTTACCTCGAGCACTGAAACGTATGATGTTATTTTTGATGTGATAGGTAAACATTCGTTTTCAACCTTTACAACATTGTTAAAGGAAAATGGAATCTATCTTTTAGCCAATCCTGGAGCTAGGAAGGTTCGAAAGCTATTAAAAAGCGGACAAAAATTAATACTTGGGAAAACATTGCTCTATGATGTTAAAGATTTAGTTTTCCTCAGAAAACTAATTGAAGAGGGGAAACTAAAAACTGCGATAGGGAAACGTTACTCGCTGGAACAAATTCCCGAAGCTCATAGGGACATTGAGAAAGGAGGAAAAACGGGAAATATACTCATAACTGTGCCTTAATAACAAAACCTAATACAATCAATAATCAAAGAGCATGGATCTTCCACTTTTACTAACGACCTTAATAATCCCCATTTTGCGCAAACAATAACTCATCTTTTGAGCTAATCTCAAAGGCTTTTTAAGAGAATATGCCAGATCAGCGTTAGTAAATGGAGGTTTCAAGGTTGAAGGTTTCAACATGAGAAAATCAATTGGAGAGCAAAACTCTTTTTTTTCTACTATGTTTACTAATTTCTTATCGTAAATACTACAACCTTTTCTTCTCCAACTCCCCTTCCCATCGTTGATACGAAATTCTTCTATTTGAACTACAACTAATTCAATAGTGAGATTAGGATTTGAAATTAAATCGGGAATTCGAATCAATTCCTCGAATATATCTAAATACGATTGATGGCTTGGAGACAATCTTTTGCTGATAATCTTGCTTGTCTGCTGGTCCATATTAATAATCCATTTATCTTTTACAATAGGATGGATTAGCCGAACTCTATGATTTTTAAGTAAGGTTTCGAGCTTATTTTTAATTGAGGAAAAGTTCTTGGTTTGAATTTCAATTAACAGATCGTCTCTTACGATGTCTATAACGAAATTTTCAATTGGTACTTCGAGTTGATCCTCTGCTTTTTTATACCGTAATTTTAGGGTAGAATGGAGAGAGCTCTCATTTAAAGTGCCAATATCGTTTGAGGAAATAACTATCTGTTTATTCACATTTGTATGATAATAAAATTCTGAATTAAAATGAATATAATATTGGCGTAATCAATAAATAAAAATCTTTCAAGGATTAGGAATTATTGAATATAAGCAATCACGGGAATTTTTATATATATAAATTTAATATTAATAACCTATCTCAAAAAAGATGTGATAAATATAATAAATGAAAAGATAGAAGGACTAGTTGCCGCGCCGTTTTCTACTTTAGACGATGAAGGAAATCTTAATTTAGGTGTTATTGATAAATATTCTAAATTTCTAATGAAAAATGGAGTTAGAGGTGTCTTTGTAAATGGAACTTCTGGAGAGGGATATTCATTCACAGTTGAAGAAAGAAATGCAACTGCTGAAAGATGGGTCGAAGTTTCTCCCAAAAATTTCAAAGTATTGATACAAATCGGTCACACTAGTTTAAAAGTAGCGAGAAAAATGGCAGCACATGCTCAAGAAATTGGTGCATTTGGAATTGGGTCAATGGCACCTATCTTTTTTAAACCCAGTTCTGTTGAGGAACTTTCTGATTATATCGAGAAAGAAGCATCAGCCGCACCAAATATCCCCTATTATTATTATCATATTCCGAGGATAAGTGGAGCAAACTTCCCCATGATCGAACTTCTAAGCCATGTGAAGGAAAAAATTGAAAATTTTAAAGGAATTAAATTTTCTTTACCTGATCTTAGTGATTATCAAAAGTGTATTGAATTCGAGGACGGACGATTTGATATTTTGTATTGTCAAGATCAAACAATATTATCAGCTATGGCTCTAGGCGCTCGTGGTTCCATTGGTTCTACTTATAATTATGCAGCTCCTTTAACGCTAAAAATAATGGAAGGATTTTTTAAAAATAATATTGAAGAATCGTCTTCCTTAGCTTATAAATCAATTAAGATGGTTGAGGTGCTTGAAAATACCGGAAGCTACTTTGCTGGAGCAAAAGAATTAATGAGAATTGCAGGAATTGATTTAGGAACTGTTCGCGCACCATTAAGTACTATACCTAATGATAAACTTGCTTTAATTCTTCCTGAACTAGATAAAATAGGGATTATTAATTACCTTTCGAAGAAGTAACAGTATGGTTTTAGTGAGTTCTGGATATTATTAACTTTAAGTTAGATTTCTTAAAGATCTAACTATTAAAATCAAACATAGTTATAGAATTAATGAGAAATATTTGCAGCTTGATTGTAGATAAATCTCTTTTTTATCTGTTATATTATTCAAAATATTATTGCAATGAAATCAAGCTTTATTAGATAACTCGACAATAATATATTAACTAAATGTATTGCAATATTGATGGCAATTATGTAAATTCTCGTTGTCTCTCCCTATTGAAGAGAGAATGGTGTGGAGAGTGTAATGAATAAACTTAAAAGGATTCTAATGAACCTAGGTCTTAAATATATGAAACCAAAGATTCAAGATAAAAAAACACAATATGTGATTAAGGATTATAATCTGCCAAATCCCCTGATTTTTGAAAATGGAGAGGAGGTTGTTGATAAAAACCAGTGGATCGAGAAGAGAAGGGCAGAAATCTTACATTTATTTGAAGAAAATGTATATGGTAAAATCCCCACTGAAGAGGTTGAAGCCAAATATAACATTATAGAGGAAGATAAGAATGATTTAGATGGATTAGCAACAAGAAAGACAGTTGAAATTACTTTAAAGCGAGGAGGACGACAGATTAAAGTCAAGTTACTGATAAATATACCTAATAATGTAAAAAGACCTACCCCTGCTTTTGTAGGTCTACCAAATTGGTGGAGTGATTTCAAGAAATTGAGACTTTGGCCATTCAAGCATGTTTTGAACAGAGGATATGCGCTTGCAACGGCAAGATTCGGGGATTTTGATCCTAATAACGATAATTTTTCAAATGGGGCTCATCCTCTATTTTATGAAGAAGGACAAACTCGACCTTTAGAAAATGAATGGGGTACTATTGGAGCATGGGCTTGGGGGCTAATCCAACTCATGAATTATTTCGAATTTGATTCGGATATCGATCAGAAACGTATAGCTGTTATAGGACACTCTCGAATGGGAAAAGCTGCCTTATGGGCGGGAGTAAACGATGAACGCTTCTCAATGGTCATCTCAAATAATTCGGGTTGCTGTGGCGCTGCTTTATTTCGCAGAAAAATCGGAGAGACAATTAAGAGGATTAATGCAGGTTTTCCCCATTGGTTATGCTCAAACTTTAAGAAATTTAATAGAAGAGAATTTGATCTTCCTATCGATCAGCACATGCTTATTGCTTTAATCGCGCCTCGACCCGTTTATATCGGAAGTGCGCAAGACGACATTTGGGCTGATCCTATTGGGGAATTTCTTTCTGCAAAACACGCAGGACCCGTATATGAATTATTTGGGAAAACAGGATTGGATGTTGATATACCTCCCAAAATTAATGAGCCTATAATGAACACGATTGGTTATCATATACGCCAAGGAGGACATAAGTTATCCTTATATGACTGGGATAGATATATGGATTTTGCTGATTTGTATCTTTAATATCCTTAGAACAGAAAATTATAAAGGTATATGGTAAGGTAAAGTATAATTATACTAGCAATAGTTATTCAATAGAATCTTTACTATCTGAATGTTGATTATCTTATATCCTCCCTCAGTCAACGGTTGCTCCATTATTGGGAAAAAATATTCCGAACCTTTCTTGAAAGAAGATATTATAGGATGTTCACTGGTTTCAATATTAAATTTATTGAAGTCATAATCACTATTGTCAGTGAAAAATATAATAATCTGATCAAAACAAGTTAGGAGGAAAAGTAGGCGAAATTGTGTTTAAAATAGAATCTACATTAATTTCATTAAATGCTTTTAACCAACTATATCTTAAGAGTTTATTAGGTTGAAGTTTATCTGTTTCAAGTAAAACTATAATTTCTTTCTCAATAAGATAAGAGGGATCTAGAATTTCCACATCACTCTCCTCTAATTTCTTAAGATTCTGTAGCATACATTCTAATAAATCGTCATAAAATAGTAGTGGAATATATTTCAATACTTTCGAATTTTTCAGTAAAACTTCATCCTGGTCTTTATTAATCTGGGAATATTCAATATTTCTCGTGTCTATCACTTCAACGTCAATGAAAGAAGGATAAAGTAATTTTTCCTTTGAGAATTTAAATCTTTTTTTTTGTACCCTTCCTTCCTTCATTTTATACATATTTACGAGTTTCTCTTCATCTTCAACTTCAACTAGTATATACTTTTCTTTGATTCTTTGATAACAAATATCCCTTATTAGTTCACAATACTTTATCGAAGCACTAATTAGATCTTCTTCCTCTAATTTTGCCACAACAATATGATGTAAATAAGCCCGTAAGAAAGCAGCAAAATCTTCCTCTAGAGTTTTTAATTTTCCATAGAGAAATTTCGTTGCACTCCACCACTTTCGTACATTTTCAGGCGATAATGAAATTGCGAATTGTTTAGAAGCTCTGATTTCTGTAAAATTAATTAGTTTTTCAACTCCATATTGGATAAATGGCATAGGATTGATAACTGCTGTGTTCTTTTCTCCAATTGAAAATGAAATAGGATTCCTTGGTCGAACCAAAGTTGATAAGACTCCATTATAAACTCTATCTACTCTTAGTGGAAGAGGCATTATTGGATTGAATTGTATTTTCTTTAATAATTCAACATGATGAGGAACATTATAGTGTGCTAAATCAAGAGGAATCACATCAATGTAAAAAAAAAAAGGAGCTGCATCGGATTTATAGGTTTTATATTGTGTTTCAGGTTTCCGGACCATTTTGATCTCTTGATGTATTACATCTTATTTCTTTGATGGTATCAATCAACTAATTTAATTAAATAAATAAACTATTCCTACTCTGATATGTCTTTCAATACTGGAGGATTTACACACCAAATATAATGACCTTCTTCAATCTTCATCTGATGAGGTGCTTCGAATTCACACTCTTTAGTTCGAGCATCAGAAACACAACGAGGGTTGAAATGACAACCCGGAGGAGGCGCAATAGGACTTGGAACTTCACCATCAATAACAAATTTGATATCTTTGCTATCGGGATCGACTCTTATACGCGACATTAGAAGAGCTTGAGTGTAAGGATGGGTTGGCTTGGCGAAAATCTGTTTTTTTGTTCCTAGTTCAACAATACGACCAAGATACATAACCGCAACTTGATCTGCTATATGATTCACGACTGATAAATTATGTGTGATGAATAAAAAGCCGTAACCATAGGTAAGTTGTAAATCTTTTAGTAGATTAAGTATCTGAGCTTGAACAGATACATCCAAAGCAGAGGTTGGTTCGTCTAATATTATTAATTCCGGATTACATGCCAACGCTCTAGCAATTATTATTCGTTGCTTTTGACCACCGGAAAATTCGTGTGGGTACCTATCTAGATGCTCCTTTTTTAATGAAACTTCTTCTAACAGTCTTAATACGTGTTTTCTGAGTTCTTTCTTCTTAGTTATCCCTAATAGGTTTTTTAAAGGTTCTGAAATTATATCTACAACTTTCATGCGTGGGTTTAACGAGGCATCAGGGTCTTGAAATACAATTTGTATTTTTTGTCTTAAGAACTTTGAATATTCGTCTTTACTAATTATAATTTCGTTAAATTCTATTTCTCCTTCTTCAATATCTACTAATCCAAGAATAGCTTTCGCTAATGTCGATTTACCACACCCACTTTCTCCTACTAAACCAAGCGTTTCTCCCGTTTTAATAACTAAGTCTACGCCATCAACCGCTTTAACCGCACCAAATTGCCGCTTTAAAAGACCGCCTACCAATGGATAGTAAACCTTAAGATCGTTGATTTCAAGAAGGATTTTTCCTTGTTCTAATTTACTTAACTCTCGAATTTGCCCCAAAGGTATTCTCTTTAAATAGACGGACTTTATTATTAAACTGAAAATAACAGAGAATACCAAAGATAATAGCAAATTAGGTCCAAATTCGAATAATGTTATGAGATTTCCAACCAGTACACTTAATATAGCTGAAGCAAGGCAAATACGATACGATTTTCTTAGTAATTGTGAACGATCGTCCCAATTAATAAGAAAAAATGATACAATGTAAGCTGGAATAAATATAACTAGTTCTAGAAGAACTATAATATAAACTAACAAAAAAAGAGCAATAGTAAACCCAATAAAACCGAAAAGTAAAGAAAACAAAGAGAAAGGTAACAAAGCTAAAAAGTCTATAAGAAAGCTAAATATAATTGCTAGTAGAACAATTCCCAAAACGTAGAGTATTGATCTCTTACTAACACCGTGAGTTTCTTTGTAGTCGCTAAAAATTATGCCTGCTACAATTGTTATGAAAGGAGCGATAAACAATAGCTGACCAATAATAGGTATAATCTGTCCCGCATAAAATAGTAGGTCAGTCAACTGAAGAAAAAATAAATTTAAAATCGATAATAAAATTGTAATGCTTTTTGTGCTAAGGGATTGCTTGTCATTCCCTTCATTTCTAGTGTTTACGAACATCTTAAATGTGATAATTCCCTGAAATCCTAAAACTAGGATCAACGCTTCAATTACTATGCTCGTAACAAATACTCCATATTGAACGTAAGTCCCAAGAATTAAAGGTACAATTCCCACCAATACCCCAATAACAGTAAAAACTAACCCAATCCCACTGATTGCAAAAGATAACCAATTTCTCTCCTCTTTTGATATTTTTCTCATTTCTTTCACCATATTTTTTATTAAGCTTTTATTTTTTTCTCTTTATCTTGAGCTTCTTTCAGATGATTAAATTGGGGATCGTACAAATGACATTCGACAAAGTAATTGGGCGCAACTTCTATGTTTTTCGGTCTTAAAGAATCACAAGGTTGGAATCGATGTTCACACCTTGGATGAAAACGACAGCCTGATGGGGGATAGATTAAATTGGGGACCATACCTGGAATTGTCGTTAAATGTTTTTCTTCCCCTTCAATTGGAATAGCAGATAACAATCCTCTTGTATAAGGATGATAGGGCTCAGTAAAAAGTGCTTTTGTCTCACCATATTCCGCTATCGAGCCACTATACATTACTGCAACCCGATCACACATTTTTGAGATAATTCCAAGATCGTGGGTTATAAAAAGGATTGAAGTGTTATACTTTTTC